>Ga0136619_10000261_pt1 | contig 19431 bp, 17 predicted proteins | sample AntDrymUQ3532106_2_FD_104807 | JGI IMG/M metagenome (GOLD analysis project Ga0136619, IMG submission 104807) | Polar desert sand microbial communities from Dry Valleys, Antarctica - metaG UQ353 (21.06) | ecosystem: Environmental > Terrestrial > Soil > Desert | place: Antarctica: Dry Valley...
CGACGCCAATGCGGTGCTGGGCCTAGGCTCGCTCGCGCTCATCCGGCACGAGTTCCGGAAGGCTCTCGCCTACGGACGCGACGCGCGGCTGCTGCTGTCCGGCTCGGGTCGCCCCTACGGCGTCATCGGCGACGCGCTCGTGGAGCTCGGCCGCTACGACGCCGCCTTCGCAGCGTTTCAACGGATGGTCACCCTTCGGCCCGGCCTCTCATCCTATGCACGGGTCTCGTACGCGCGTGAGCTGACCGGCGATCCCGCCGGTGCGCTGGCGGCCATGCGGCTCGCACTCGACGCTGCCGCAGGCCAGCGGGAGGCCACGGCCTTCACGCTGGTCGAGATCGCCAAGCTCGAGCTCGGGCTCGGACGAACCGAAGCGGCGAAGCGCCATGCGCGAACTGCGCTCCGCATTCTCCCCGGATATCCGGCCGCGCGGTTCGAAGTCGCGCAGATCGAAGCGGCACAGGGACGGTTCGGCCGCGCGTTGGCGGAAGCACGTCGCGCGGTCGACGCCATACCGACCCAGCAGGCGGTCGCCCTCTACGCCGACTTGCTGGAGCGAACCGGCCGGCGCGCAGAGGCTCGTCGCCAACGGGCGACGATCGCGGTCATCGACCGGTTGTTGGAGGCTAACGGCGTACGGGTCGATCTCGAGGCCGCCGTGTACCGCGCAGACAATGGCGCTCGTCCACGCCAGACCGTCGAGCTCGCCCGAGAAGCGCGAATGGCACGACCCTCGATCTACGGCGACGACGCGCTCGCCTGGACGCTCGCACGGGCCGGCCGCTGTCGCGAGGCGCTGCCTCTCGCCCGCAGCGCACTGCGACTGGACACGAAGGACCCGCTGCTCTACTTCCATCGCGGCTATGCGGAGGGCTGCGCGGGCAACCGCGACGCGATGCGCGACTGGTACGCGCGCGCCCTCGAGCTCAACTCCGAGTTCTCGATTCGCTGGGCGCCCGTCGCTCGCGCGGCGCTGCGGTAACCCGCGACGCTTCCGTCGAGGGCGCATCTACTCTCTCCTCGTGCCCGCGCGCCGGCTGACAAATGTGCTGTGCGCTACGGTCGCGCTCCTCGCCGCCGGCTTCGCACTTGCTTCCTGTGGCAGCGACGACGACGCGACGGTCGAGACTACGACTCGCACTCAGCCGACCATCCCGACGACGACCGACGCAACGACTGCCACGACTGTCGTCGAGGGAACGACAGACGTCCGTGTGTGGGTCGTCGGGGGAGCTCCTCAGGGAGGGATCGTCCGCGAGACCGTCCAGGAGGGTGACCGCGTCGTCCTCGTCGTCACCTCGGACGTGGCAGATCACGTGCACCTGCACGGCTACGACATCATGCGGGACGTGGCCGCGGGCGGCACGGCGCGGATCCGCTTTAGAGCAACGGTGCCCGGGCGTTTCGAGGTCGAGCTCGAAGATCGAGGAGTTCAGATCGCGGACGTGACCGTCCAGAGCTCCTAACGTGGTGATCGCCCGACATGGCCGCTCATTGCGTTAGGGGCTCTAAGCCGTGATGCCCCTCGCCCACGGGATCGGGGGCGTCCGCGACCTCCCGGTTCCCGAGTCCCTCTTCTTCACAACCGCGGCGATCGTGCTCGTGGTCTCGTTCGTTCTTCTGGGTGCGCTCTGGCGGCGGCCGCTCCTCGATGGGCATCAGGAGGGTCGAAAACTTCCGCGAGCACTGCAGGTCATCCTCCAATCGCGCGCGCTACGCGTCGCGCTGGGCCTGATGTCGGTGGGACTTCTCGTGCTCACACTCGCAACCGCCCTCCTCGGCACGACCCTCGAGCTCCTGAACTTCGCCCCGACGTTCGTCTACGTGATTTTCTGGCTCGGGCTCCCGCTCTTGTCCGTGCTCCTCGGAGACGTCTGGCGCGTGCTGAGTCCCTGGAGGGCGATCGCGGACGCGACGGTATGGGCGATCGAGCGGACCGGCCGTGTGGCGGGACCAGTCCTCGACTCACCCTGGCGTCACGGGCGCTACCCGGCTGCCGTCGCCCTCTTCGCGTTCGTCGCGCTCGAGCTTGCCCACCCGAGGCCCGCCTATCCCCGCACGCTGGGCGTTGCGATCGCCCTCTACAGCTACTGGGCGCTGGCGGGTATGGCCGTGTTCGGGCGGGACGCGTGGATCAAGGGTGGGGAGGGATTCGCCGTTGCGTTCTCGCTCCTCTCGCGGATCGCGCCCTTCGCCGTTCGAGACGGAGCCATCGTCGCGCGCTGGCCGTTCGTGGGGCTCGCCGGGGCCGAGCGCGTATCTGGCACGCTCGTTTTCGTCGCCGTCCTGCTCGGATCGACGAGCTTCGACGGCTTCAGCCGGACGACCACCTGGCAGAACCTGCTCGGCGATGTCCGTGCCAACGTGGCAGACGAGCCGCAGTGGGTGGTCGACCTTGCAACGACCTTCGTGAGCATCGTCGGCCTGGTGGTCCTCGTCGGCGCAGTGGTCTTCACGTATCTGGTCGCGACCTCGAGTGCCCGCCTGCTCGTCCACGCGCCCCGCTCGCTCGTGCCCGACTTCGTGCTCCCGCTCGTCCCGATCGCGTTCGCGTACCTCGTGGCCCACTACTTCTCGCTGTTCCTCATCCAGGGGCAGTTCATCTTCACGCTCATGTCCGACCCGTTCGGACGTGGCAGGGATCTCTTCGGGACGGTCGAGTTCGCGCCGAATCTCGCGATCGTCTCGCCGGAGACCGTGTGGTACGTCCAGGTCGCGGCGCTCGTCGTGGGTCATGTGGCGGGGCTCGCGATTGCGCATGACCGAGCGGTCTCCCTGTTCGAGAGCAGACGTGACGCACTACGCTCCCAGTACCCGATGCTCGGACTGATGGTCCTGTACACGGTTGGAGGGCTATGGCTGCTCTCGCAGGGATAGTGGCTCACGGCGGGATTGCCGGAGCGGTCGTCGAGTCGCTCGTGTTCGTGACCGTCGCCGCGATCTTGGTCGCGGTCTGGCTGCGCGAGCGGCGTTGGGGCCGAGACCATGCCCACGACGGGCCGTCGCAGCTCAGGGACGGCGAATAGGGACTACGAACCCCGCGTAGAGAAGGATCGCGGCCACCGCGAGGATCGGCGCCAGCGCGCCCACTCCGAGCCCCGCCAGTCCGCTGCCGAGCGCGGCGACTCCCACTCCCGCGAGGATGAGCGCGTTCCCGAACGGTCGGCGGCGGATCGTCGCCAGCGCGACGACGACCACGGCCAGCGTTCCCAGCGTGTTGCCCGCGATTGCAAGGACACGCGCGGGCCAGAGATCGAGCACATCCTGGGCTTCGGGAACGTCCGTGCCTGCGATGGGGGCTTCGAGCGGAACGGCGAGGGCGACACCGAGCGCGAGGCCCACGTACGACAGCGCGAGCGGTCTGGCCCAGCGCCGGCCGACGAGGAGCAGCGAGCCGGCGCCGAGGAGCGGCGCGGTCAGGAGCGCGCCGCCGAGGTAGTAGACGCGGAACGCGGGCTCGCTCCACCCGGAAGCGGCGCCCCAGGCGAGCGCGCCGGCGGCCAGCGCATAGGCGGCCAGCGCCGCGCTCCATGCCAGGAGCTCGACCCTGCCCTGCTTGCGAAAACGGCGCGCGAGGTCTGCTGAGAGCCGCATGGAGACGAGGGTCGCGCCGAAAGCGAGAACGGCTTCCACAGTCGCAGGACTGTACTTTCGTCCATATCCACCTGAGGTACGCTCGGCGCGTGCATCGGCCTGCCGCGGTGGTCGTCGTGGTCCTCGTCGGCGCCCTTGCGCTCTTGCTCTCCCCGCTCGAGGCAGCGCCCCCGAAGCGCGACTACGCGGCTCCCGCGGCCGCGTGGAGCATTCTCCCGCCCGGCGAGAACGGAAGTCTCAGCTTCGACCGGAATACGACCGACCAGGAGAAGCTCTACGACGGGTTGACGCCGCTCCGCGGGAGCGTGACGCAGCGAGACCTGAGGCGGTTCTTCAAGCCCTCACCGCTCGGGCTCGGAGCCGACAAGCCGCGCAAGCGGGAGCGGCCGCGAGCGGGCGTGACGATCGTGCGAGACAGCTTCGGAGTCGCCCACGTCGCCGGCAAGACCGAGGTCGACGTCGCTTTCGGCGCGGGCTGGGTCACCGCGGCCGACCGTGGGCTCCTGCTGCAGCTCATCCGTGGCCCGGCGCGGGTTGCCGCGCTCGACGTTCCGGGCCTCGACCCGCTTGCCCTTGCTCTCTCCGGCCGGACATTCGTCCCCAGCGCCGAGACCGAGGCGTTTCTCTCGAATCAGCTCGATGCCCTCCGCGCTCAAGGAACGATGGGGCCGCGCCTCCTTGCGATCGTCAATGGATATGCGGCCGGAGTCAACGCGTGGTACCGCGCGAAGGGCATACCCGCCGCTAGCTTCACCGCGAACGACGTGGTCGCCTCCGCGGCCCTCATCGCTGCGCGCTTCGGCGCGAACGGGGGGCAGGAAGTCGAGAACGCGATGTTCCTGCACGCGCTCGAAGGTCGGCTCGGCGAATCCCAGGCGCGACGCGTTTTTGCCGATCTCCACGACTCGAACGATTCGGAGGCGCCGGTGTCGGTTCCGGGGAGCTTCCCCTACGAGCTTCCGACGGCCACGTCGTCGCCTGGCAGCGTCATCGTCGACGACGGGAGCTTCGCCGGGGCGCCCTTCGAGCAGCCGCCGTTCGCCTCGAATGCGCTTCTCGTCGCCGCGAAGCGCTCGGAGACCGGACACCCGCTCTTCGTCGCCGGTCCGCAGGTTGGGTACTTCTTCCCGCAGTTCTTCGCTGAGATGGAGCTCGAGGGCGCAGGCTTCGCAACGCGCGGCGCCGTCTTTCCCGGGCTTCCGTTCGTCGTGATCGGCCGCGGGGCGGACTTTGCCTGGAGCGCGAGCTCTTCGCAGGCGGACAACATCGACCTCTTCGTCGAGACGCTCTGCACGGATGATCGGCACTACTTCTATCGGGGTCAGTGCACGGCAATGCGCCGCTTCTTCGCGGGAACGCTGAAAGCGCAAAACTCACCCGACCAGCCGGTCGCGTACTACGAGACGACCCACGGCCCGGTCGTGGGGTATGCGACGGTGGCGGGAAAGCGGGTCGCTATCTCGAGCCAGCGTTCTACTCGGGGTCGCGAGCTCTTGAGCTCGAAGGCGTTCTACGAGCTCAACACCGGCCGGGTCAACTCTGCGCGGCGCTTCCTCCAGTCGATGGGCGCGGTCGAGTTCAACTTCAACTGGCTCTACGCGGACGATCGTGACATCGCGTTCTTCTCGAGCGGCCGTCTGCCGCTGAGGGCGCCCGGAACCGACCCGGCTCTTCCGACTGGGGGCACCGGCGAGTACGACTGGCGCGGATTCCTGCCCTTCGCGGGGCATGCGCAGGCGATCAACCCGCCATCCGGGCTCATCCTGAACTGGAACAACAAGTCCGCCGCCGATGTCGGCTCAGCAGACTCGAACTTCGCATACGGATCGGTGCATCGCGTCGAGTTGTTGCGTCCTGCTCTGGCGGCGCGACGCAAGCACACGCTCGCGGGCGTCACTGGAGCCATGAACGCAGCGGCGACGCAGGACCTGCGCGCCACAGATGTGTGGCCCGCGATCAGAGCGGTGCTCCGCACGGGGTCGGCGCCGAGCGCGCGGGCGGAGGCGGCGGTCGGGCTGGTCGACTCGTGGCGAGTGGCGGGGTCGAGCCGGCTCGACCGTGATCTCGACGGGAAGATCGACGAGCCGGGAGCGGCGGTGCTGGACGCTGCGTGGCCGCGACTGGCGGATGCGGTGATGTCGCCGGTGCTGGGGCCGCTCGTCGACCGACTCGCACTGCTGATGGGGCGAAGCGATGATCCGGGGCCGAATGGCTCCGCCTACATCTCGGGCTGGTACGGCTACGTCGACAAGGATCTGAGGTCGCTCCTCGACCAGCCCGTGCGGGCGCCGTACTCGCGTCGTTACTGCGGCGCCGGAGTGCTCGCAACGTGTCGGGACGCGCTCTGGGGAGCGATCGACGCCGCGGCCGCCGAGCTCGAGAGGTCGCAAGGCCCGGCACCGTCCGCCTGGCGCGCAGACGCGGTGAAGGAGCGCATCCGGTTCACCTCTGGCGTGTTGCCGGACACGATGCGCTGGACGAACCGCCCGACCTTCCAGCAGGTCATCTCCTTCTCTGGCCACCGCCCCCGCTGACGCCGCAGGCCGCCGGGCGCTCCCGGCCCGCGGAGCGGGCCTCCGCGACCGGCTGACGACGCTCGATCGCGCGAGCCGGCGGGCTCGCTGCTTGTCCGTACCTCACTACTGTCCTGCGCGTCGAGCCCGCCGGCTCGCTTGTGAGCGCCGCCCCGGCGACGTCAGCCGCCTCGAGCCTCGCTAGGCTCATGCTTCGATGACGAGGAAGCGCTACCTGATGGCGCCCGGGCCGACACCTGTCCCGCCCGAAGTGCTCGCCGCCGGCGCCGAGCCCGTTCTCCACCACCGTGGGCCTGACTTTCGCGCGCTGATGACGCGCGTTCTCGGCCGGCTCCAAGAGGTTTGCCGGACGCAGAACGACGTCCTCGTCTTCACCGCGTCCGGCTCGGGAGCCTTCGAGTCCGCTGTCGTGAACCTGCTCTCCTCCGGCGAGCGCGTGCTCGCCGTGTCGGCGGGCGAGTTCGGCGAGCGCTGGGCCTCGACTGCCGCTGCGTACGGCGCGGACGTCCACGACCTTCGCTATTCCTGGGGCGAGACTCCGGCACCCGAGGATGTCCGCAGTCGAATCGAGGAAACCGGCGCCGAGGTGGTGTTCGTCGTCCATTCCGAGACCTCGACCGGTGTTGTCTCAGACGTGCGGGCGCTCTCCCAGGCAGCGCGCGACGCCGGTGCGCTGACCGTGGTCGACGCGGTCTCGAGCCTGGGGGCGGTTCCGCTCGAGACCGACTCGTGGAGCCTCGATGTCGTCGTCGCCGGCTCGCAGAAGGCGTTGATGGCGCCGCCCGGTCTCTCGCTCACCACCGTCTCTCCCGCTGCGTGGGAGCGTTGCGCGCGCACGACCACCCCGCGCGTGTATTTCGACTGGACGAAGCTGCGCGCGTCGCTCGAGAGCGGTACGACGCCGTTCACACCGGCGGTCTCGCTCGTAGTCTCCTTGGACAAGGCGCTCGAGTTGCTGCTCGAGGAGGGCCTCGATGCAGCTTTCGCACGTCATGCCGCGCTAGGACGCGCTTGCCGCGAAGGGGCGAAGGCGATGGGCCTGAAGCTGTTCTCACCCGACGAGGAGCGATCGGCGATCGTCACCGCGATCCTGACGCCGGACGGCATCGACGCGCGCGAGCTTGTTCTCGCGCTCCGGGAGCGCTTCGGGATCACGGTGGCGGGAGGTCACGGCGAGCTCGGGCCGCGGATGTTCAGAATCGGACACATCGGCTACTACGACGTCTTCGATATCACGACCGCGCTCTCTGCCGTCGAGGTGCTTCTCGCAGAGCGCGGGGCGGAGATCGAGCGCGGCGCGGCAGTCAGTCGCGCGCTCGACGTATATCACGAACCCGTCAGTGTGTAGAGCTCAGTTCGGAACGAACGGCCATGCCGCGACGCGGCGCTCTGCCCCAGAAAGTGCTGCGCACTTTCTGGGGTCCCCGAACACCGTGACGGCGCGACTCGGCGTCCTCAGTCCTACCCCAAAAAGTGCTGACGCACTTTCTGGGGGCCCCAGGGAGTCGTGCTCATTATCAGCTGATATGGGCACTCCCTGCGTCCTTGACTCGCGCCGTCCATGATCCGCCTCGCGACGGGCGATCGTTCCGAAATGAGCTCTGAACCAAGGCCGCGCGTCCTGATCCGGGAGCCGATCGCCGAGTCCGGGCTCGACCTCTTGCGCGCGCGTTTCGAAGTGGTGGAGGATGCGGACTCCGATCTCGGGTCGATCATCGGCGAGTTCGACGCGATTGTCGTCCGTTCGGGGACGATGATCGACGCGGAGCTCATCGACCGCGCCATCCGGTTGAAGGTCATCGGACGGGCGGGGGTGGGGGTCGACAACGTCGACGTCGACGCCGCGACGAGGCGCGGGATCGTCGTTGCGAACGCACCCGAGGCGACTGTCATCTCTGCGGCCGAGCACACGATCGCGCTTCTGCTGGCGGTCGCCCGAAACGTTCCTCAGGCGCATGCTGCCCTCACCGCGGGGAGGTGGGAGCGCGCGCGGTTCGCCGGCATCGAGCTCGCGGGAAAGACGCTGGGCGTGCTCGGGTTCGGCCGGATCGGCTGGCAGGTGGCGCGAGGCGCGCTCGGTCTCGGCATGCGGGTCGTCGCCTTCGACCCATACGTCGCGCTCGACCGCTTCAAGGAATTGGGAGTCGAGTCCGCGCCGACGCCCGAGGATGTCTATGCGGAGGCGGATCTGATCACGCTTCACCTTCCGCTCAACGACGAGACGCGGCACCTTCTCGGCGCGGACGCGTTCGCGCGCATGCGCGACGGTGTTCGCATCGTGAACGCCGCTCGAGGTGGCCTGGTGGACGAAGGCGCGCTCGCGGATGCCGTGCGCTCGGGGAAGGTCGCAGGCGCAGCGCTCGACGTGTTCGAGTCGGAACCGTACTCAGGCCCATTGCTGGGGCTGGAACAGATCGTCGTGACACCGCATCTCGCCGGCTCGACCACGGAAGCGCAGGATCGCGCGGGGCTGATCATCGCCGAGCAGGTCGCCGCGGCGCTCGATGGCGAGTTCGTCCGGACGGCAGTGAACATACCGGTGGTCGAGCAGGCCGACCTCGAGGTGCTCGGCGCGTTCATTCCGCTCGCCGCGAAGCTCGGAAGACTTGCGATCGCCTTGATCGCAGGGCGTCCCGACCGGATCGTGGTGGCGTCACATGGTCCGCTCTCCGAGTACGACACCCGCCTGCTCACGGTCGCGGCTCTCAACGGTGTCTTCCAGGGTCGCGTCGACCAAACTGTGAACTACGTCAACGCGCCTGTTATAGCCGCCGAACGGGGCATCGACGTTTCCGAGCAGCGCTTCGCCGCCTCGCGGCACTATACGAACCTCGTACGGGTAGTCGTCGCGGGGAACGGCGAGGAGATCGAGGTCTCGGGCACCACGATCGGCCCCGAGCCTCGGCTCTTTCTCGCGGGAGCGCTTGGATTCGCGATCGACATCGAGCTGGCGCCGCGCATGGCATTCCTCGTTTATGACGACCTGCCTGGTGTCATCGGGAGGGTCGGCACCATGTTCGGCGAGGCTGGGGTCAACATCGCGAACATGGCGGTTTCGCGTTCGAAGGAGGGCGGCAAGGCCCTGATGGCCTTTTCGATCGACAGCGCGCCGCCTTCGGATCTCGTCGAGCGCGTCGCCGCGTCGGGCTTCGACGAGGCCCGCTTCATCACGCTCTCCTAACGGACGCAAGCCCGTTCGCTCGCGCAGCTTTTCGGTCGCGCGGAATAGTCTCGACAAGCTTCGTCGCACGGCTGCGATCCTCCTCTCGAGAGATTCGGTGCGAGAGATTCGGTGTCAGACACCGAATCCTGTCAAGGGTCAAATGCGCCAAGAGTGTGTCCATCGATCCACGTGTCACTCCCGAAGTTCCAGCCAGATCGTCGAAAGGACATGGCCTCATGAGATCGATGAGATCGACTCGTCGTGGAAGCCAAACCGGGGTGTCTGACACCGGGGTTCTGCCTGCCTGCGACTTCCTCGGCACTCCGGGTAGATTTCCGTCGTGGTAGCGGCCTGGCCGGAGCCCGTGGAGCGGGTGTCTTCCTTCCTGCGCGACGCCGGCGCCGAGGGCCGTATCGAGGAGTTCGCCGAGGGGACGCCCACAGCGGCGGATGCGGCTCGAGCAGTGGGATGCGGACTCGACCAGATCGTGAAGTCACTCGTCCTCATGTGTGAGGACAGGCCTGTCGTCGCGCTCGTTCCGGGTGACCGCCGGGGGGATCTCGAGAAGGTGGCGCGCGCCGCCGGGTCGGTATCGGCACGCGTGGCATCCGCGCAGGAGGTCGAGCAGGCTACGGGATTCAGACCCGGCGCGGTCGCGCCGTTTCCGCTGCCGCAGGTGGACACGATCCTTCTCGAGCGCACGTTGCTCCGGCACCCGCTCGTCTGGGTGGGCGCGGGCGCACCGAGACACTTGGTCGGCCTCTCGCCCGCCGAGCTCGGCAGATTATCCCGCGCCCGACCCGCCGACGTCGTCAAGGACTACGATTTGCCTGGCGAAAAGGGAGGCCCGACGTGATGCAAGAAACCGAAAAGATCTGGGTGAACGGGGAGCTCGTCGACTGGGCGGACGCGAAGATCCACGTCGGCGTCCACGGGCTCCACTACGGATCCGGCGTTTTCGAGGGGATCCGTTGTTACGAAACCGAGAAGGGCCCAGCGGTCTTTCGTCTGCTGGATCACCTGCAGCGACTCCAAGACTCGGCCAAGGTGCTGTACATGGATCTGCCGTACTCGACCGCGGACCTGCGCGCCGCAACCCACGAGCTCGTCGCGGCGAACGGTCTTCCTACCTGTTACGTACGTCCGATCGCGTTCTACGGTTACGGAGAGCTCGGAGTAGCGACCACGGGGAATCCCGTGGACGTCGTCATCATCAGCTTTCCGTGGGGCGCGTATCTGGGCGAGGACGGGCAGCAGGCCGGCATCTCCACGATGGTCTCGAGCTGGGAGCGAGTCGGGCCGAACGTGATCCCGCACGTCGCGAAGGCGACGGGGATCTACCTGAACTCCATGCTGGCTACGACGGAGGCACGCCGGGCCGGCTATGACGAGGCGATCATGCTTACCGGGGACGGTTTTGTCGCCGACGGGCCGGGCGAGAACATCTTCGTCGTCAAGAACGGCCAGATTCGGACGCCGCCACTCTCGATGTCGATTCTTCCCGGGATCACCCGCGACACGATCATCCACCTCGCACGCGCTCTCGGCTACTCCGTGGACGAGACGCTGCTCATCCGCACCGACCTCTACCTCGCCGACGAGGTGTTCATGGTCGGGACGGCGACCGAGGTCGCGCCCGTCCGCTCCGTCGACGGTCGTGAGATCGGAGTCGGGCCGATCACACTCGAGCTGCAGAAGGCGTATCTCGACGTCGTCAACGGCAGAGACCAGCGCTGGAGCGACTGGCTCGACGTGGTCGAGACGGCACGCGCCCCGGCAGAGGTTTGACCTGACCGCCACGCGCCACGTCGCGCTCTCGAGCCCCTGGCTCGACGAGCGGGAGGCTGACCTCGTGCTCGACGTGCTGCGCTCTGGACGTCTCTCGCTCGGCCCTACGATCGACCGCTTCGAGGAAGCGTTCGCGGACGCGGTGGAGGCGCCGTACGCCGCCGCCGTCTCGAGCGGGACGGCGGGCCTCCATCTCCTCTGCATCGCGGCGGGGGTCGGCCCCGGCGACGAGGTCATCACCTCGCCGTACTCCTTCGTGGCCTCCGCGAACTGCGCTATCTACGAGGGCGCGACGCCGGTGTTCGGGGACATCGACCCGCGCACGTTGAACCTCGATCCGGAGGCCGTTGCAGCCGCAGTCACCGACCGAACGAGGGCCGTCATCGCCGTGGACATCTATGGCTACCCCTGCGAGCTCGACGAGCTGCGCGCGATCTGCGAGCTGCACGGGCTCGCGCTCATCCAGGATGCCTGCGAGGCGCTCGGAGCACGCTACCGCCGGCAGCTGCTCGGATCGCACGGGCCATCGGCGGTCTTCGCCTTCTACCCGAACAAGCAGATCACGACAGGCGAAGGCGGCATGGTCACAACGCATTCCGAGGACGAGTGGCGGCTTCTGCGCAGCCTGCGAAACCAGGGACGAGCCGACGCGGGAGGCTGGCTGGAGCACGCGCGCCTCGGGTTCAACTACCGGATCGACGACGTGCGGGCGGCGATCGGGCTCGGTCAACTCGAGAAGCTCGACGAGATTCTCACGAGAAGGGCAGCCGTCGCCGCCCGCTACGCGGAGCTGCTCGACGGCGTCGAAGGGCTCGAGCTCCCGTGTCCGGATGACGAAAGTCACGAGCGGTCGTGGTTCGTCTACGTCGTCGCGCTTCCCTCGGGGACCGAGCGCGAGGCGGTGATCGAGGCGCTCGACGCGCGCGGTGTCCAGACGGCGCGCTATCTGCCGTGCATCCATCTCCAGTCGTACATGCAGGAGCGATACGGCTTCCGCGCGGGTCTCTGCCCGGTCGCGGAGGACATGAGCGCACGCACGCTTGCGCTGCCTTTTCACGCGTTGCTCGAGGAGGAGGATCAGGAGCACGTGGCCGCGGCGCTTCGCACGTCGTTAGCTCATTGATGCCACGACCCGGCCAGGGCGAGGCGCTGGCCGCGTGGGCGCTGTTCGCAGCGGTGACGCTCGCTGTTCTCGTCACCTATAGCCGACTCGACACGTCTGAGCTCTACAACGTCACGCACGGGGGTCTTGCGGGCGGGATGAGCCGGGCGATCGTGCTTCTCAACTTCCCCGTCGCACTTGTCGCGATCGCTCTCACCCTGCTCGCTGTCGCCGCTTTGCCGCGAAACGCGTGGTTCGTCGCTGGGCCGGCGATCGCGCTCTCTGCCGGCGTCGCAGTTACCGTCGACCAGAACGATCTGGACGTTCGCTGGGTCAACGCGATCCCCGCGCTCGGTGTCGTGCTTGCTCTGGCGCTCACGGCGACTGCTGCGCGCGTCGCGGGCACATCGGTCGGGCCGTGGCGCGCCGGCGACCGCGCTCGGGTGGTCGTGGCGGCCGTCGTCCTCGTCCTGGCGCTCCCATGGGTGGCTGCCGAGCTCGGGTTTCACCTGCCAGGCGATGTCTTTTTCGGCGAGGAGCCGTATCCGGAAAGCGACGGACGCGTCATCGCCGCCGTCCATCTCGGCCATCACCACGGCGGCGACGGCGCGCTCCTCGTCGTGACGGCCTTGCTCCTGTCCCGCGTTCGGATGGCGCCGGGCGTCCTGCGTGTCATCTTCACCAGCTACCTCGGGATGATGCTCGCCTACGGCGCCGTCAACTTCGCGCAGGACCTGTGGCGCGAGCAGGTTGTCAAGCGCGGGTGGACGGAGGTGGACCTCCCTTCGGCGCTCGTGCCCGGGGCACGTCCGGTGTGGCTCGTCATCCTCGTTCTCGCGGCGCTCGCCACGATGCTCCTGCTACGAGAAGACGACAGCCGCTCAGCTCTTCCCGCACGTGCATAGACGCCCTTTGACGTGGCCCGCGCTCGTACGCTCCCAGGCACGACTCCCGCTCGCGCTGGCCGCCGCGCACGACGGTCGCGTGCTCGGAAGCATCGTCCGCGTGCTCGTCGGGACGGCGCGCGAGGACGAGGCGATCGTCGGCGGCGTGGCAGCATCCGTAATCCGACCGGGGCGTGGCGAAGGGCCATGGCCGGCGGTCGTCCTCTTCCCTGGGATAACGAGGCCCGGACGCGCGCATCCGGCGCTACGCGCAATCGGCCGTGGCCTTGCGGCGTCTGGCCGACTGGCGATCGTTGCCGAGCCCGAGGGTCTGGCCACGGGGGAGCTGACGCCGACGTCCGTTCTCCAGGCGCGAGCTGCGGTCGAGGGAGCGCTTTCCCGGCCTGACGTTGCGCATGGGCGCGCGGCGCTCGTCGGGGTCTCAGGTGGAGGAACGCTCGCGCTTTTGACCGCGGCCGATGCGAGCCTGGCCGAACGCGTTTCGATCGTCCTCGCGCTGGCGCCGCTCAACGACGTCTCCGAGGCGATCCGCGTCATCACAACGGGGGTCTACCGCGATGGCGCCACGATCGTGCCGTTCGTCTCCGGCGACTTCTTCAAGCTCGTCATCGCCAAGTCAGTGGTCGCTTGCCTTCCGCCGGGAGACGAGCGCACTGCGCTCCGCTCGCGCCTGCAGTCTCTGGACGACTATGCGCCCGAGCCCCTGACCTGTCTGCGCGAGTGGCCTCGGGACGGATTGGGAGCGGCCGCACGGGCCGTCGTCGAGCTGCTCTCGAACGATGTGCCCGAGCGTTTCGATGATCTCTACGCCGCGCTCCCGGAGTCGCTTCGAACCGGTGTCGATCTGCTGTCTCCGATCATCGTCGCCACCCAGATCACCGCGCCGGTCGAGCTCGTCGTCGCTCGCGCGGACAAGTACATCGCGTTGGCCGACGCGCTCTCGTTCGCGGAGACGTGCCGGACCGCGAGGCTCACCATCCTCGAGTCGCTTACACACGTCGTCCCGACGATCTCGCCAACGGCTGCGCGCGACCTGGCGCGGTTCGACGGCATCCTCGTACGCCTACTGGCTGCCTGATCGGAGATTCACGGCGGGCCGGATGACGGCCATGACACGGCGCCGGATCGCCACCCTCGCTCGCCGTCCAGGCTCACCAGCCTTTGACGACGAGTGAGTGCGTCGCCCGCCTTGGTCGTGACCGCCCCCGGCTGCGCGGGAATCTCCGATCAGGCAGCTCGCCGCGGCATACTCTCGGTGATGGCCGCGCCGCGCATGGTCTTCCTCGGCTTCGGCAAGTACGCGCGCGCGGACAAGATCTACGCGCTCGAGCCGATCGTCGGCGACGAGCGCGGAGGCGGAAGGCGGACGCGGGTCTGGATCGAGGGGGTCGCCGAAGCGGTCGTCGCGTCGCGCACCGAGCGCACGATCCTGCACGACATGGGACACGAGGGCGGGGCCTCGGTCGTCCTCGACCAGGCGCTCGACCTCGCGGAACGCCTGGCCGCGGCTGCAGAGGAGGGCCGGGTCGACCTCGGCGACCTCGGGCGCCGTGCGCGCCGGGTGCTGGCGGCGACGGCGAGGCCCTCGGAGGCCGAGCAGCTCTTCTGAGGTTGGCGCTCCCCGCTCTCGACAGCGCGTTCTTCGCACAGGACGTGCACGCAGTGGCCCGCGGCCTGATCGGAGCATTGTTTCTCGTGGACGGGGTGGGCGGCATTGTCGTCGAGACCGAGGCGTACGCGCCGGACGACCCGGCGAGTCACTCGTACCGTGGCCAGACGAGACGAAACACGACGATGTTCGGGCAGCCGGGGCATCTGTACGTCTACCGCTCGTACGGGATCCACTGGTGCGCGAACGTCGTTTGCGGCGACGACGGCGTCGGCGCCGCAGTGCTGCTCCGCGCGCTCGAGCCGATCCGGAGCGTCGCTGACATGCAGGCCCGTCGCGGGCTCGCTGAAGCAGCGCTGCTCTGCTCGGGACCGGGCCGTCTCTGCCAGGCGCTCGGCATCACCGGAGAGCACGACGGCCTCCCGCTCGACCATCCGTCCTTCCAGCTTGATCCCCCAGGGCCTCCGCCGGAGATCGTTCGCGGCCCGCGCGTCGGAATCACGCGCGCGAGCGAGCGCCCATGGCGCTACGCGCTCAGGAACTCGCCTTTCGTGAGCCGTCCCCGACCACGAGCTTGATCTTCAGGCCCGGAGCGGCGGCGACGCCGGCCTCACGGCTCTGTCTGAGGATCACTCCCCTCGGACCCCGCGCGGATACCACCCGGGGTTCGAGCCGGAGGCGGCGAGCCTCCCGGCTTGCGCCTGCGAGACTCGACCCGACGAAGTTCGGTACGAGCCCGTGGCGCGCCACCGTCACCGAGAGGCGCACCGAGTCGCCCGCGGAGAGACCGCCGGACCGCGGATCCTGGCCGACGACGATCCCGGGTCGGCGGCCCGCCTTCGCCGGCAGGTAGATCGCCGTTGCCTCGAGCGGCTGCGCAGCCAACTGCGCGACAGCGACAGGCTCCGTCATACCGACGACCCGGGGAACTCGAACCTCGTTCGCTTTGCAGTCCGCGGTCTTGTCGGGACCGCGGTCCGAGAAGTAGACGAGCCGGCGCGCCCCCCGGCAGAGCCCGTTGTCGAGCTGCCATTCGCCGTCGCGGCTCACGACCCAGGTGGAGACTCCTCCGAGGTAGGGCGGATAGTCGAAGGTGGCGTCCTCGTCCGCCTCCTCCAGGCTCGACACGAACTCCTTCCAGATCTGCGCCGGTAGGGTTCCTCCGGTCACCGGCTCCCCGCCGAACTCCGTGCGCATCGGCCGCAACCGGTCCGGGTACCCGACCCAGACGGCGACTGCCAGCTCTGGTGTATAGCCGACGAACCACGCGTCGGCGTAGTTGTCGGTGGTTCCTGTCTTGCCAGCGACGCTCAGTCCGGGAATCCGTGCCCGAGTGCCCGTGCCCGCTCTGACGACGTCCTGGAGGATGCCGGTGAGCACGGCAGCCTCGTCCGCCTCGAACACCTGGGTCGGGACAGGGGTATTGTCCTCGACCCGCTGCGCCCGAACGCGCTTGACGCTCTCGACGACGCGAGGGGTGTCACCGAAAACGGCGCCGTCGACCCGCCTGCCTCCGTTTGCGATCGTGGCGTACGCCCGCGTCATCTCGAGCGGGTTCACAGCGCCCGAGCCGAGCCCGATCGAGAAGTAGGCATCGAGCGGGCTCTTGATGCCGAGAGCGTGAGCGGTCTTCACGATCTCCTTCGGGCCGACGATGTCGGTGAGCTGCGCGTACACCGTGTTGTCCGAAGAGACCATCGCGCGGCTCAGGCTGACTCCGCCCAGGTATGTGTGGTCGTAGTTCGTCACCTTCCAGATCCGGTCGCCCGCGTCGATCGAGACCGGTCGGGAAACGAGCTCCGTCGCCGGCGAGATTCCCTCGCGCATCGCCGTCGCGAGCACGATCGGCTTGAAGGCCGAGCCGGGTTGCCGCTCGGCCTGGGCGGCCAGGTTGAACTGGCTCTCCCGGAAGTTCCGGCCGCCGAACATGGCTCTCACCGCCCCGGTCGCCGGCTCGACCGCGACGAGAGCCGCCGCTGGCCCGTCGGGATCAAGCAGGACCTTCTCGATCGCAGCTCGGGCGCGCTCCTGGAGGTCGAGGTCGATGGTCGACGTCACATGAAGCCCGCCGCCGAAGACGCGTCCGGCCCCGTACTTCGTCACAAGCTGGTCCTGCACGTAGTTCACGAAATACTCCGCCGGGCCTCGCGTGCCGGGGAGTCGGATGTCCTCGGGAAGGGGCAGAGGAGCCTTGCCCGCGTGTCGGTACTCGGCGTCGGTGATCTTTCCCTGCTCGAGCATGAGACCGAGCACGTGTCGCCGCCGCTCCTTGGCGCGCCGCGGCCTCGTGACCGGGTCGTACCCTGCCGGGTCGGCCGGGATTCCCGCCAAGAGCGCGGCCTCGTGCAGCTCGAGAAACCGTGCGCCCTTCCCGAAGTACGCGCGTGAGGCCTGCTGGATCCCGTAGGCGCCGTTTCCGAAGTAGATCGTGTTCAGGTATGCGGTGAGGATGCGATCCTTGCTCCAGCGCTGCTCGAGCTGCCAGGAGAGCGCGGCCTCCCGCACCTTGCGCGCGACCGTCCGCTCGTTGCGGATGTACGCGTTCTTGACGAACTGCTGGGTGATGGTGGAGCCGCCTTCGACGATCGCCTGTTGGCGGACGTCGGCCCAGAGCGCCCGCGCGACGCCGCGGACATCGATCCCCTTGTGATCGAAGAAGCGCTGATCTTCGACGGAGACGATCGCCTGCCGCATGATCGGCGCGATGTCCTCGGTGGCGACGAGAACGCGGCTCTCGTCACCTCGGAGCACCGCCAGCACCCGACGGCCGTTCGAGGCGTAGACGACGGTGTTCTCGTCCAAGCGTTGTGCTGCCGGATCGAGGGCCTGAACCTCGCTCGCGATCGCGCGTACGAGTCCGAACGTGAACGCGAGCAGCGAGAGCGCGGTCAGGACACCGAGCAGCGCCGCAAGACGGCGCTTGCGAACTCGGCGCCGCCGACGTGGTGGCGGCGCTTTCTCTTTCCGAACCCGCAAGGAAGGAAGTGTAAGCGCCGCGAAGCTGCCAGAGGCTCAATGTGAAACGGAGCCGTCCCGGCTGCGAAGCGGACGGCTTTAGGGATTTTCGCGCGACCGGAATCCGCGCGAGCGGATTCCGGTCTTGCACCAACTAGAAGGCTAGACGGGCGCCGATGCGATGATCGGATCGTTGGCGGAGACCTCGACGCCTCCTGCCTCCTCGATCGTCACGGCCACGACGTCACCGGTGTCGACGGTCGCGTCTAGGCCGACCCAGTCGCGCCCGGCTTGTCCGGGGAAGAGCCCGGCGGGAGAGGCATTCTCGCCTTCGAAGATCCACAGCTCGTAGGTCTTTCCCGTCGGCGCGGGTTCGAGCCCGTCGAGGACGAGAACGGCACGACCGCCGTCGTCCACCACGAGGCGGCCATCGCCCGCTTCGAGCGCGACGGTGCGCGCGCCGGGGTCGGCAAGAACCGCGGCCGCCTGTCGTTCCCGCTCGAGCGCGAGGCGCGCGTCATCGAGGTCGCCCGAGAGCTGCGTCGCCCAGAGGCCAACTGCGAGCGCGACGACCGCGGCGATTGCCGCTGCCGCTCCCAGCACTGGAACGAACCGCCCCCGGCGCGACTCCAGGGGAACCACCACCGGCCGCTCAGCGCGAGCTGCGGTGAGGATCCGGTCTCGGAGGTCAAGGCTCGGCGCCGGGCCGGAGGCCGCGACCGCAAGCGCCTCCGTCGTCACCCAGAAGGAGGTCAGCTCCTCACGGCAACGCTCGCACTCCGCGAGGTGCGTCTCGTACGCCCACCGCTCGTCGGCGTCGAGGACGTCGAGCGCGTAGCCGGCGGTCAGCTCGTGAATTCCGGTTTCCATGACCCTTCCTGCGTGGACTCGTCGAGGAGCTCGCGCAGTCGCGCCAGCCCCGAGAACATCCTGCTCTTGATCGTTCCCAGTGGAACTCCGAGCCGTTGCGCGAGCTCGGACTGGGAGAAGCCACCGTAGTAGGCGAGCTCGAGCGCTTCTCGCTGCACGTCCGGAAGCAGCTTGAGGGCCGTCTGCACCCGCTCCCGCTCGAAGCGAAGCCAGGCGGCCTCGTCGGTGGGCTCGGACTCATGGGCGCTGCCGGGCAGCTCGTCGCCCAGAGGCTCGGTGCGCCGTCTCTCCTCGCGGCGGACGAGGTCGACGGCTCGACGATGGACGAGGGTGAGGATCCAGGTGCTGGCCTTCGCTCGCTCTGCGCGGAAGGAGGCGGCGCTTCGCCAGACGGCGAGGAAGCCTTCTTGCACCGCATCCTCTGCGAGTCGATCGTCGCGCAGCACGCGGACCGCGAGCCCGTAGGCGATCCGGCCGACGCGGTCGTACAGCTCGGCCAGCGCGTCCTCTTCCCCGCGCGCAACCTGCGCAACCAGGGCCTCGTCGGAAAGGTGGGCGTGCTGCTTGCGCATGGGCCAGCTGGGCTGGGCTGGGAACGCTAGCACGGTAGCGGGGGGCGCTTCCATCACTGCTTCTTCGCTGGCGGGTTGCCTTCTGGTTCACATTCGCACGATCTCGAACCAGCGTCGGCGGCGGGGCGAACAAGGCCCGTTACCTCAGCAGTGTCCACGAAGGGATGCAGATGCACAAAGGCATTACCGCGGTCGCGTTCGTCGCGCTGCTCGTCGCAGCAGCCGTCGTGGGCGCCGCGAAACTCGGTCCGGGGAGCGGCACGGCCTCGAGCCACCGCGAAGCACCGCTGATCGCGGAGGATCCGACTGCCGACAACACGGACCTGTACGCGTTCCGAA
>Ga0136619_10000262_pt1 | contig 19431 bp, 23 predicted proteins | sample AntDrymUQ3532106_2_FD_104807 | JGI IMG/M metagenome (GOLD analysis project Ga0136619, IMG submission 104807) | Polar desert sand microbial communities from Dry Valleys, Antarctica - metaG UQ353 (21.06) | ecosystem: Environmental > Terrestrial > Soil > Desert | place: Antarctica: Dry Valley...
CGATGCCCATGTGGGAGGAGTTTTTGGGCAAGCCGATCCGCCAGTACGTAGAGACGGTCTTCTGCAAGCTGACGAACCTGTTTGCCAGGAAGATCCGATCCACGCGATCACGGCGCGAGGCTTCGAGTTGAAGGTCGTCTGGTTCCTGCTGGCCTACGCTATCCAGTGCCTGTAAGGGGCAACTTGGGTTATTTATCGAGAATCTTCCGGTATATATCGGCCGGTTCTATGAGGGAATTACAACGGGATATGCGCCAGAATAGAATACTGGCAAGGTAATTCGGGGTTGGGAGCGAGCATGGACGTATATGGCATAGACGTTGGCGGGTCCGGGATCAAGGGCGCCCCCGTGAATCTGGAGACCGGCGAGTTCGCGGCGGAGCGGGTGCGCATCAAGACGCCGCAGCCAGCGACACCGCAGGCGATAGTCCAAACGGCTGTCGAGGTGGTACGGCAGTCGGGTTGGGAAGGTCCCGTCGGTTGCGGGTTTCCGGCCGTCATCAAGGAAGGCGTCGTGCAGACGGCGGCCAACATAGATCCCACGAACGTGGGCTTCGACCTCCAGAAGGGCCTGGAGGAGCAACTGGGCAACCCGGTGCGGATCGTCAACGACGCGGACGCGGCGGGGCTGGCGGAGATGCGCTGGGGCGCCGGGCGCGGGTTCGGTGGCCTGGCGCTGATGCTGACGCTCGGGACCGGCATCGGGACGGCGCTCTTCATCGGAGGACGGCTCGTCCCCAACACCGAACTGGGACACATCGAGATCCGTGGCGAAGACGCCGAGCATCGCGCCTCCGACGGCGCCCGCAAACGCGACGATCTGGACTGGAAGGGGTACACCGAACGTCTGGACGAGTACGTCACCACCATCGAGCGTCTGCTCTGGCCCGATCTCATCATCGTCGGCGGCGGCATCAGCAAGAGGGCGGAGAAGTTCCTGCCCCACCTCACGGCAAGGACCGAGATAGTGCCGGCCCAGATGCAGAACAACGCCGGTATCTCCGGGGCCGCCCTCTCCGCCGCAACCGAGCCTTCCGAGACGCCGGCCACAACCCGCGAGTAGCGGAAGCCCTCAGGCTCGGCGCGAGATCAAGGCCACAACCTCCGCCCGGCGGGCCGCGTCCTCTTCGAAGACGCCCCGGGCGGCCGAGGTCACTGCGGCGCTGCCGCTCGTCTCCGCGTGCCGCATCGTCATACAGGTGTGCGTGGCCTCGACCACAACGATGGCGCCCGCGGCTCCGAGCTTTCCGTACACGGCATCGGCGACCTGAGCCGTCAGGCGTTCCTGGAGCTGGGGCCGGCGAGCGTATCCCGCGACCACGAGCGCCAGCTCCGAGAACCCGGCGACCCGGCCGTCTGGCAGGTAGCCAACGTGCGCCTTGCCGGTCCACGGCAGGAGGTGATGCTCGCACATCGAAGCCACCGGCAGGTCGCGCACGAGGACGAGATCCCGGGTCGCCCCATCGAAGGCCGCGTCGAGATGCTGGGCTGGATCTTCGGCGAGGCCGGAGAACAGATGCACGTAGGCATCGGCCACCCGCTGCGGGGTCTCCGTCAGGCCCTCCCGCTCCGGATCTTCGCCGATGGCCGCCAGAATCTCGCGCACCGCCCGCTCGATGCGGGGCAGGTCCATGCCGGAGACTTCGGGTTTCTCTCCCTCTGCCATCTCCCTATCCTCTCACCAGTTCCGGCAACCCGTTCAGGTCCGGCAGGGTCGCCGTTGCCTCCGGGACCCGGCCGTTGCCCTTGCGGTCTATCATCACGGCGTCCAGGCCGCATCCGGCGGCGCCGCGAACGTCGGTCACGGGGTCGTTGCCGACCATGACCGTGCGGTCCTTCGGGGAACCGCTGATCCGCAACGCCTCCTCGTAGATGCCGCGGTCGGGCTTCTCCACCCCGATCACCGCAGAGGCTACGACCGCCTCGAAGTAACCTATCCAATCCAGGTCTTCGAGCACTTCTTCAAGCAAGATGTCCCAGTTGGAGACGGCGTAGAGCCGGCAGCCCATCGCCCGCAGTTCCTCCATCACCCGCTCGGACTCAGGGTACGGGTTGAAGGAGATCCGGCGTTCCGCCACCTCCGTGAGCACCTCCACCGGCGCCTCTATGCCGAGCGCGGAGGCGGTGAGCGCCGCGTTCCGTCGCCTGAAACCCGCGAGAGCTTCCTCGGTGCGGTGCTCGATGTTTTCCTCGATGTGCCGCTGAAGGCTCTCCCACACCGGCCCCGTTGCCCGCTCGACGGTGAGGTCTCCATTGCGGGCGTACGGCGCGAGATCCGCGACGTAGCCCTCCACGTCGAAGTCCGTCCACAGGAGCGTGCCGTCCACGTCCAGGAAGATCACGTCGTAGTTCGTCCCGCCGTTCCTTCGGTGCGCTCCGGCCAATGCTCGCTGCCTCCGCAAGTTTCTCGTACTCCAGTCTAAGGGAGTATATGCGAGCGCCCTTCGACCGAACCGTGAAAGGAAGCATCCTCCAGTGGACCTTTCAGAGCAGCTCTATGTCCAGACCACGCTCGTCGGCCAGTTCGACCAGCAGGCCGTCGTCCAGGCCGGAGGAGACCTGGAAATAGGCGGTCTGCGGGTAAGAATTTTCGGGGTCGGAATCGATGTGCTCGTAGGAAGCTCCGATCTCATCGAGGACGTCGCGCACGGCCTCGATGTCCTCTGCCCTGCTCACGTTCGCCACGCGCAGCATCATCCCGTCCATCTAGCGCTCCCCGAAATCGTAGCCGACGAACTCGCCGTCCTTCTGGATCAGCTCGCCGTCCGCGTACAGCTCGCCGCCATCGCGGAGATCGCAGATGAGATCCCAGTGAACGCTCGACTCGTTCTTGCCGCCGGTCTCCTCGTAGGAGCGTCCGAGGGCCAGATGCACCGTCCCGCCGAGCTTCTCGTCGAAGAGGATGTTCCTGGTCGCCCGCAGGATGCCGTAGTTAGTCCCGATCCCAAGCTCCCCCAGGTACCTCGCCCCTGAGTCGGCGTCGAGCATGGCGTTCAGGTACTCCTCTCCCTTCTCCGCACCTGCCTCGACGACCTTCCCTCCCTCGAACCGCAGCCGAACCCCGGAGACGTCGCGCCCGGACACTGTCGCCGGGACCCCGAAGTAGACGGTCCCGTTCGCCGAGTCCTCGACCGGCCCGGTGAAGACCTCGCTTCCGGGCAGGTTGTGCTCGACGGTGCTGTTCACGAACTTCCGGCCCTCTATGGAGAGCGTGAGATCCGTCCCCGGCCCTACGATGCGGACCTCGCGCGCCGCCTCCAGTCGCTCCGCGAGACGGCCCTGCTCCTCGGATTTTTTCCGCCAGTATCGGACGGGATCTTCCTCGTTCAGCCCCATCGCCTCGAAGACGAACTCCTCGTACTCCGCAAGGCCCATGTCCGACTCCTGGGCCAGCGCCGCTGTCGGAAAGAGCGTAAGCACCCAGCGGTCCTTGCCCAGCACCAGGTCCATCATCGCCTTGTCCCGCTTGCCAAGCGCCTGCTGCCGGCCGGGATCAATGCCAGCCAAAGCTCGTGTATTATGTGGCGCCATGATGGAGATGAAGGCGTCGGCCTGCTCGTACATCGAGCGCACCACGGGCGGGGTCTTCTGATAGTGGATGTCAGAGGCGTGCTCGAAGAACAGCTCCTGCATGCCGGGGAGTTGGATCTGCGGGATGGGGATGGCCCCGTTTTGCAGGAGGCGGGCGTAGACGGCTTTGATCAGGGGCTCCGCCGCCACCCCACCCGAGATGATCGTCTGCGCGCCCTCCCCCGCCTCCACGGAGAAGTCCACCAATACCCGTGCCAGCTTCTCCAACCGCTCGTCTCTCACGTGATGCGCTCCTCTCCATTCATACCTCGGGAGAGCTTACCATCCTCGGACCCGAGCGCCCCGGACACGTGGGTGCTCGGGTCCGAGCACAGATGTCTGGCCGGCGACGATCCGGGGCTGGTCTATCTAGATCAGCCGGCCGGAAGGCTAGCGTCTCACCCAGGGCACGCGGACGTAGACCCAGGCGCTCTCGTACTTCTTGAGCCCGATCTCACGAGCGAACCTCGGGGTGAGATCTATACCCGCGGGGTTGAGGACCTTGCGGCCGAACTCGTCCCGGCCCCGGTTGAAGTTATCGAAGTAGGCGGCCTGAGCTTCGGGCAAGCCGCGCGGCAGGTTCCTCCACATGTCCCTGTGCTTGCGCCGGGCATACCAGTTGTCGTAGGTGTTCCACGGCCCCACCTCCTTGACCTTGACCCAGCCCCGATCCGAAGAACCGCCAGGACGGATACGGACCTTGTAGCCACCCCGGATCTTGGGCTTGCGGTGGGGTAGGGCGACCTCGCGGAGCGTGTGGCCCCTGTACTGGGTAGCGTACACCCTGAAAGCTCTGCCGCGCGCGGCCGTCGAGGTGGTCAGGAGGGCGGAGGGGTCTTCGTCGAACCGCGCCTGCTCCTCTCGCCAGCGCGCGTCCACCCACACCCGGAGGTCCGACCGGCGTCCCTGCGGCAGGATGCGCTTCACCTCTCCCTTCGTTTCCGCCACGGCGGCCCGAACCGACTCGTCGAAGGAGGACTCAGCTATCTTCTCCCCCACCCGCGCATCCGACAGCCCCCGGTTTACCTGGACTATCCTCTCGCTCCTGGAGAAGGTTCCGGCCAGGATCTCGTTCTCCCGCCGGACGGCGTCGAGCACGTCCTCCATCTCACCGTCATCCAGAGCGAACTCCCGCCGGAAATCCTCGACGTTCTCAGGGTCCGAGAGAAGGTAGGAGAGGACGGGCTTCTGGGGGTCAGCGTAGGCGGAGTACCGCTCGGCCTCGACCGTCGCGGGACCACCGGCCAGGACAATAGTCCCAACGAGGACCGCGATCGCAACCGCGGCCACGGACGCGGCGGCCCGCACCAGCCCACCGGAACTTATGCCTGTACCCGCGGTTCGCAAGATGGTTGTGGGACGCGCCATACGTCCCCGAAACGGTTTCATGGAGTCCCCCTCCTCGCCGCACCAGAAATATTTGCTCGTTGCGTGCGGAATGTTACACGCTCTCCGCCCGGCAGTCAAAGGCCGGCCACGGATCTCCTCCTCAGTAAGCGCGGGCGAAGATGGCCGTATGGCCCGGCTTGCCGGAGACGAGGTCCGCGCCCTCCTGGCGGTCGAACGGCAGCAGGCGGATGGTGGCCTTGGTGTCGTCTTTGATCTTCTGCTCTGTCTCGGGCGTCCCGTCCCACGGAGCCACCACGAAGCCGCGCTTCTCAGCGACGATCTCCCGGAACTCGCCGTAGCTCCCGGCGTGGCGGGTGTTGGCGTCCCGGTACTCCGTCGCTTGCCGCAGCATGTTGTCCTGAATCTCACCCATCAAACCGCTCAGCCTCTCCCGCAGCCCGGCGCGTCCAACGAACTCCTTCTCACCGGTGTCCCGGCGCACGAGGACGGCCTGGTTCTTCTCGATGTCCTTCGGCCCGATCTCCACGCGCACGGGAACGCCTCGAAGCTCATGCTCGTTGAACTTCCAGCCAGGCGAGTGCTCCTCGTCCAGGTCTGCCTCCGCGCGCAGACCGGCGGCCTTCAACTCCGCGTGGAGCTTCTCGGCTTCGGCGCGGACTTCGGCCTTGTTCTTGCCGCGCCAGATCGGCACGATCACCGCCTGGACGGGCGCGAGTTTCGGTGGGATCTTCAGCCCCCGGTCGTCGCCGTGAACCAGGATCATGCCGCCTATCACGCGCGTCGAGAACCCCCAAGAGGTCTGGAACGGATGCACTCGATCCTGATTCTCGTCGAGGAACGTGATGTTGAAAGCCTTTGCGAAGTTCTGGCCGAGGTCGTGGCTCGTAGCCGACTGGAGCGCACGCCCATCACCCATCAAGCCTTCGCAGGTGAACGTCTCGACAGCCCCGGCGAACCGTTCGGAGGGGCTCTTCATGCCGGTGAGCACGGGGATGGCGAGCATCTCGTAGAAGCAATCCCGGTAGACGTTAAGCATCCGCAGGGTCTCTTCACGGGCTTCATCTGCGGTGGCGTGGACGGTGTGGCCCTCCTGCCAGAGAACCTCGGTGGTGCGGAGGAACGGCCTGGTGACCTTCTCCCAGCGCACGAAGTTGGACCACTGGTTTATCAGGACTGGAAGGTCGCGGTAGCTGTGGATCCAGCTCCGGTAGAAGTCGCAGATGATGGTCTCGGAGGTGGGCCTGACGGCGATGCGCTCCTCCAGGTCCTCGCGCCCGGCCCGCGTCACCCACGCGACCTCGGGGTCGAAGCCCTCGACGTGCTCAGCCTCCCTCCGCAGGTAGCTCTCCGGTATGAACAGCGGAAAGTAGGCGTTGACGTGCCCCGTGGCCTTGAAACGGTCGTCCAGGTCGCGCTGGATGCGCTCCCAGATGGCGTACCCGTAGGGCCGGATGGCGAACGTCCCCCGTACCGGCCCGTAGTCCGCCAGCTTCGCCATCCTGACGAGCTGGAGGTACCACTTGCTCGGGTCCTCGCTCTTCTTCGTGAGCTTCTCGACCGCTTCGGTCATGCCGACGCTCCTCTCTCGATGCAAATGCAAACGAGAGAAGAGTATAGCGTCGAGGGCAGACTAGTAACGGTAAGCGAAGTTCTCCAGAAACACGTAACCCAATAGCGTCACCAGAAGCAAGGAACCGACGGCTATCATCGCCAGGTTCAGGAGTTTGACCTCCAGCCTCACGGTGCTCACGATAGCGTCCTCTTCACGGCCCACGTTTAGCCGCAAGACGGAGTACGTGTTTAGCGCCAGCGCCAACCCCAGCCCGCCGAGAAACACGACCGGCGAGACCAGGTTGAAGACGTACCGTCTTCCGGGTTCGGACAAGAGAAACTCCAGTGGATCGAACAAGAACCCTACTCCCAGCCCGTACTTCAGGAGCGATGCGGACACGAAGTACAGCGGAGCCAGCAGAAGCGCAACGCCGAGCCCAGCCATCCTGTAGTCTCTCAAAACCATCTCCTTCTCTCTGATGCGGCCCAAGCCGCTTCTCTGCACGATGACGGACGAAGCCAGATCCAGGATAGTGCTAGCCCACAGTCTGGCGAGCCCGCCCGTCCCTCTCTGCTCCCGGCATAGATCCCGGAACGCCTGCTCCATCTGTGACCCGTACTCCCGCCGGAAGTCTCGCGGATACATCTTGAGCAGTGTCCTATACACACGCTCCGAGACGCGCAGGTTACGGTCCTGACCCCGACGAAGCATCAGGCGGCGCCGAGGGAACGGCTTGCCAGAGCCCCCGCGTAGGCTCCCGAGAGCGCGAACGCCAGAGCCAACAAGGAGGCGTAGTTCCAATCCTGGATGATGCCCAGCGCCGGTATCCACACACCGACGGCCAGCGCCCACAACCACGGGCGCGCCGGATGCAGAGCGCCCAGGAGTCCACAGCAGACGAACACCGTCGCGGCGGTGACCCCCGTATCATCCCAGCCAGGGCTCGAATCCACAAAGGCTATTAGCAGCCCCAGGATGAACGCCAGAGGAACCAGGAACTTCCACCGCATCGCGCGACTCCTCTCCACGAAAGCGGTCAGAGCAAGGTCGAGAAAGGTTCGCATCCAGAACCCCAAGAGCCCGCGGATTTCGCCTCGTCTCCGCGCCTCCCGCGAAACGTCGCCGAACACCTGCGCCATGTGTGCGCCATACGCGTCTCTGAAATCTTTCGGGTAAGCCAGGAGCAACGCCCTGTAGACCCTCTCCGAAAACCGTGGCGGATCCGACGCGGACATCACACCCCCTCGGGGGATGCCTCCGGCGCGCGGGTCAACCCTCCGGCCGTGCGCCCGCGGGAGGCTGCTCCCGGGCAGAATACCGAAACAGCCAGGCCGATCCGAGAAACAGCGCGACGAAGAACCCATCCAACCCCAAGAGCTCGAACACGGAGCTAATCGGGCTCTGGTGCTTCCCGGCGATCAGCGCGATCACGGCAACCAACGCCTGAGCGAGCGCCGTCGCGAACAACGCGCGTGCCATTCCATGTGGCTGGAAGCGCGCGATGATGGCACCGATGATTCCGACGGCGAGCACCCCGATGTACATCAAGTCGGCGAGGTCGCCCGTACGCCCGATGACGCCAACGGCGAGGACCAGCCAGACAAGGATGAATGCTGCCGCGAGCGCAACGCCGACAGCGGATCGGTACGCGATATTGCTCCCCTTTCTTGCTACCAGCTCATATGTGAGACCAATTCCGAACAGGAGGGCGCCGGCGAAAGCGAAATCAGCCAGATCCCAGACCACTTCATCGGTAATCTGCATCGCCAACAAGGGCAGCAGCAATATGAACGCTGTCGCGAGCGCAACGCGGACGGCGGATCGGTAGGCCATCTTGTAGTCTTTCACAGCTATCTCCTTAGCTTCGGCGCATCTTCTCTCGACGATAGCGGAGGAAGCGAGATCCAGGCCCACGCGAACCCAGAACCTTGCCAGTCCGACTCCGCCCCTCCGGGTTTCTTCCCGGCATAGATCCAGAAACGCCTGCTCCATCTGCCGCCCGTACATCTCTCTGAACTCCTTCGGATAGGCCCGCATAAGCAACCTATACACGCGCTCCGAGATCGACCCGTCCTCACCCCTGGCCCCCGACATTACGATCCTCCAGGCAGCGGACGGACACCGAAGGAGATCTTCTTGGCCCGCGCCGCGCTTACCAGGCTCTGCAAACGCTCGGCTTCGGCGCCTGCAACCCTTCTACCGAAATCCGTTATGCGGTAGTACCGGCGGCGCTGGTCGTCCATGGCGGGGTCGGGACGCTCGTCGGACTCCTCGATGAGGCCGTCGGCGAGCATGCGCTTGATCGAGCCGTACAACGTACCCGGCCCCAACCGCGTCTCTCCCCCGGTCCGCTCCTCGACTTCCCGCATAATTCCGTACCCGTGCCGCTCCTCGTCCGCGAGCGCAAGCAGTATGTGCAACACCGCAGGGGTCAGCGGCAAAAGGTCCCGCGGCCCTCGTCCCTCCTCGACCATTCCAGCGCCCTTTCTCCGAACTATCCGTCGTCGATGTATCCGTAGACGATACATTGCCGCACGGAGAGGTCGATGTCAAGAGGAGTTCTCTACTTCGCGGGCTCCAGCACTTCCTTGCCGACGTAGGGGACGAGGGCTTCAGGGAGTCGGACCGAGCCGTCCTGTTGCTGGTAGATCTCCAGGAGGGCGATGAGGGCGCGGCTCATGGCGAGGGCGGTGCCGTTTAGGGTGTGGAGGAGTTGCGGACGGCCGCCTTCGGAACGGTGGCGGATACGGAGGCGCCGGGCCTGGTAGTCGGTGGTGTTGGAGGTGCTGGTGACCTCGCCGAACTCGCCAGCCTCACCCCGGCCTGGCATCCAGGCTTCCAGGTCGTACTTGCGGTAGGCCGCGCCGCCGAGGTCGCCGGTGCAGATGTCCACCACACGGTAAGGCAGGCCGAGGCCCTGGAATATGCGCTCCTCGATCTCCACCATCTCCTCGTGAACCCCTTCGGATTGCTCGGGCGTGGTGAAGGCGAACATCTCGACCTTCGTGAACTGGTGGACCCGGTACAGGCCGCGGCTGGCGCGGCCGTGGGAGCCGGCCTCCGTGCGGAAGCAATGTGAGATGCCTGCGTAGCGGAGCGGCAGTTCGTCCGAGTTCAGGATCTCATCGGCGTGCTGGCCGGCCAGCGTGATCTCGGCGGTCGCGATCATGGAGAGGTCCGAGTCCTCGACCGAGTAGATCTGGGTCTCCGGTCCCCTCGGGATGAAGCCCGTTCCCACCAGCGCCTCGTCCCGCGCCAGGTCCGGCGTGATCGTCGGCTGGTAGCCTCGCTCGACGAGGATGTCCAGGACGTAGCGTGTGAGGGCCATTTCCAAGAGCACCGCGTCGCCGCGCAAGAAGTAGAACTTGCTGCCCGTCGTCTTCGCCCCTGCATCGAAATCTATGATGCCCAGAGCTTCACCAAGCTCCACGTGGTCCTTCGGCTCGAAGTCGAAGTCCGGGAGATCACCCCACCGCCGGATCTCCACGTTCTCACTATCGTCCCGGCCGATGGGCGCGTCCGGGTGGGTGACGTTGGGGATCTTGAGTTGCTCATCCCGCAGCCGTTCCTCGACCTCGTGCAACTCCTGCTCCCTCTCTGGTACGTGGTCCTTCATCGCCCGCGACTCCTCGATGAGCTTCTGGCGAGCCTCGTTGTCGCGTTCCTGGCCGATGCTCTTCGCCATCCTGTTCTGCTCCTGCCGGAGGTCGTTGAGATCCTGAATCAGGGCCGACCGCCGATCCGCCAGCTCCACCACTAGCCCCACGTCGGCCTCGACGCCCCGGTTCTTGCAGTTCTCCTGAACGGCGTCGCCATTCTCACGGATGTATTTGAGATCCAGCACAGGAGCCTCCCGATGGTAGGTTTCAGGCTTCGAGCGTCAGCCTCTCGCCACGCACGCAGCTTATACTAGCCGGACAATTCTCTCAGCGCCCGATCCTCTTCCCGAATCCGCACGAACAGGAACGCGGCGTTCAGCGCCGTGAAAATGAGCGCCGTAACCCACGCTCCGAATATCAAAGGGAAAACAAGCACCTCCACGGCAACGGCCACGTAGTTCGGGTGCGGGAAAAATTGGTGCGGACCGCGCCTGACAGGCTGCATGCTGGGGACGACGAGTATCCTTACGTTCCAGTTACCGCCCAGGGCCAGTATCGCCCAGTAACGCAGTATCTGTGCCAACAGGAACAGCACGAGTGGCACCGACCACCATGCCGGGAACTCAGGCCCGCGCAGCAGCCCCTCTACCAGCGTCGAGAGGAGCCAGAGGATGTGGATGGCAACCATGAGCGGATAGTGTCCCGCGCCCCGCTCCACGGCGCCCTTCGCGCGCAGCCCGCGCTCGTTCCGGCGGGAATGGCGCAACTCCAATAACCGCTGCATAGCGACGAGGGCGACGGACACGGCAAGAACAATGGCGTTCATACAGGGTTCGCGGAGAGCGTCCGGGTGCAGGCGTCTAGCACTCGATGAATACGTGCTCGGCGGAGAATCCCGGCCCCATCGCCGAAAGAACTCCTAGATCCCCAGACGTGAACTCCCCGCTTTGGAGGAAACGCTCCAGGATGAAGAGCACCGTCACGCTGGACATGTTTCCGTAATCGCGCAGGACGCCGCGGGAGAACGTGAGGCCGCCGCGATCCAGCCCGAGCACATCCTCGAAGGCGTCGAGCACCTTCGCGCCTCCTGGATGGAGGACGAAGTGTCGTAGTTCCCCGAAGTCCAGGCCCAGGGAGTCACAGGCCAGAGAGAGGTCGTCGCGCAGCCGCTCGCGCACGATGGTGGGAACGGACTTCGAGAGCTGGACCTTGAGGCCGGTCTCGACAACTTCCCAGCCCATCACGCCTTCGGTGCCGGGCCAGGTGGTGCTGTGGCTACCGAGGATCTCGGGTCCGCCTTCGGGATCTTGGCCGACCAGCACGGCAGCGGCGCCGTCGGCGAAGAGGCTGGTGGAGACGAGGTTGCTCTTGGAGCGATCCCCCCGCTGGAAGGTGAGCCCGGAGAGCTCCACCCCGATAAGGAGCACTTTCTGGTCCGGGTAAAGCCGGGCGTACTCGGAGGCGCGGGCCAGCCCGGCGGCCCCGGCGGCGCAGCCGAGGCCCCAGATCGGGACGCGGCGCGTGTGCTCGGAAAGGCCGAGCCGGAAGAGAAGCTTGGAGTCCAGCGAAGGCGTGGCGAGGCCGGTGGTGGAGACGAAGAAGATGGCGCCGATGTCCTCCGGCTTCGCCCCCGCCCAGTCCATCGCCCGCCGCGCAGCCTTCTCGGAAAGGTTCAGGGCATGCTCGACGTAAAGGTCGTTCTTCTCGGGGAAGGTGTGGTCTTCTTTGAACCACTCCAGCGGGACGCAGAAGTAGCGGCTCTCGACGTGTACGTTGTCGAAGATGGGGGTGAGCCGGTCAAGGTCCGGGAACGCCTCGGAGAACATGCCCCGCGCGAACTCCTTGACGTCCTCCTGCCCGATGCGGTGCGGCGGCAAAGCCGTCGCCACGGAAAGAATCTTCGGGTTCGTCAACGGTCCTCCGGGTCCGGCTCCGGGGTGGAGCAGGCGTTGCGGAAAACGTACTGCGAGAGGCGCTTGCGCTGGCGGCTGGACCAGTCTATGGTCGGGCGGCGCTGGCCTTCCGGGACGTACCCAAGCCGGTATACGGCCATCAACTCCAGGTCGTTGGGAACTTCGAGGAGGCGCTGGATCCTCGCCCAGTTCTCGGGTATCTCCATCGGGGTGGAAACGAACTGGATACCCATTCCCAGCTCCGTAGTTGTCAGCCAGATGTTCTCGACCGCCGCGCCCATGCCGAACACGGAGTAGAAGCCGGATAGCTCGCCGGGTCGGTACTCGGTCTTGTCCAGCAGCACGGCGAGGAGCAGGGGAGATCCGGCGATCAGCTTGCGGTTGTCCTCGCCCAAAGTTTTCGGGACGCCGAAGCGGTTCATCACGGCCTGCCCGGTGTTCGAGAAGATCTGCTTTCTAAAAGGCTTGAGGACAGGGGGCATCTGGTCAATGAAGATGCCGTCGCGCCGTTCCTCCATCTCCTGCTCGGAGAACCGGAAGTACGGTCGGTAGCGCTTCCAGAAGGTGCCCTCCTCCATCAGGCGGGCCATGCTCTCGCCGCTGATGCGGGCGACCTCCTCGATCTTCTCGCGGTCATCCACGAGCACGAAGCGCCAGGGCTGGCTGTTGAAGTGCGAAGGAGCCATCGCAGCGGCCTCGACCAACAGGCGCTGGTGCTCCTCCTTCACCGGGTCCGGCAGGAACGGGCCGTTGGTCGTCCGGCGCCGTTTGAGAACGTCGAGAAATTCCAAAGCCCTAAGCCTCCTGGAGCGTCCGGACGAACCCGGCGGCGTAGAAGATCATGGCAGTCCCCGCGAGCGCTGCGTGCCCCGGCGTGCCGGCCCTCACGCGCGGCAGCACGAGGTAGAGGCCGAGCACCGGAAGCAGGGTCCAACGGTACGGCGCTCCCTGCCAGAAGCCTACGAGAGCCGCAATTCCCGCCGAGGCGAAGACCGCGAAGAACAGGGCGTGGTGCAACCAGCGGAAAGGCTTGGTGTTCACGACGCCGAACTGCACGAGGACACCCAGCGCGAAGTTCGCCAGAAAAAGCAGCGTCGCGGCGTAGAAGATCAGGGTTCGCTCCTCCGGATCATGCCCGAAGGTTATAGCACAGGCTCCATCTCGTCCGTTTGCCGGTGGGATGGCGGCAAGATCGGCCGGCCTCTTCTTCCGGCGCCCAGGATCAGGTCGGGAAAACGCGCGCCCAAGGGCTCGTCCAGGGGCTCCTCGCGCCTTGAGCGGCGCGAGCGCAGCATGTCCAGGCACACTCTGCCGACGACCGTCGTCAGCCATCCGCCCAGGTTTTCGACGCCGTTGGTGTCCGAGCGGCTGAGCCGTAGCCAGGCTTCCTGAACGGCGTCGTCGGCCTCGCTGAGCGAGCCGAGCATCCGGTAGGCCACCGTCCGCAGGTGGGTGCGGTTCTCCTCGAACTGCTCAGCCAAAAAGTCGCGTTCGTCCATCGGTCACATTCTCCCGTCGCGTTACGTCATTGTAGTAGTGACGAACGAAACCCGGCCGACGTGACAACGAGTTCGGCTTCCCGTGTGGGTACGAGGAGCCATAAGGTTAGGAGGAGCCATGACATCACCCATCCTGGTCACGGGCGGCACCGGTACGCTCGGACGACTCGTCGTCCGACGCCTGCGGGACGCCGGTTGCGATGTACGGGTACTCAGCCGGCGCAGCCGCGCGGCCAAAGACGGCATCCAGTTCATGACCGGTGATCTGGCCACGGGCGAGGGAATCGAGCCCGCGGTGGACGGGGCCGGGACCATCGTGCACTGCGCGGGCGGCCCCAAGGGCGACGAGGACAAGGCCCGGAACCTGGTGCGGGCAGCATCGCGGGCGGGGGCGGCGCATCTGGTGTACATCTCTGTTGTCGGCGCTGACCGCATCCCTCTCGTCAGCCGTGTCGACCGCGCCATGTTCGGCTACTTCGGGTCCAAGCTGGCCGCGGAACGGGTCGTGGCCGACTCCGGCCTGCCGTGGACGACGCTGCGCGCCACCCAGTTTCACGACCTGATCCTGACCGTGGCACAGCAGATGGCAAAGCTGCCCGCGATACCGGCTCCGGCCGGCTTCCGGGTCCAACCCATCGACGCCGACGAGGTGGCGGCCAGGCTCGTCGAGCTCACGCTCGGCGAGCCGGCCGACCTGGTGCCGGACATGGGTGGGCCGCGGGTGTACGGCGCGGCCGACCTGCTCCGCGGGTACCTGCGGGCCAGTCAGCGGCGTCGGCTGATCGTGCAGGTCCCGTTGCCGGGCAAGGCTGCCCGCGTGTTCCGGGGCGGCGCCAACCTGGCTCCCGAGCAGGCCGTGGGACACCGGAGCTGGGAGGAGTTCCTCGCTGACCAGGTGAGGGACCAAATGAACTAGCAGGAACGGTGCAGCCGACGTACCAGAGCACGCACGAAAATATGCGCGCCCGAATGAACTCGGCGCCCGGCATCACCGGGCAGAGCTCCGCCGACGCCCGCCGCGTGACATGGGCCAACGAAATTACTGAGGAGGCATGAATGGCCAGGGAGATCGGCGAAATCCTCGAGTTCAGGTTCGGGAGCGAAGGTGAGCCGGGCTGTGGTGAGTTCCGCGACGAGGATGCGGCGCATCCGCACCCGCGACGTCAGGGGGAGGCCCACGATGAACCTGACGGTTTTCGGCCCGACCGGCTCGATGGGCGAGCAGATCGTCCGTCAGGCGCTCGCCGCGGCCACGAGGTGACCGCGGGGGGCGCGGCGTCCCGGCGCGGTGTCTCCCACCGACCTGCGGCTTCGTGTGGTTCCCGGCGACGTACTGGACCCGGCATCCCTGCGCGACGGAGTCGCCGAGGCCGACGCCGTGCTCCCGGCAGCCGGCAGATGAACCAGCCGACGACGGCTCGGCAACACTCCGGCGGTGGCCTCGCCTCATACATCGCGCCTTCGGCCTTTGGGTCGTGGAACTCCGCGATAGGAAAGAAAGTATAATAGTGATATGAAGATTCCGTCGGTAGATGAGATGCGCGATTCGATTGCGGAGCTTCTGGCCACCACCCGGTATTTCCCGGAGCCGGACGTTCCGAAAGACGAATACGGGATGCCGATTCTCGAGCCCGAGCCTCGAGCCCGAGCCCGACGACCCGGACGACGAGTAGTTTCCAGGGCCGAGCAGCCCACTCCCTCCGCATCGCTTTTCGCGCCCTCTTCGGAGGGCTTGCCTTTGCCCGAATACACGAAAGGGAGGCCATTTAGGACCATCGGCATCCAGTGGCGGCTAGCGCAGCAGTGGAGCACGGAGGGGCGGGCGGCGCTCCGACCGCCCCAGCTCACCGACAAGGCAGGCATGGACGGGACACTACCGAACCGCCGTCGAAGGCCCGCTACCCCGTGCCTGGAGCGTGTCCCGCGCCGATCTCGCGGCCGCGATGCTGGTCGCCGTCCAGGACCCCGCACTGGTCGGACATGCGGTCACGATCTCGTCCTGAATCGGCAATGACCCGGGCACAAAGCTAGGCTTCCCCGCTTCTCCCACGGGACGGGCGCCGTCCGGCTATCTGGAGTCAAAAAGACCGGGCCGGAAGGAGGGGGGAGAAATCCGGCCCGGTCTCTTACGACATCTTTACGCACGAATCCCGCCAGGGTTGCAAATCAGGCGGGAGTCAGGACGCGGAGGTGATGCTAAGATTCGCTAGTCATAGGTAGAAGGGTTGCACTTCCCCCAGGGGGTCGGATGGAGAACGGACGCCCGGCGGCTTACATAACGGGTATCGGCATCGTCAGCCCCATCGGGGTCGGGCGCAAGAGGTTCTGGGAGGCGCTGCTCGCGGGAGAGAGCGGGGCAGGTCCGATCACGCTGTTCGACCCGGACGGGTACGAGGTGCGGATCGCCGCCGAATGCACGGACTTCGAGCCGAAAGACTTCATGGACCGCAAGGCGGCGGCCCGCACGGATCGCTTCGCCCAGATGGGCCTGGCCTCCGCCAAGCTGGCCCTGGAGGATGCCGGCGCCTGGGACGAGTTGAACGAGCGGCCCGAACGGGTCGGCCTGATACTCGGCAGCGGTCTGGGCGGCGTGGCGACGATGGAGATCACCCAGAAGACCATAGACACGAAGGGCCCGATGCGGGTCAACCCGTTCGCGGTCACCAGGATCATGCCGAACTCAGCCGCCGCCCACGTCGGCATCCAGCTCGGCGTGCAAGGCCCCTCGGCCACCCCGGCCCTCGCCTGCACCTGCGGCACCGACTCCATGGCCCTCGGCTACGACCTCATCCGGCGCGGCGACGCGGACGTGGTGATCTGCGGCGCCACCGAGGCGACCATTACCCCGGTGATCGTAGCCGGCTTCATAGCCATGCGGGCCATGAGCCGCCGCAACGACGACCCCGAAGGCGCCTGCCGACCCTACGACGAGAACCACGCGGGGTTCGTGATCGGGGAGGGCTCGGCCGTGATGATCCTGGAGAGCGCCGAGTCCGTCGAGAAGCGCGGCGCCGAGCCGTACGCGAAGATCACCGGCGTCGGGCGCACCACCGACGCCCACAACATAGCCGACCCCGACCCGGAAGGCCGCGGCATATTCCGGGCGATGCAACTCGCCGTAGAGAACGCCCGCCTCGACGGAGAGCGGATCGGCTACATCAACCCCCACGGCACAGGCACCGTGGCCGGGGACGGCCCGGAGTCGCGCGCGATGGCGGGGATCAACCCGAACGTCAAGGTCTCAGCCACCAAGTCCACCCTCGGGCACTCCATGGGCGCGACCGGCGCCATCGAGACCGCCATCTGCACCCTGGCCCTGAAAGAGAAGACCATCCCCCCGATGCGCAACCTCGAGAAGCTGGCCGAGGGGTGCGCGGATCTCGACTACGTCGTGGACGAGCCGCGTGACGCCCCGGACCTGGAAGCCGCCCTGTGCGCCAACCTCGGCGTCGGCGGCCACAACGTGGCGGTCGCGCTGGAACGAGCATAGATCGCTCGTGACGGAAATGAACGACCTGAGCCAGTTGCCCAAAGACCTCCCGATTCCCGAGGACGATGGGGCCGCGGATCACCTGCCGGAGATGTTGCTTCTATCCGTGCCGCTGGCATCGACGTCGGGTGAGACGGTGGATCCATCCTCTCTCACCGGCCGGACCGTGGTCTACTGCTACCCGATGACCGGGAGGCCGGACAGGGAGTTGCCGGAAGGCTGGGACGGCATCTCTGGCGCGAGAGGCTGCACTCCGCAATCGTGCGCCTTCCGGGACCATCACGAGGAATTGAAATCCCTCGGCGTCCGCGTCTTCGGCCTGAGCGCGCAGAGCACGGAGTACCAGCGAGAGGCCGCCGGACGGCTACATCTACCCTACGAGCTTCTGAGCGACGAAGGGCTGGCGTTCACGGGAGCGCTGAACCTGCCGACCTTCGAGGTCGAGGGCATGACCCTGCTAAAGCGCCTGACGCTCGTGGTTCAGGACGGACGCATAGAGAAGGTCTTCTACCCGGTGTTCCCGCCTGACGCCAACGCGGCGGAGGTCGTCGCGTGGCTGCGAAGCGAAAGCGCCTAGAGAGGTTTGCCATGACCCGAATCCAAGAGCGTTTACAGGATCTGGAAGACATACTCGCGCCCCACGGGAGCGCGTTGGTCGCCTTCTCGGGCGGGGTGGACTCCTCGCTCGCCCTGGCCGTCGCCGCGAGGGCGCTCCCCAGAGAGAACGTCCTCGCCGTCACCTCTAACAACGAGACGTATTTGCCCTCGGAGCTGGACCTGGCACGCGACTTCGTAGGCTCTCTGGGCGTGGAGCACCTCGTCGTGGACACTCGGGAACTGGACGACCCGAACTACGCCAGCAACCCGGCCAACCGCTGCTACTTCTGCAAGAGCACGCTCTACTCGGACCTGGCGAAGCTCGCTGCCGAGCGCGGCTACGGCTGCGTCGTTGACGGTGCGAACGCCGACGACGAGGGCGACCACCGCCCCGGACGAAAGGCAGCGGGAGAGATCGGGGTGGTTTCACTGTTGAGCCTCGCCGGCGTCGGCAAGGCGGAGGTTCGGGAGCTGGCGAAGCACCTCGGGCTGCCGAGTTGGGACAAGCCGGCGCTGGCGTGCCTGTCGAGCCGTTTCCCATACGGGCAGGAGATCACGGCGGAGAAGCTCGCGCAGGTAGCCCGCGCCGAGGAGTTCATGCGTTCCCGCAGTTTCCGGCAGGTGCGGGTGCGCCACCACGGCGACACGGCGCGGCTGGAGGTCGGCCCGGAAGAGATGGAACGCGCGTTCGCCGAGCGGGACACTATCGCCGCTGAACTCCTGGACGCGGGCTTCCTCTACGTCGCCCTGGACCTCGCCGGCTACCGCTCCGGCAGCCTCAACGCCGCGCTGAAGAAGCCAGGCAAGAAGCCGAAGAAAACGCTCCCCGTCATCTCATAGCCGTGGATTACGGAACCGCATTGCTGGTCGTCACGTTCGCAGCGATGGGCCTGGGGTTGCTCGGGAGCGTGCTGCCGGGGCTGCCGGGGGTGACCCTGATCTTCCTCTCCGCCCTCGTCTACGCCATCCTGACGAGCTTCGAGAACGTCGGATGGCCGGTCCTCGTGCTCCTCGGTCTCTTCGCGACGATAGCCTTCGTCGCGGACTTCGTCGCCACCACCTACGGAGCCCGCAGGTTCGGCGCCAGCAACTGGGGCACGGTCGGCGGCGCCATCGGCGGCCTTGTGGGGGCGTTGGCGGGAGCCCTCGTCTTCGGGATAGGCGCGCTCTTCGGCCTCATCTTCGGAACCATCGGGGGCGTCTTCCTCGGCGAGTACCTCCGGCGCCAGCGTGAACCGGCCCGCGAGAACGAAGAGCCGGGACGCTGGGACTGGCGGCGGGCATCACGGGCGGCCGGCGGCGTGCTGGTCGGCTACGCCGTCTCCGCCGTGACGCAAGGCATCCTGGGCGTCGCCAGCGTGATCGCCTTCGTGCTGACGTTGGTCTATTAGCCACTGACAGATCGGTCATTCGAAAGGTCTCCAGGAATCAGCATGGACCTTGAAATAAGAGCCATTCACTCGGCGCAGGCCGACCCTTATCCTGACGACCTGTGCAACTTTTCGGTCAGCCTCCAGGTGTATGTCGGAGAGCGGGATAAAGAAGGGGCAGAAGTCTTTCAGTTTGTTGCGGTATCGTACAACGCCCTCAAACGCGAAGTCCGAGAAGGAGAATTTCTCTTGCTACGCGGTTACATCCTGCTTACCGAGTTCGACTGGGACGTTATACACAAGGCGATTCGGAACCTGATCTCCCACGCCAGATCGAGGACGAACTGGGATGAGGTCATATCCTTTTTCGGTAGTGGATCAGTCATGGGAGGCGAGAGAGGTTGTAGCGGTGCAGAAAGAGCCGCAAGCAAATCTCGTGCATCCGATCCGATTTGGAGAACGACAAGCTCTTGCGCACGAAGCGTGAAAGC
>Ga0136619_10000265_pt1 | contig 19290 bp, 18 predicted proteins | sample AntDrymUQ3532106_2_FD_104807 | JGI IMG/M metagenome (GOLD analysis project Ga0136619, IMG submission 104807) | Polar desert sand microbial communities from Dry Valleys, Antarctica - metaG UQ353 (21.06) | ecosystem: Environmental > Terrestrial > Soil > Desert | place: Antarctica: Dry Valley...
CCGGTGCCCGCGGCGCCGGTGCCGGCGGCGACGCGAAGCCTGAGCTGGCCGTGTGCCACCTCGATCTCGCCGAGACCGTGACGCTCGAGGCGCTCGACGAGCTGCGGGATGAGGTCGTCGGCGGCGCGGGCGATGAGATCCACGGCATTGTCGGAGTCGGTCATGCGCCCCTCTCGGATTCATCGTCGGCCGTGCCGCTCGGCCAGATGTCACTCCACCGTGCTCGGCGGGGGACGCCCGGAAGGCGCAGGATCCGGCCGAGTCGGTGGCGCAGCGACGGCGCCTCGGCACGGCGTCCGGGAGGCGCCCCCGTCTCGAGATAGGCGCCCATGCTGCGCAGGCGAGCATAGCGGGCGGCGAGGAGCTCGGCCGTGCCGTGCTCCCCGAGCTCACGCAGCGCCGCCACCACGGCGGCCTTCACCGCGGCTGCGGTTGCCGTGACGTCGGTGTGCGCGCCGTCGCCCGGCTCGGGGATCACGAGGTCCACCACGCCGAGCCGGCGCTGGTCCTCCGCAGTCATGCGCATCGCCGCGGCCGCCGCCGGCGCCTCCTCTCGCGAGCGCCACAGGATCGACGAGGCGCCCTCCGGGCTGATCACCGAGTACACGGAGTTCTCGAGGGCCAGGACGACATCGCCGACGCCGATGGCGAGGGCACCGCCCGATCCACCCTCGCCGAGAACAACGACCACGATGGGCACCTGGAGGCCCGTCATGAGCTTGATGCTCGAGGCGATCGCCTCCGCCTGGCCGCGCTCTTCCGCGGCCGGCCCGGGAAAGGCGCCGGCGGTGTCGAGGAAGGTGATGAGCGGCAGGCCGAGCTTGTCGGCGAGCCGCATGAGGCGTTGCGCCTTCCGGAAGCCCTCGGGATGCGGCGAGCCGAAGTTGCGCCGGATGTTCGACTCGGTGTCCGTCCCCTTCTGGTGGCCGATGACCATCACCGGCTGCCCGTCGAGCAGGGCCGGCCCGCCGACGATCGCCGGGTCGTCACCGAACGCCCGGTCGCCGGCCAGCTCGGCGAAGTCGTCGAAGATCGCGGCCACGAGGTCGAGCGTGCGCGGACGCTGCGGATGCCGAGCAAGCTGAAGGCGCGTCCAGGCGCGCTCCTCGGCCGCCTCGGGCGGCTGACCCTCCGCGTCGATGATCGGCGCGTCCGTCACGAGGGAGGCCTGCGCTCAGCGCTCGGAGCGGGAGTGCGTCCGACGCCGTTCCCGTTGCCTGCCTCGGAGTCGATGCCAATCGTCTCGCTGACCGCCCCACCCAACCGTTCGACGAGCCCGGAGAGGGCGGCGATCGGGCCCCTGCGATCCGCGTCGGCCTCCTCGTCGATGGGTGCCACCGGCAGCAGGCGCAGCAGCCGGGCGAGCGTGGCCCGCAGCTCGGCCCGGGGAACGACCGCGTCCACGAACCCGTGGGCGAGCAGGAACTCGGCGCTCTGGAAGCCCTCGGGCATCTCCTCGCCGACAGTGTCCGACGCGACCCTGGCGCCCGCGAAGCCGATGAGCGCCTTCGGCTCGGCGAGAATCACGTCGCCCAGGCTCGCGAAGCTGGCGAGGACGCCGCCGGTGGTCGGGTCGGTGAGCACGGCGATGAACGGGATGCCCGCATCGTCGAGCCGTACGAGTGGCGCGGTCGTCTTTGCGAGCTGCATGAGCGAGAGCGTCCCCTCCTGCATCCGCGCGCCGCCCGAGGCGCTCACCACGATCGCGGGTATGCGCTCGACGAGCGCGGTTTCGAAGCAGCGGGCCAGCTTCTCGCCGACGACGCTGCCCATGCTGCCGCCCATGAAGCGGAAGTCGAAGATGCCGATCGCCACGCGGTGGCTAGCGATGCTGCCGACGCCCCACACCAGCGCGTCGCGCAGCCCGGTCTTGATGCGCGATGCCTCGAGCCGATCCGGGTACGGCCGATCATCGTGGAAGCCGAGCGGATCGACGGACTCGAGGCCGGCGTCCCGTTCCTCGAAGCTGCCCGGATCGAGCAGCAGGTCGATCCGCTCCCCGATCGACATCCGGAAGTGATGGCCGCAGGAGGGGCATACGCGCTGGCTGCGCTCGAGCTGCCGGTTGAAGACCTGCGCCTCGCACGATGGGCACTTCGTCCATGTGTCGGACGGCGCGACGCGGCGGCTGAAGGGGAACTTGATCGGCAATCGGAACTCCTTCGCTCTACCGGTGCAGGAGCCGATGCGCCGGAGCCGAAGCTCTGCGCCCGCTGCGCCACACGGCAAGGGCGGTGAGCCCGACGCCCACGGCCGCCGAACCGACTGCCCCGGTGACGATGAGCCGCCCGGGGTTGCGCCGGGCCCACGCCAGCGGCGCGCGTGGATGCGCCGCATCCGCCAGCCTGGCCCCGAGGCGTGCCTCGAAGCGGGCGGCGACGGGCGGCGACGGCATCGCGGCGTGAATGTCGCCGCCGAGCGCCACGAGCGGCCGAGCCGTCGCGTCGAGACCGGCGGCCGCAGTGGCGGCGGCGGCCGGCTGTCCGCCGAGAACGTCATCGAGCGCCCGGTCGAGGCGCTCGGCGAGCGAAGGGAGGTGACTCATTTCGATCCTGCTAACACCGCGGGGCCGAATACGTTACACCGCGATGCTCCGGAGCCTTCCGCCGGTCAGTGGTGGCGGGCGAGGAGCGCGGCGAGGTCGCGCAGCGCACGATGCTGGAGCACGCGCACCGCGCCCTCGCTCCGGCCGAGCACGGCGCCGACCTCTCTCGAGGAGAGGCCGTCAACGAATCGGAGCACGATCACGTGCCGGCGGTCGTCGGCCAGTCGCGCGACCGCCTCCCGCAGGCGACGGGCCTCGTCCGCCTCCCCGAACAGGCGAGCAGGATCCGCGTCCGCCGCCGATTCGGGGTGCGCCTCGAGTGGCGTCGTACGACGCCGCTGGCGCTGTCGCAGGCTGTTGGCGAGCTCGTTATGCGCGATGCGGAAGAGCCACGATCTGAAGGTCGCTCCCTCGTCGCGGAAGCCGTCGATTGCCCCGAGCACCGCGAGGAACGTGCGCTCGGTGGCGTCCTCCGCGTCGTGGTGGTCCCCGAGCAGGTAGAAGCAGTAGCCGTAGACGCGCTCGACGTAGCGACGGTAGAGGGCTCCGAACGCGGCACGATCTCCCTGCGCGGCACGGACATCGACAAAGTCCGGATCGATCCCCGCCGCAGGGACCGCCGCGGGCATTTCCCGCGTCATGCGGGCGCTTCGGGGCGGACGCTCGCCACCTCTCCGCTCGACAACGCGACCTGCCCACCGGGCACCTGGAGCAGCAGCGAGCCCGTTTCGTCCAGACCGATCGCGCGGCCATGAAGCAGTCCCGCGGCGGCCTCGACGGTCACGTCCTGGCCGATGGTCAGGCACGCCGCGCGGTACCGACGCAGCGGCGATCGGCCCGCCTCGATGCCGGCGACCTCGCGGTCGAGCGCGTCGAGTAGCCGGTCCAGCAAGGCCACGCGATCCACATCGGCCCCCGACAGCGCCGCCAGGGACGTTGCGCGCCCGGAGATCTCGGCCGGCATGTCGACGGCGAGCCAGTTCACGTTGATGCCGATCCCGGCCACGGCGCCAGTCAGCCTGTCGCCGCTCATCATCGTCTCGATCAGCAGACCTGCCACCTTGCCGCCCTCGTGGTCGACGACGTCGTTCGGCCACTTGAGCCCGAGATCCGCTCGCGGTGTGGCGGGCAGGCACGCCTCGAGTGTGGCGAGCGCCGTCGCGAGGCCCAGCTGCCAGGCATCGGCCGCGGCGAGCGCGGGCCGCAGCGCTACGCTCAGCGTGAGGTTCACGCCCGCCGGCGACATCCAGCTGCGACCACGCCGACCTCGTCCGGCGGTCTGCTCCTCGGCGAGCACCACTCCGCCCTCGCCGCCGTCCTCGTCGAGAAGCTCCCGCGCTCGATCGTTCGTCGAGCCAATGGTCTCGTGCACCTCGATGGTGTGTCCGATCCGAGCGCGCGGACGGATGGCGAGCGACCAATCGGTCAGGGGGGCAATCACGGCGGAGCGGGCGTTCATCGGAACGGTGAACGATAGCCCGTGGCCGGCCGAAGCGCGAGGGGCCGTGCGCTACACTCGCCGCCCATGAGCCAAGCCCTGGAGAGCACCTCGGGCGCCGCGCCCGCCGTGCGGGAGCGGGTCTTCTCCGGCATCCAGCCATCCGGAGCCTCTCACCTGGGCAACTACCTCGGGGCGCAGGCCAACTACGTGGCCATGCAGGACGAGTACGAGACGATCTACGGCATCGTCGACTACCACGCGCTGACCACGGTCCACGATGGCGCGGAGCTGCGCCGCCTGACGCACGAGATGGTGCTCGACCTGCTCGCAGTTGGCCTCGACCCGGCGCGCTGCGCCCTGCTGCGCCAGTCGGACCTGCCCGAGCACGCCGAACTGGCGTGGATCTTCAACACCGTGACGCCGGTCAGCTGGGCCGAGCGAACGCCGACCTACAAGGAGAAGCGCCAGCAGGGCATCGAGAACAGCCTGGGGCTGCTCGACTACCCCATTCTCCAGGCGGCCGACATCGTCATCTACAAGGCCTCGCGCGTCCCGGTCGGAAAGGACCAGGCTGCGCATCTCGAGCTATCACGGGAGATCGTGCGCGCCTTCAACCGTCGCTATGGGGTGATCTTCCCGGAGCCCGAGCCCGCCTTCACCGCCGCCCCGGTGGTCATGGGCATCGACGGTGCCTCGAAGATGAGCAAGTCGGCCGGCAACACCATCCCGATCTTCGCGGCGCCCGACGAGATCCATCGCCTGGTGATGAGCATGGTCACCGATCCGCAGCGCATCAGGCGCACCGATCCCGGGCGTCCGGAGGTCTGCAACGTCTGCCAGCTGCACCGCTTCTTCGGTGGCGACTACCTCGAGATCTGGGAGGGCGAGCGCACGGCGCGCACGGGCTGCGTGGACACCAAGCGGCTGCTCGCCGAGCGCTTGATCGAGTTCTTCCGGCCGATGCGCGAGCTCCGGGACCGCCTGGCCGCGGATCCAGCCGTGGTAGAGGACACGCTCGCGGCCGGAGCGGCGAAGGTCCGGCCGATCCTCGAGGCAACCATGGCCGAGGTCCGCGCCGCCGTCGGCGTCGGCGTCGGCCCGCTCATGCGGCAAGCGCGATGATCGAGCCGCAGCCCGGCCCATCGACCGGGCTCGGGAGCCGGGAGCGGCGGTGGCTCGTCATCTTCCTGGTGCTCGGCAGCGCGTACATCGGCTTCCTCCTCGCCGAACGGCTGCTCGGCGTGCTCGCCGGCTTCGGGACCGTCGTCATCATCCTGTTCCTGTCGTGGCTGCTCGCCTTCGTCGTGTCGCCACTCGTCTTCTGGATCGAGGGCCGCGCGGTACTGGGGCGTGCCGCGGCGGTGATTGCCACGTACGTCGTGGGGCTGGCCGTCATCGGCTTCCTGCTCTTCTACACGGCCGCCGCCATCACCCAGCAGGTGGCCGAGCTCGCGCGCAACTACCCCGAGACCGAGCGCGGCATCATCGCCACGCTCGGCGAGTGGGAGCGCAGCCTCGAGTTCGGGCGTGGCCGGATCGACCTGACGGACCTCTATGCGTCCGCGGTCGGGCAGGTGGAGCGGCTGGGCGGCGAGATCGTGCAGCAGGCCCAGAACATCGCCGGCGTAACGATCGCCACGCTCGGGTCGCTGCTCCTCATCATCGTGCTGTCGCTCTACATGCTCATGGACTCCCGCCGCATCCTGGCCCGGCTGCGGGCGCTGGTGCCGAGGCGCTACAGCGACGAGACCGAGCTCCTCGAGCGCAGCATCGTCCGCGCATTCGGCGGGTTCCTCCGGGCGCAGCTCATCCTCGCCGCCATGCAGGCGGTGCTGGTGGCCATCGTGGGCACCGTCTTCGGCATCCCCTACCTGTTCCTGTGGGGAACCATCAGCGCCCTCGCCATGCTCATCCCGTTCTTCGGTCCTCCGCTTGCGCTCCTGCCGCCGATCATCGGCGCGGCGCTCTTCACCGGGGGCGCGGTCGTGCCCGTCGCGGTCATCCTCATCGCGGTGCAGACCGTGCTCGTCAACTGGCTTCAGCCGCGGCTCATGCGGGGGGCGCTGGGCCTGCATCCGATCCTCGTGCTCGTTGGCCTGCTCCTCGGCGCCCAGGTGGCGGGCGTGTGGGGCGCGCTCTTCGGGATTCCGGTCATCGCCGTGGTGTGGGTGTTCGTCAGCTACCTCGTGTTCCGGACCGTGCCGAACGCGGCGCTCCCGGAGGAGCAGAAGCTCGCCGACGTTGACGAGCACGTCATGGTCGCGGTCTCGCGCGAGCAGGTGGGTGACGAGACCCACCCGCACATCCACGTCACGCGGCGCCGGCGCGCGGACGGCACCGAACAGGTGGAGCTTTCGATGGATCCGCCTCCGGGCAACTCCGGGCGAGGTGACGCGCCGGCCTAGGGGCTGGCCTCGCGCAGCACGAGCCTGTGCGGCTGCCAATCCCAGTTCGGCGTTCCGATCGGGAGCTCACCGTCGACGTACGCCAGGTTCGAGTCGACCGCGTCGGCCCCGAGGTACGACCACGCGATCAGGTACGGCTGCTCCTCCTGGACGAGGGCCTGGTACTGGCGGTAGATCTCGGCACGCGCGTCGGCGTCCGTCTCCCGCAGCCCTGCCTCGATCAGCCTGTCCAGCTCGGCATTCTGGAAGCAGATGAAGTTGCTGGCATCCGGACGGTCCTGGCCGGAGCACTGCGAGCCGTGGAGCATCGCGGACGGATCCGGGTCCAAAGCGTCGCCGAACCCGGAGAAGTACGCCTGCCATGGTGTGGACTGCCCGGGGGCGACGTGAGGCCAGCCCAATGCCGGCCTCAGCACGGTCTGGAAGTCCTGCGGCTCCACGACGATCTCGATGCCGCAGTCCTCGACCTGCGCCGCGAGGGCGTTCATGAAGTCGATTCGGTCCGTCTGCCCGCTCCGTACCTGGACGGCGGCGGATAGCCGCGCTCCGTTCTCGTTGACGAAGATCCCGTCGGCGCCACGGGTCCAGGTGTGCACCGTGGCGTCGCTCTCGATGAAGTCGATGGCGGCGTCGACGTCGCGCTCGATCACTTCGAGCTCGGGGTTGAAGGCCCATGACGCCGGGGGGACATCGGTTTCGATCGCGACCCCGGTTCCGCCGGTGGCGGCGCCCACCAGGGCGGCCTTGTCGATGCAGTGCTGCACCGCCTTGCGCAGCGCCCTGTCGTAGAAGAAGCCCTGCCACTGGGTGCCGTCCGACAGCTCGATGCTCGGGTGCAGCTGGTACAGCAGGGCAAATTTCCCCCCGCCGTTGTACTCGAGCAGCGTGACTGCCTCCGCCGAGCGGAGCGACTCGCGGGAAGCTGAGGAGACGTCACTGACCCAGTCGAGCTCGCCCGCCGCGAGCGCCTGTGCCGCGATCTCGACATCGGTGACGATCGGCATCTCGAACGTCGCGGTGGCGGGCTCGCCATCCCACCAGTCGGGGAACGCGCTCAGCGTCACGCCGTAGCCGGGGTCATACGTCGCAAGCATGTAGGGACCGGAGCCGACCGGCGCGCTGTTGAACGCGAGCAGCGGATACGCTGCGGCCACGGCATCGGTGCCCTCCAGGGACAGCGATGTGGCGGCGCTCGCGATCAGGGCCCCGACGGCGCCGATGTAGGCGCACGCGTCGAACGCCCCGGCGACCTCATGGCTCGCACGCTGCGGCATGGCGCCCCCCAACCCGATGACCGTCGCCTGCGCGGCTTCGATGAGCCCGTTGCAGGCCGCCTGATCGCCGACCGCGATGGCCGCCGAGAGCTGGCCGGAACGCTCACTCAGGCCTTCGACCGAGACTCCCTGCGCCGCCTGCTGGAAGTCGCCGTACGCGGCCTCGATCACCGCCTTCGACTCGATCCCGAGGCCGGCGAGTCCGTCGAGGGCGAACGGTGCATGAGGCCTGACGAGCCCGAAGACCACCGTGGCGTCGTCGGTCGCCGCGACCGTTGCGATCACCGGCCGGATGCGGGAGCAGACCGCCGGCGCATAGCGGCAGTGCTCGCTCATGCCGAGCTGATACGTGTAGACGACGTCCTCGGCGGTGATCGGCTGGCCGTCGTGGAACTTCAGCCCCTCCCGGAGCGTGCACGTCCAGGTGAGGCCGTCCTCGGAGACCCCGCACGGCTCGGCCGCCAGGTTCGGCACCGGCGCCAGCGACGCGTCGGCGACATAAAGGCCGGCGTAGACGAGTGCCGTCACCTGCTCGGTGGCCGCATCATCCGCCGCGTTCGACATGAAGCCGAGCTCGGCGCCGAGCGCCGCGACGATGGTGTCCGCGTACGCACCCGGCCCACCCTCGCCCGGTGCACCCACGGGTGCGCTGGCGTCCGTCGTTGCCCCCGACGCCGCGGGCGCCGGCGGACCGCCCGGCGAGCTGTCCTGGTTCTGAGCGCACGCGGCCAGGACGAGCGCTGCGACCAACAGGGCCGCGATCGACGTGCTCCGCCCCGTCGGTGTGCGTCTCATTGGGTTCCTCTAACGGTCAGACCCGGTGCACGGATGACGCTACTAGGTCTGCTCGCCGCCCGTGCGCCGCGGTACCGATGCGGTCGTCGTGAGCACGCGCCGCCCGGCCGCGGTGGTGGCCTCCTCGATCGGCACACCGAATGCCCGCCGTGCGAGCTCGGGGTCGATGGCGTGCCGCTCCGAGCCCGCGGGGAGCAGCCGACCGCCATCGAGAAGCACGCAGCGGTCCGCATAGTCGGCGGCAAGGTTGAGGTCGTGGAGTACCGCAACCACGGCGACCCGGCGGGCATCGCGCAGCCGCCGCAGCGCGCGGACGAGGTCGAGCTGGCGCGCGAGGTCGAGGTGAAGTGTGGGCTCGTCGAGCAGCAGCAGCGCCGGCTCCTGGGCCAGTGCCATGGCGATGATGACGCGCTGACGCTCTCCCCCCGAGAGCTCGCTCACGGGTCGGTGCGCCAGCTCCGAGGCGCCGGCGTCACGCAGCGCGACCTCCACCGCACGCTCGTCGTCGGGCCCGGAACCGAACGCGTCGCGGGCGTGCGGGATGCGGCCCATGGCCACGACGTCGGCGACGATGAATCCCGCCGGGAGCTCCAGCGACTGCGGCAGCACGGCGACGCGGCGCGCGATCTCGGTACGCGACCACTCGCCGATCGGCCGCCCGAAAAGCTCCACCGCGCCGGAGGTTGCGCGCAGGGTTCCGGCGAGCACGCGCAGGAGGGTGGTCTTGCCACTGCCGTTCGACCCGAGGACGGCGAGCAGCTCACCACGAGCGACGCGGAGATCGACACGGTCGAGCACGGGCCGTCGGCCCTCGCTGCCGCGATAGCCCGCCGAGACGCCCGTCAGCTCCGCGACCGGCGGGATGCCGCTCATGGAGCGAGCCTCGGGCCCAGGGACCGGCGCAGGAGCCACAGGAAGAAGGGCGCGCCGAGCAGCGCCGTGACGATGCCGACCGGGATGCCGCCCGCCACGCGCGCTCCCAGGTCGGCGAGCACGAGCAGTGCCGCCCCGTACACCATGCTGGCGGGAAGCAGCAGCCGATGGTCGGGTCCGAAGGCGAACCTGAGCAGGTGCGGCACGACCAGCCCAACGAAGCCGATGGTCCCCGAGATGGCCACTCCCGCCGAGGTCGCCAGCGCCGCGAGCCCGGTGAGGATCCGCTTCTCACGCTCGACGTCCACGCCCAGGTGGCCGGCCTGCTCCTCGCCCAGCAGGAGCGCGTTGAGCCGGCGCCAGCGCAGCAGGATCAGCACGAAGCTGCCGACGATGAGGGGCGCCGCGAAGGCGAGCCGCGGCCAGGACGCGCCTCCGAGCGAGCCGAGCAGCCACATGACGACCGCCGCCAGCCGGTCCCCCGACACGAACATCAGCAGGGCGACGCCCGCGGACAGCAGCGACGAGATGGCGTAGCCCGCCAGGAGCAGGGTGACCACCGGCGTGCCGCCCTGGCCGCGCGCGACGGCGAAGACGACGGTCACCGCCACCACACCGCCGACGAAGGCGAAGACCTGCACGACGCCCAGGCCGAGCCAGCCGACCCCCACGATCGGGAGCAACCCCGGCACGAGCAGGGCCGCCACGGCGCCGAGAGACGCCCCCGCCGCGGTGCCGATCACGTACGGATCGGCCATCGGGTTGCGCAGCAGCGCCTGGAAGACCGTCCCCGCGCAGGCCAGGCCGGCGCCCACCAGCATCCCACCCACCACTCGGGGCAGGCGAAGCTCCCAGATGATCGTCTCCGACGCAGCGGGCCAGGTCGGTGAGCCGATGCCGAGCAGCCGATGGAGGACGATGGCGCCGGCATCGGCCGCCCCCACCCCAGTGGTGCCCACGGCGACCGACACGAGCGCGACCGCCACCAGGAGCAGGGCTCCGCCACCGAGCACCGCGGTCGAGCGGCCGATCGAGGGACCGAGGGTGATGGGTCGGGCGGCTGCCGCGGCGCGCATTGTCGTCCCGTCAGTCGAAGCGATCGGGATGGATTGCCCGCGCGAGGGCCTCGAGGCCATCGACGATGCGCGGCCCCGGCCGGGTGGTCACGATGTCCGCCAGGTACGGGACCACGTTCCCGTCACGGACGGCCGTCAGCTCGCCCCAGCCCGGCCGCGCGCGCACCGCGTCGAGCGCCGCGGCGGGATCGGCGAGGGCGGAGTCGTACGAGGCGGTGCCCAGCAGGATCAGCTCGGGGTCCGCCGCTGCCAGCTCCTCCGCTCCCATCACCCCCTCCGCGTCGCCGGTCACCGGCTCCGCGCCGGCAAGCGCGAGCAGCGAGGCGAGAAACGAGCCCTCTCCCGCGGTGTACGTCGTCCCCTCGGCGTGGAACACCTCGTACAGCGTGAGCGGCGCAGAGACCCCCGCCACGGCGTCCTCGACCGCCGCGACGCGCACGCGCAGGCCATCGACCAGCTCGTTCGCCTCGGCCCGCCGGTCGATGGCATCGCCCACCAGCTCGATGTCCGTGTAGACCTCGTCGAGCGACTCGGGGTAGAGCACGAGGACCGGGACGCCGAGGTCCTCGATTCGCTCGATCACGCTCGACGGCGTCAGCTCATTGCCCGCGGCGAGCACGAGGTCCGGCTCGGCGGCGACGAGCCGCTCGAGGTCCACCTGCGTCTGCACCACGACCTTGGGGAGGTCGACGACCTCGGTGGGAAAGTTGTCGAAATCGGTCACGCCGACGAGCCGGTCGCAGGCGTCCAGCGCGCAGACGATCTCGGTGTTCGAGGGAGCGAGGCTGACGATCCGCTGCGCCGGACCCGCGAGCGTCACCTCCCGGCCGGCGTCATCGGTCAGGGTGACGGACCCGGTGGCGGAGGATTGGGACGGCGACGATGGCGTCGAGGACGCGGTGCAGGCGCTCACCAGGACCGCGATGAGGAGGAGAGTGACGCGCGCGAGCGTCGGAGTACGACGAGGAGTGCCCATGAGATGCCATTCCCTTTCACACGAGGGTGGTGACATCGCGATCGGGCTGGTCGACCTGGCTCCCGCGCCTCGAGGGCGCGGTTACAGTAGCGGGACTGCGCCGGCATTCCACCGGCTTCGCCATTTATCCGTCCGCCTTTCGGGAACGGCACCCATCGCTGCGTCTTTGGTTGAGGCCGCCGATCCTAGCACGGCATGGGCGCGTTCCCGAAGGCGTTCCCGCGGTCCGGCTACGCCGGAACCGCCTCTTCCTTCGGAAGGTCGGCGTGCCCGTAGAGCGTGGTCTCGCGGGCGGCGTCGGTGAGCATCGGGTCGAGCATCTTCTGGATGGCCAGCGTGTGCGTGCAGCCGCCGGCGGATTCGAACAGGTGGCAGTCGCAATGCCACGCGTCGGCGTCGAGTGAGACGGTGTGCGTACCGTTGTCGCCCGCGAAGCTGGCGCGGAACGACGCGAGCTTCACGCGGTCCGGCTCGTGCGCATAGCGCATTGCCTTCTCGACCTTGCCGATCACGCTCGAATGCACGCGCGTTACCTCCATGGCGCCGGGGGCCGGCACCCTACTACGTGGGTTCCGGGTCGCCTCCGGTGGCCCTGGCGAGCCGCTCCTTGAGCATCGAGAGCAGTGTAACCGGGGTCGGGTCGGTCTGGTAGAGGATCGCGAGATACACGCTCACCAGGTCGCCGTACGCCACCGCGCTGAGCACCCGCGCCAGTGGTGAGGTCCCGGTGGCCCACACCTCCGCGCGATTCGTCGCCCGCTCGCCGAGCAGCTCCTCCACGACCCGGTAGCGCGCGGTGAGCTCCGCAGGCTCGTCGGGGTCGCGAAGCTGCACCACGTACAGCGCGTCGCCGAGCTCACGAGGGTTCAGGCTGCCCTCGATGGCGTTGTGGTTCGCCTCCGGCATCGGCTCCCAGGCCGCCCACGCCTTGGCGTTCTCGTTGAGCTGCGTCTTCCAGCGGTGCGCCACCGCCGCCATCGCGCCGTGCCCGTAGACCACCGGGATGCGGCCGAACATCGCCCACGCCAGCTGCTTCGCGGGATTCGCATCGGTGTCGATCGAGCGCCCGAGGCGGTCGAACAGCTCGTCGAGCGCGGAAACGGCAGGCCCGACCGGGTCCGGATCGGTGATGAGGCCGGCGCGCGACAGGAGCTCATGGACAAGACCGACCCCGAAGCCGATAGCGGCGCGCGGCTGGCCGTCGAGACGGTACTGGAGCAGCGGCATTCCGGCGGCCGATGCATCCGCGGCGAGACGGCCTCCCGTGGTCACCACGGCGATCGGCGCCTTCCGCTCGCGCGCCGCCGCGAAGCCGGAAAGCGTCTCGACCGTCTCGCCGGAGTGGCTCGACGCGATCACCAGCGTACGCTCGGTGACGCCGGCCGGCAGCCCGTAGTCGCGATGCACGGCCAGTGGAACGCGCAGGCGCTTCCCGGCGGCGGCCGCGACCAGCTCCGCGCCGATGGCAGAGCCGCCCATGGCGAGCACGACGATCGCGTCAACGTCGGTGTACCGATCAGGAAGCTCGACCGCGGCCGCAATCCGCCGAGCCTGGGCCAGCTGACGCGGGAGATCGGTCACCCGCCCGAGCATGTCCTCCGGATCGATGCGCTTGAGGGTCGCCGGATCGTCGAGCGTGACCGCGTCCTCGAAGAGCGGCGGCGAATCACTCTCGGGAGCATCCTCCGGCTCGGGTCCGCCGGGCTCCTCGTCGGGGTTCTTGTAGCCGAAGAAGTCGCGTGCGTCCATCAGCGGGCGACCGCCGCGGGCCGCTCGGCCCCCGCGATGCGACTGCCCTCGGCGAGCAGCGTCTCCACGTCCTCGGGCGAGCGCGCCTCGACGTACACGCGCAGCAGCGCCTCGGTGCCGCTGAACCGGATCAGCAGCCACGATCCGTCTGTGCGGTAGAACTTGAAGCCATCCTTCGTCTCGAGCTCCGTCCGCTCGACGACCGCCTGACCGGCGAGGGACTCGGGGGCCTCCTGGGCCAGCCGCGCCAGCGTATCGCCCTTGACCGCGTCGTAGCCCTCGCGCGCGAAGCGGATGTCGAGCCGGTTGTAGTGCGACGGACCCGCCAGCGCCTGGAGCTCGGCCAGCACCTCCGAGGCGCGTGTGCCCTTCGACAGCCACAGGTCGAGCAGGAAGAGTCCCGCCGCGAGGCCGTCGCGCTCGGGGATGTGCATCCCGAACCCGAATCCGCCCGACTCCTCGCCGCCGATGACGGCGTTGGTCTCGGTCATCTTCGGACCGACGTACTTGAAGCCGACGCCCGTCTCGTACGCCTGCGTGCCGAAGATCTCGGCGAGGCGCTTGGCCATCGAGGTCGTGGTCACGGTGTACACCGCCGGACCGACGGTGCCGCGCACCTCGAGCAGGTACCAGTACAGGAGGCCGTACACCTGGAGCTGGTTGACGAAGACGCCCTCCTCGGTGGCCAGGCCGACCCGGTCGGCGTCGCCGTCGAATGCGATGCCGATGTCGGCGCCCCAGCGCGGGATCTCCTCCAGCCACGCGTCGACGTTGGGGCGTATCGGCTCAGGGTTCATGCCGCCGAAGAACGGGTTGCGCTCGGTGTGCAGCTCACGGACGGTCAGCCTGCCATCGCCGATGAGCCGCGTGTACCAGCCGGCACCGCAGCCGTGGAGCGTCTCGACCAGCACGCGGCGCTCCGCCGCCCGGATCTTCTCGAGGTCCACGATGCTCGCCAGCTGGTCCCGGAAGCGCGGGTACGGGTCGAACTCCTCGACGAGGCCGGCGGCGACCGCGTCCGCGAAGTCACGGCGCGGCGGCAGCTCGTCCTCCGGGTGGGTGTCCATGGTCGCCTCGATGGCCGCGAGCATCTCGGGCGCCGCCGCGCCGCCGGTATCGGCCTTGACCTTGAAGCCGTTGTCCGTCCACGGGTTGTGGCTGGCGGTGATGACGATGCCGGCCCCCGCGTTCAGCTCCCGCGTGAAGTAGCTGCCGACCTGGGTGGGGACCGCCTCGGGCGGTGCGTACGAGCGGATGTCGTGGGCAGCCAGCACCTCGATGCAGGCCCGCGCGAAGTGCTCCGACGCGAAGCGACGATCCCAACAGACGACCACGCCGCGGTCGGCGGCGCCGATGCCCTGGAGGTACTCGGCCACGCCGCGCGCGCAGCGGCGGACGTTGTGGAACGTGTATTCCTCGGCGATGGCGGCGCGCCAGCCGTCGGTTCCGAACTTGATCTTTGTCATAGATTGGCGATTCTGAGCACGAATCCCGCCTTGGCTGACCACTTATCCTGACCACTTATCCGGCGAGCAGCCCCGCCATTGCGTCAGCATTTGCACGCATGCCAGCGGGAAGGGTGTGAGTGTACAGATCAAGGGTGGTACGAATTGCGCTGTGCCCGAGCGTATCTTGGATCACTTTGGCGGGCGTGCCGTCTGTCTGATGGAGCGGAGTCTGAGGCGCGCGGACATGCCTTAACATGGGGCGGACGAGGCAAACGATCATGCGAACAATCGCCGCCGATCCTCTTATCACTCCGAGGCGGCGCTCTTCGACGGAGGGTTGTCCGATGCGCGCCACTGGCCCGACCCGAGAAGGAATCCGTCCGTTGGCGATTCGGGCCGCCATCACCTTAACTCTGCTCGCAGTCCTGCTGCCGCAATGCAGCGCTCCGCGAGCGGTGCCGGACATGGAGAGCGCCTCGGCACCCAAGGCCTCGGACGGCGGCCCTCTCAATACACCGACGCCCACTGGCGATGTTGGCGATGAATTGTTGTTGTACGAGATCAAGCTTCCCGAAAACGCGCTGCCCAACTGGGACCGGGTCACCGTCAGCCTCACCCACTTCACCGTCTTTCCGGGCACTGAAACCGAGTGGAAGGCGTCCTCGGGCGCGTGCTGTCCCGGACCGAAGATCAAGTTCATCCTGGAAGGAAGCCTCACGGTGGTGTCGGAGGGACCGGCGCAGCTGATTCGGACAGGCGCGTCAGTCGAAACCATTCCGGCGGGCACCGAGATGATGCTCGGTCCAGGAGATACCTTGATCACGCGCAATGAGATCGGAGATATCTGGGCGAATGCGGGGCCAGAGGCGGTGGAGCTCCTCTCCACGCCGGTGCTGTCGGGCTTCGTCCCCGGGGGCATCCCCCCCCCGGTGCCGCCTGGGTGGATGGGTCCTCAGGAGTACGACCTGCGAGAAGGGATCTCGTTACCGGCCGGGGCGTACACGCTGCGACTACGTCGCGTCACCCTAAGACCGGACGTGGTGTTGGCGCCGCCACCTGGTGGTCGCCAACTGGCCATCATTCTCGGCGTCTCCGCTATCGTCCTCACCCGGACGACCGACGACACCGTTACGGCCCGCGGCGAGCCGGATAGGTCAGCCGTCGCCTATGTCCTCACTGTGGATGGTGGGAACGCCGGCCGGTAGTGAGCTCTCAGAAACGCCACGGCGGGCTGCCCGCTGCCGTTACAGACTGGCGGAGGAGAACGTCTTACCTCGCGTCCCGGAGATTGTCGCTGGGAGACAGATGGCATGGGGAATCCAGGCACTCTTGGCCAATCGGGGCGAAGTCGATCCGAAGGCCTGAAGCACCCCCATAAGCACCCTTATGGCAGCCTGTCAAGGAAGCCGCGAAGCCTGCCGCCACTGCGGGTTTTCGTTCGAGGAGCAGCCTACGGCTTAGAAAGGGTCGCCCTGCCCGCTCCGGTCTGACCACTTATTGACCACTTGCGCAGCATTGCGCTAGGTGGTTCCGAGCACGGAGTGAGCGATCACGCAACCAAGCGGCCCGCGTGCCCGGAACTTGATCTTCGTCACGGGCACCCGTCAGCGTGGCCAGTGGAGTGGGCTCGGCCATGGTAGCGGGCCGGTGGTGTCGGATGCCAGCGTCTGATTCCGCGCTGGCATCGGTGGGTTGCCGGTTAGTCGTCATGCGTCCGGTGCATCGAATCGAACCTGACGGCCCGATCTGACACGTCTGATGCCTGCCGCGTATGCCGCGTTGTCTGAAGAGCCCCAGGGACCGATGTCTACGGAGTTCTACCGCCGCTCGGCTTGAGCGGTGACCTCGTCCATCGCCCGCTGAAGGTCCGCGACGCGGCGGCTGAGGCGCTCCCGCGGCCCCACCGTCAGCGGCGCACCGGCGGAGAGGCGGATTCGGCAGAACGGCAGCGGCACGATCTGGCGGTCCCATCGTCCGGTAAGGCGCACAGCCGGCCGCACCGATGCCGCCCACGGCTGGATCGGCAGGCCCGACTCGCGCGCCACGATCAGCGCCCCGGGCTTCACGCAGCGCGCTGGCCCGAACGGTCCGTCCGGCGTCACCACCGGGGAGTAGCCGCTGCGGCTGAGCGCGGCGAGCCGGAGCGCAAAGTCTCGCCCGCCCGCCCGGTCACCCTCCTCGGGCAGTGGCAGGACGTGAACCTCGTCTCCCGTGTGCCGCATCATGCTGGTGATCACCACGCCCCGAAAGCCGCGCGTCGAGAACGAGGCGTGCGGCAGCTTCCGGCGCCGGGCGAGCGCGACGACGAAGCATGCGTGGTTGAACTCGTGCCAGAAGGCGAGAACGGCCTGCTCGCCGCTGACGGCGCCGGACACGCGGCACGTCCGAGCCACGAGCCGGAAGTAGAGCGCCATGCCGAGGCCGATCAGCTCCGCCAGCCAGGCATTGCGCGGTCCATCGGCAGCGCCCGGGCCCACGCGGCTAGAGGTAGCGCTCGCCGGCGGTCCGCGCGATCTCGTCGAGGACCGGCTTGATCTCCTCCGCGCGATCGCGGTGGCAGACGAGCAGGGCATCCGGCGTATCGACGATGATCACGTCCTCCAGCCCGACGGTCACGATGAGCCGATCCCCCCCGTGCACGAGCACGCGATGCGAGCCGCGGTCCAGGTGGCGGCCGCTGGCCACGAGGTCGGCGCCGCGCGCGGACGAGAGGGCCTCGAGGAGCGAGGACCAGGAGCCGATGTCGGACCAGCCGGCGTCGAGCGGCACGACCGCCATGCGCCCCTCGGCCGCCGCGGGCTCGGCGAGACCGACGTCGATGGTGATCGCCGGAATCGGCTCGAGGATGTCGCGCACCTGGCTCATCCAGCCCGGCGTGCGGTGGATCTCGCCGATACGGTCGAGGGCCGATGCGAGCTCGGGCTGGAAGCGCTCCACGGCCTGCCTGAACGCATAGACGCGCCACACGAAGATGCCCGCGTTCCAGAAGGAGTTGCCCTCGGCCACGATCGCCGCGGCGGCGGCGGCGTCGGGCTTCTCGACGAACCGGTCGACGAGCGCGGTCGGCGAGGCGGCATGGAACGCCTCCCCCGCCTTCACGTAGCCGTACCCGGTCGCCGGATGCGTCGGCACCACGCCCAGCGTCACGAGGTAGCCGCGCTCCGCGGTGCGCGCCGCCTCGCGCAGCGCCTCGGCGAACGCCGCCTCATCGGCCACGAAGTGATCCGCGGGCAGCACGAGCGCCACCTCGTCGCTCTCCCGCCGCGCCAGCACCGTGGCGAGGCCGGCGGCCACCGCCGTCGAGCGCGCCAGCGGCTCGCCGAGCACGTTCTCCTCGGGGAGCTGCGGCAGCTGGGCGCGCGTGGCCCGCGCGTGCGCCTGGCTGGTGATGACGTAGATGTCCTGCGGCTTGAGGAGCGTGCCGAGACGGGCAACGGTCTGCTGGAGCAGGCTCGTCTCGCCGATGAGGGCGAGGAGCTGCTTCGGTGTCTCCCGCCTCGAGAGCGGCCACAACCGCGTGCCGGATCCGCCGGCCATCACGATCGCGAACATCAGCTGCCCGCCTCGCGGTTGACCTCCGCCTCCAGCCGCTCGCCGAGCTCCAGCGTGCGCCGATATGCCGCCCACACCGCATCGGAGAAGACGGTCCGGATCCGCCCCTTCTCCAGCTCGTAGATGGCGGCCGCGCTCGTCCCGCCCGGGGAGGTGACCGCGTTGCGCAGCTGAGCCGGATGCAGCTCGGAGGCGCGCGCGTACTCGGCCGACCCAACGAGCGTCTCCGCCACGAGGTCATGGGCGAGCTCCCGCGGGAAGCCGAGGTGGACCCCCGCGTCGATGAGCGCCTCCATGACCGCGAACAGGTATGTCGGGCCCGTCCCGGAGAGTGCCGTGGCCATCGCCACGAACGACTCGTCTTCCACGTGGCGCTCGTCGCCCAGCGCGCGCAGGACGGCCCGCGCCAGGTCGCGCTGGGCAGCGGTGCAGGCGTCGGAGGCCGCCCAGACGCTCATGCCGCGCCGGATCTGGGCGGGGGTGTTCGGCATGGCGCGCACGACCGCCGCGTGCTGAAGGCCATCGACCAGCGTTCGGATGGTGGCGCCCGCAACGATGGACAGGACGACCTGCTCCGGCGCGAGGCGGCCGCGCAGCTCGCGCATCACACGCGTGAGCACCTGCGGCTTCACGGCCAGCACCACGATCTGCGCGGCATCGAGCGCATCAACGTTGGCCTTGACGGCGTGGATCCCGTGCCGCTCGACCAGGATGTCTCGACGCTGCGGGCGCGGGTGCGAGGCGGCGAGCTCGGCGGCCGTCACCGCGCGGTCGGCGATCAGCCCGGCGATCATCGCCTCGGCCATCACTCCGGCCCCGACGATGCCGACTCGCATCGTGCGTCGCGGTGTCATTCGCCCTCCTCTTCTCGCCGGACCTCGCCGACGGCCCTCTCCGTTCCGCTCAGCGCCTGCGCCATCGCCACCTCGCCGGCCGGAGCGCCGCAGCGCACGAGCAGCGCCCTCGCCGCGCGCCCCATGCGCCGCGCGGTCGTGACCTCGCCCAGCTCGAGCAGCACGCGCCCGAGCCCCATGGCCGCCAGCCCCTGCTCGCGCTCGGCGCCGATGTCACGCGCCTCGTCGATCGCCTCGGCATAGTACCGGCGGGCGCTATCCGGATCCCCGGCCGCGGAGCGAAGGTCGCCGATCCGTCGCGC
>Ga0136619_10000266_pt1 | contig 19240 bp, 18 predicted proteins | sample AntDrymUQ3532106_2_FD_104807 | JGI IMG/M metagenome (GOLD analysis project Ga0136619, IMG submission 104807) | Polar desert sand microbial communities from Dry Valleys, Antarctica - metaG UQ353 (21.06) | ecosystem: Environmental > Terrestrial > Soil > Desert | place: Antarctica: Dry Valley...
CTTGAGCACGATCGTGTTTCCGGCCAGCAGCGCCGGGGCGACCTTGGCCACGACCTGGTGCAGAGGGTAATTCCACGGCGTGATCGCGGCGACCACGCCGATCGGCTCGCGGACGATCAGCGAGTTGCCGACCTCGGTCTCCCAGGCGAAGTCCTCGGCCAGCTTGGCGTAGGTCCGCAGCGTGCCGATCGGCGTACCGAGCTGGATCAGCTTGGCCATCTTGAGCGGTATGCCGAGTTCGGAGGTGATCACCGCGGCGAGCTCGTCCGTGCGTTCGGTCAGCAGGTCGGCGACCCTGTTCAGGTACGCCGCACGCTCGGCGACCGGCGTCTGGGACCACGACTCGAAGGCTCCGCGGGCAGCCGAGACCGCCGCGTCGACATCCTCGGCCGAACCAGCCGGGACCCGGGCGATGACCTGCTCGGTGTACGGGTTGTGCACGTCGATCAGCGCGTCGTTGGTCGACGGGACCCAGGCGCCTCCGACGTAGATCTCGCGCAGGACTTTTGCTTCGGTCGAGGGCTGCGTGCCGGTTGCGGTCATGGATCAGAACTCCTTGCGACGGCGGCGAAGGCGACAGTGACTCCACCAGCATCGTAGGCAGGCCGGCGGGCATGCGTTGCCGGGGTTTACCCCGGTCGACCGCTGGGAAGATCTGCGCACAGCGTGGCGCCACGCTGACGACGACGCCGTACCGCGCGCCGACCAGAGTATGAGGGATTCCGGATGGGCCTGTTCGACCAGCTGAAAGGCAAGCAGGGGGACGAGGACGACGCCATCGCCCTCGGCGTCGCCACCGGGACGCCGGCCGAAATATGGGCCGCTGACGGAGACCGAGATGCCGAGGGCGACGTTGAGCCAGCCGCAGCGTCCGACGCCCTGCGGATCGTCGACGAAGCCGATCCGCTGACCAGGCTCGACATGGGGGGAATCCCATCCCCCGAACGAGGCCAGCGCGCGCGGATATTCGGCAACGGACCCCGCATCGGAGGCCGATCCATGACTGGTCGAAGCTGAGGCGGTGAGCTCGTCGGCGGCAGACAACGCCCGGGCGATCCTGCGCCCGCACGCCGGCGCCGGCGCCGCCTTCGCCCTGACCAGGCACGACCCGAGCCCTGCCCTGGCTCCCTTTGTCGACTACCACTGGGTGATCGAGTGGGACCTGACCGATCGCCCCGATCACGTCCAGCGGGTACTGCCCAGCCCCTCGGTGCACCTTTCCATCGAGCCGCGCAGAGCCCGGATCACCGGCATCACGACGACCTTCGACTTCGTCGAGGCGCTCAGCGGTAGAGGGCGGGTTCTCGGCGTACGGTTTCGGCCCGGCGGTCTGCGACCGTTCCTGTCCGGCCCGGTCTCGATGCTCACCGATCGTGAGGTCGGCGTCGAGGAGCACTTCGACGTCGATGTCGCGCAGTGGCGAGAGCGCGTCCTGGCCGCACCCTCACCGGCCGCGGCCGCCGCAACCGCGGACGATGTCCTCACCATCCTCACCCCGTCGATCGATCCGGTCGTCGACGAGATAGCCGCGATCGTGGACGGCATTCGGAACGACCCTGCGCTGACCCGCGTCGATGCGGTCGCCCAGGAGGACGGGATCGGCGTACGGCGGCTGCAGCGGCTGTTCACCGAGTACGTCGGCATCGGTCCCAAGTGGGTGATCCGCTGTTACCGGCTGCACGAGGTCGCCGGTCGAGCCGCGTCAGGAGCCGAAGTCGACTGGGCCGGCCTCGCCGCCGAACTCGGATACAGCGACCAGGCGCACCTGGTCCGCGAGTTCACCGCAATCGTCGGCGAACCTCCTGCGAGATATGCCCGTACGGCCGGACCAGCCCCCTCGCCGACCTTGTCCTGACTCAGTTGCTCCCAGTGAGCAAGAAGGCGGTGACCGTGCTGCCGACCCCGACCAGCCCCAGGGTGAGGCCCGGCACCAGGTGCCCGATCGCGACGAGGCCGACCGCCGTACCGGCCAACAGCCCGACCTTGCCGCCGATCTGGACTGCGTCGGCGAGGCCGACAACAGACGTCGGGGCGAGCAGGACGCCCCATGCCACGGCCACGAGCAACGGAAGGGTAATGCCGAGGGCGGTCGAGGCAACCTTTCCCTCGCCCATCGTGGCCCCGATGATGGCTAGCCCGGCCAACATGGCCAGCTCGCTGAGGAACACGACGGCGAACAAGAGGGTGGTGCCACCAGACACTTCGGTTCCGCCGCTCATCGGCTCAGCATCGCGATGTGGAAGATCGGGTGCTTGGGTGCGGCTGCGAGCAACTCGTCGTCGGTGGAGTCCGGTCCGACCCCGTCGAAGAACTGTCCGACCTCCCATTTCCACCGGCGCAGGTAGGCCCGAAGCACCGTGGTCAGTAAGGCATCGGCAGGACCCCCGGCTCCATCGCCGACCAGTTCGGTGGCGGTGAAGGCCTCCACCCGCCGACCGACGACCAACTCACCGGAGCCGGCAAGGCGCAGATTGCGTACCCAGTCCGTCAACCCGCGCGGCGCCACGAGATAGCGCTCGCCGTCCAGGGCGAGCATGTTCACCGGGTTCGAGCGAATCTGTCCACTGGTTCGGCCCCGGAGCCTCAACACCCGCGAACCTGCGACGCTCACCCCCATCCGGGTCAGCCGGGCGATCCCGCGGTTGAGCAGGTTCCGGGTCAACCAACCCGGCGGTTCGTAGTGCGCAATTCCTTCCATGGCTATCCTTCCCTGAACGAGAGAGCAGTGCTCTCGATTAGGATCAGCATGCACCGGAGTAGCCGAAATAGCAAGAGCACTGCTCTCATCTGTAACCACTGACCGCCGTCCAGTGCAATCATGGGCCGATGGCAGCCATCCGGACGGCGCGGGAGCGCGCGCGCACCGAAGTCACCGCAGAGATCACCAGAGCCGCCCGCGGCCAACTCGCCGAGCACGGGGCCGCAGGGCTGTCCCTGCGTGCTGTCGCACGGGAACTGGGCATGGTGTCCTCAGCCCTCTACCGGTACTTCCCGAGCCGCGACGAGCTGCTCACCGCGCTGATCCTCGAGGCCTATGGTTCGCTGGCTGACGCCGGAGCCGCTGCACAGACCCGGATCGACCGGGCGGATTCCCGGCGTCGCTGGCTGGTCACGTGTCGAGCGGTACGACGCTGGGCAATCGCGCGTCCGCACGAGTACGCCCTGATCTACGGCTCGCCAGTGCCCGGGTACTTGGCGCCCCAAGAGACCATCGAGCCGGCCGCGCGGGTCATGCTGCTCTTCCTCGACGTCGTGAGCGATGCGGTCCTGTCGGGAGCGTTGCTGGCTCGATTCGCGCCGCAGTCAGCGATACCGCGGCGGCTCGAGACTCAGCTGAGATCAGTGGCCAGCACGTTCGCCGCCGACGTGCCTGAGCACGTCCTGGGTCTGGTGTTCTACGGATTCAGCCAGTTGCTCGGGATGATCAGCTTGGAGCTGTACGGCCATTTCGTGGGCAGCGTCGATCCCACCGAGCCGTTCTTCGAGTATTCGATGGCCATGACGGCGGACCTGATCGGCCTCTCCGGGCCCGGCTGAGTCTTGGCGCACCGGCAATTTGCTGGCCCGCATCAACGCCGGTCGCCGGAGGCGTCCACCCGAACGTTCGTTCGGGCTAGGGTGACTCGGATGACAGCACCGCGCCGTACGAAGGAAGGTCTTCGGCGCCCGTACGACACGGAGTCGCTCTTGACCGTCGCTGTCGGCGTCTTCAACACCCGCGGCTATGACGGCACGACGATGGAGCATCTCTCGGCCGCTGCCGGGATCGGCAAGTCCTCGATCTATCACCATGTAGCTGGTAAGGAAGACCTCCTGCAGCGAGCATTGGAACGCGCCTTGAACGCGCTGTTCGGCATCCTCGACCACGTCGACCCTCATGCCACTGCGCTGGACCAGTTGGCATCTGTGGTGCGCCGATCGGTCGAGACCCTGATGCGCGAACTGCCGTACGTCACCCTTCTCTTGCGGGTACGAGGCAACTCGCGCGTCGAACGTGAGGCGCTGCAACGTCGCCGGGAGTTCGACGGGCGCGTGGTCGAACTGGTCGGCCGCGCCCTGGGTGACGGGTCAGTGACTCGTGGACTGGACCCCTCGCTGACGACCCGACTGATCTTCGGCATGGTGAACTCGGTGACGGAGTGGTATCGACCCGAGCGCGGTGCGGATGCACCGGACATCCCAGAAGCCGTGGTGGCCTTGGTCATGCACGGACTCACTCCGGCACGCGAGATAGCCGCCCTGGAGGCTCGATGATGTTCGACCCGGGTGCGGAATCGATGCCTGTGGAGAAGCGCCGTTCCCTGCAGACCGAGCGGCTGCGCGCACAGGTGCGCCGGCTGAAAGGCGTCAACGATTTCTATGGGCGTCAACTGTCCGATGTGGACGACGATGTGTCCATCGACGATCTGGCCTCGATTCCGACGATCAGCAAGCCGGCCCTGTGGGATCAGTATCCGCTGAAAGCCGTTGCCGTACCGCGTTCTGAGCTGCGCCGGATACATGCGACCAGCGGCACCAGCGGACGTCCGACGATCGTGGCCTACACCGAGAACGACCTGGACATCTTCCGTCAGGTCAACGCGAGGGTGCTCGCCGGAGCAGGCGCCGGTCCCGGCACGATGGTCCACAACGGATACGGTTACGGCCTTTTCACGGGCGGACTGGGCCTGCATGGCGGCGCAGAGGCGTTGGGTGCCAACGTGGTACCCATTTCCGGCGGTCAGACGGCGCGTCAGGTGCAGCTGATCATGGACCTGCAACCCGAGATCCTGGTCTGTACCCCCTCCTATGCGGCCACCCTGGCCGATGCTCTCGCTGCGCTTGGTGTTGCACCCGAAGACAATTCGCTGCGGGCCGGGATTTTCGGCGCCGAGCCATGGAGTGAGTCGATGCGGACCCAGCTCTCGGCTCGGCTTGGCCTCACCGCCCTGGACATCTATGGGCTCTGTGAGGTGGTCGGTCCCGGTGTGGCGTTCGAAACCGCCGAGTCCGTGCACAAGATGTACGTCAACGAGGACCACTTCTACGTCGAATGTCTCGATCCGGAGACCGGACGCGAGGTGGCCGACGGGGAAGTCGGCGAGTTGGTCTTCACGACCCTGACCAAGCAGGCCCTTCCGGTGCTGCGCTATCGCACCGGTGACCTGGCCGCGCTCTACCGCGAGCCGGACGGGACCGGCCGGACGTTGGTTCGGATGTCGCGAATCCTGGGTCGGCGCGACGACATGATCGTGATCCGCGGAGTGAACGTCTACCCGTCCGAGATCGAGGCGGTCCTGCTCGCAGACGAGGCCATCGGTACGTCGTACGCGATCGTGATCGACCAGCGCGCCGAGATGCCGTCAGTGCTCGTGCTGGCCGAACCGGCGTCGGGAAATCTCGCGGACGAAACCGCGTCCGGACTCGGGAAGGCTCTTGCCGGGGCGCTGAAGGAGCGGCTCGGCGTCAGCTGTTCGGTGCGCGTGGTCGGTTCGGGCCAGATCCCTCGGATCGAGATCGGCAAGGCCGTACGGGTGCACGCGTGGACCGCGGAGCACAACCCGTTCCCCGCCCTGCTCAGCTGACCCACCTCTCCGGTGATCTTGACGTTGTTGTCGGTTCAGGGGGTCGCCGAAGGCGGTGAACCGACACTTTCGTCAAGATCACGGCGGATGTGAGGCGGAGGGAGGGATGCGGGCGCTCGTAGAGTGGTGGGAGTGTCCCGGTGGCTGCGTGTTCTGCTCGGCGTGGTCCTGATCGGTGTGCTGGCCGCGATCTCGGTCAACCTGCTCGGTTTCGGCGGCGAGGACGGCCGGCGCAGCGGTGACGTCGACGCCGACCCCCGGCCCGTACCGCCGCTGGTCATGGATGCCTACGTCAATGCTGCCGCCCGAGTCGCCGAGCAGGCTCCGAACTGTGCCGGCATGAGTTGGCCGATTCTGGCCGGCGTCGGCGCGGTCGAGTCGGCCCACGCCGGCGGACGCACGCTGGCCGCCAACGGTGACATCACTCCGCAGGTCATCGGACCGCGACTGGATGGGTCGGGGGTCGGGGGCAATCTCACTCCGTTCCGCGACACCGACGGTGGAGTTCTGGACGGCGATCTGCAGTACGACCGGGCCGTTGGTCCGATGCAGTTCCTGCCGGAGACCTGGACGACATGGGCCAGGGACGGCAACGACGACGGTACGAGCGATCCGCACAACATGTTCGACGCGACCCTCGGCGCTGCGGCCTATCTCTGTGGCGATGCACCGGCCGATCTCACCGACCGGGCGCAGCTGACCCAGGCCATCACCCGGTACAACCGCTCGGCCAGCTATGTCGCCGAGGTCCTGGCCTACGCAGACTCCTACGCAGCCAATCCCTGAACCCCGCACGTTATGCGCATAACGTCCCAAAACTCGGGGCTGAACCCCGCACGTTATGCGCATAACGTCCCAAAACTCGGGGCTGAACCCGCACGTTATGCGCATAACGTCCCCAAACTCGGGGCTGAACCCGCACGTTATGCGCATAACGTGCGGCCGAGAGAGGTCCGGCGGCTAGCTGGCTCGTACCGGCTCGGGCTGGACCGGAGTGAAGCGGCCACCGGCGTTGGGCCGGAACGGGAGTACGGCCACAACCGCGCTGAGGTTGATCGACCCGTAGACGTGCGGGAACCACGGGCCGGCCGGATCCTCGGCGACGCCCGGCTCCCACCGGACCGGCACATCCAGCTGGGCCGGGTCGATCTGCAGGAGCACGAGATCGGTGCGGGCGGCGTACAGATGATTGGCCGGCAGGTGCACGGTTCCCGGGTCCGAGCAGTGCACGAAGCCGTCCGCAGGTAGCCCCGCGGGGGCGTAGCGACCGGCCACCCGAGCGCGCTGCCAGTCCTGGTCGGTGCAGATGTGGAAGATCACCTCGCCGATGATCCCGCACTGTTGCCCGTCCGGGCGCGGATTCAGCTGAGGTGGTGGACCTCCTCCAACCCATAAACCGGCGTCGGGATCCCCACCTGACGGGCCTTGAGCTGCAGGGCGAGGTACTGCGAGTAGTGCCGGGACTGGTGCAGGTTCCCGCCGTGGAACCACAGCGCCTCCTGCTGGGTGGGCTTCCACATGTTGCGCTGCTCGCCCTCCCACGGACCGGGATCCTTGGCCGTGTCCGAGCCCAATCCCCACACCTTGCCCACCTTGTCGGCGACCTCCTGGGAGATCAGGTCCGCGGCCCAGCCGTTCATCGAGCCGTACCCGGTGGCGTAGACGACGAGGTCGGCCGGTAGCTCGGTGCCATCGGTCAGTACGACGGACGCAGTGGTCAGCTTCTCCACGGTCCCCGGCGCGAGCTTGATGTCCCCGTTGGCCACCAGCTCGGAGGCGCCTACGTCGATGTAGTAACCCGAGCCACGCCGCAGATATTTCATGAACAGCCCGGAGTCGTCCTCGCCGTAGTCCAGCTGGAACCCGGCCGCCGCCAGCCGCTCGTAGAAGTCGGCGTCCCGTTCCCGAATCGCGTTGTACACCGGGATCTGGAACTCGTGCAGGATCCGGTACGGCAACGACGCGAAGGTCATGTCGGCCTTGTTCGTCGTCATCCCCGAGGCGACCGCGCGCTCGGAGTAGAGGTCGCCGAGTCCGAGGTCCATCAGCGAGTCCGACCGGACGATGTGTGTGGAGGACCGCTGCACCATCGTGACGTCCGCGCCGGCTTCCCACAGCGCGGCGCAGATGTCGTGCGCGGAGTTGTTCGAGCCGATCACGACGACCTTCTTGCCCGCGTACGCATCCGGGCCGGGGTGCTGCGAGGAGTGATGCTGATCGCCCTTGAACCCCTCCATGCCTGCGATCGTCGGCACGTTCGGCTTTCCGGACATGCCGGTGGCCATCACCAATTGCTTTGGGCGCAAGGTGATGTCGGCGCCATCGCGCTCGACGACAACAATCCACTCGCCGGCGTCCTCGTCGTACTTCGCGCTCTTGCACTCGGTGGAGCTCCAGTAGGTGAGCTCCATGACCTTGGTGTACATCTCGAGCCAGTCGCCGATCTTGTCCTTGGGCGAGAAGACCGGCCAGTTCTTGGGGAAGTCGATGTAGGGAAGGTGGTCGTACCAGACCGGGTCGTGCAGGCACAGCGACTTGTACCGGTTGCGCCAGGAGTCGCCAGGGCGGGCGTTGCGCTCGATGACGATCGTGGGTACGTCGAGCTGACGCAGCCTGGCACCCAAGGCGATCCCGCCCTGTCCGCCGCCAACGATGACCACGTACGGCTGGGTGGTGTGGCCGAGTTCGGCGGCCACCGTCTCGCGTTTCTCCAGCCAGGTCTGCCGGTTCTTGTCCGCCCCGTGCTCAGCGCCCATCGGTCGGCGATCGCTCTGCGGTTCCTCGTGACCCTTGAGTTCGTCCAGCGTGGTCAGCAGCGTCCACGCCTTGTCGCCCTTGAGTCGCAGGTGGCCGCGGCCCCGGCCGGCCGCGGTCTCGAACTCGATCCAGGCCTCGGTCATCTCCGGCGTACCGCTCGGCACCTCGCTGGCCGCAAAACCGCGCGGCGCGACGTGTTGGAGGGTCGCCGCGAGCATGTCCCGTACCCCGCCGGGTCCCTCGACGGTCTTGATGTTCCAGGTGAACGCGAGCAGATCGCGCCAGTAGCTGTCCTGGTCGAACATCAAGGCCGCCGCTTCGGCATCGCCCGCGGTCAGCGCGCCCTCGAAGGCGGCGAGCCAAGCCGCGACTCGCTTGCCGGCGTCGTCAGCGGCGGGCTCGGTCTCGGGCTCGGCGGTGGGTCGTTCGAGGGTCTCGGTCATCGCTGCACTCCTAATGTCGACGAGCTGAGGTTGGACGCCACGATTATGCGCACGCCCGCGACCCCCCCATATCCGGACGTTATGCGCATAACGTGCGGAAACCGACCCCCAAACCGGGACGTTGTGCGCATAACGTGCAGGGGGTCATTGGGTGGGGAAGGGGGACTGCCACCACCAGGGGTCCTCGCTGAGTTCGACCGAGGCGACCCACTTCACCCACCAGAACCCGCGCCGCCCGGGAGCGACCAGACGCACCGGTGCTCCGTGCCCCGGCGTGAGCGGTCGCCCGTTCAACTCCGTGGCCAACCACAGCGAATCGACGTCGCGTACGGGGAAGGTCCGGACGTACCCCGTCGTGCTGGTGACCCGGATGCTGTTCGCACGACGGAGTCGAGCCGGCTCCAGGACCTCAGCCAGGGCGACGCCGCGCCAGGTCGCCTCCGCATACCAACCGTTGGTGCAGTCCAGCGTCGCCTCGAACTCGACCGCCTCGCGCCGCTGCGAAGCTAGCGCGACCAGCGGGTACGGCCGCCCGTCGACCGAAACCTCGTGTTCGGCCGGGTCGAGCGCCGGTATGTCGTCGAAGAGCCAGATCGTCACCGGCATCTGCGAGGGGTCGAGTTGGTGGGAGCCGGTCTGGCGCCGGTCCGCGGCCGGCGAGCCGGTCAGCCGCCCGATCCCCTCGACGGCGAGATAGGCCGCTCCGGCACCGGCCGTCAGCCCGGCGGTCTGCAGGAGGTGCCGACGGGACAGGTCGGTACGGCGTGGCCCCTGCCGGCGACGGTGGCGCACGACGTGCCAACCGATCAGCGGTACGGCGATCAGCGCGGCACCGACGTGGATCTGCATCGGTGTCAGCCCCGCGTAGGTCCGGAAACCGCCGAGCACCGCAACGACTCCGGCGACGAGGCAGAGTACGAGGACGCCGAGCAGGATCAGGCTCGCGATCGCCTTGCCCGGCGCCCGCCCGACCACTGCGTTCTTCCACGGGATGAGCACCACCAGCGCAAGCCCGGTCACCGCGTGGGTCACCGACGTGATGGCGGCCGGCACCGGCGTACCGATCCCGAAAGCCAGCCATCCGGTGACGAACGAGCCGGTCAGTGCAAGAAACAAGGCCAGGTTCGTACGCCGGCCCGCTCGGCGGTACGGCCTACGTAGCGCACCAGGAACCGCACCAGAGACCAGCGTCCTGACCCGCCCGGGAACCGTCACACTCCGATAGTCCCCCGCCCCCCGACGATTCGGGTCCGGTCAGGCGGAGATGCGATCCATGGCCTTGACGATCCGTTTCTCCGAAACCGGGCCGGCGGTGCCGAGGGACTGAGCGAAGAAGCTGACCCGCAGTTCCTCCAGCATCCAGCGGATCGCGTCCAGGTCGGCGTCGAGCGCACCGGAAGCCGGCCTGGTCTGCACCAACTGTTGCCATTCGGCGGTGAGCGACTCGACGGTCCCTTGCCAAGCGGCATCGCGGGCCGCCTCACGCGGCAGCGCGTCCAGCCGGATCACGATGGCCCGCAGATACCGCGGCAGGTGCCGCAGCCGAGCAGAGCCGGCGCCGCTGATGAAGCCCGGATACACCAGGCCCGCGAGTTGGTGCCGAAGGTCCTGGATCGCCACTGCCGGAACGTGCCGTCCCGCCGCGCCGTCCAGTGCCGCGACCACGTCCCCCGCCAACGACACGATCGCCAGAACCCGATCGAGCACGTCAGTTACCGCAGCTCGAACGCCCTGGCGGACCAAGGTTTGCAACGCCCGAAAGCCCGACTCGTCGTACGGCGCACCGCCGTCGACCGCGACCAGATCGTCGACGGCACAGGCGACACAGTCCTCGATCAGCGCCTGAATGCTCGGGTACGGGCTGAGCCGCAACAGCAGGCCGTCCCGGGTAGAAAGCCCCTTGCCGATCGCCGCTGCCGGGCTCGGCATCGTCAACAGCAGAAGCCGGCGTACGCCGCGGCGCATCTGGGCGGCCTGCTGGTACGGCGAATCCACCACCCGTACGGCGACACTGTCCGATTCGTCCACCAGAATCGGGTAGACCGTCACCGAGTAGCCGCCGCTGTCGATCTCCCGGGAACGCGGCAGCGTGCCGATCGTCCAGTCGCGAAGTCCACTGCGCAGCAGGTCCTCCGCACCCTGGCTGACGGTGGCCTGCACCGCAGGCGCGACCTGCGCCTGCAGCGAATCGAGATCCCGCCCCTGCGCCAGCGGCTGGTCGTCCTCGTCGACGATGCGGAACGTCACCCGCAGATGGTCCGGAACGGCCTCGGGCCGCCAGGCACCCCGCGGAATGATCATGGCCGTCAGCTGCCGGATCTCCTGCTCCAGGGCCGGGAGGAGCGCTGCATCAGGATCGAGGCGTGGGAGGATCGCGCGGACCGTGTCCGGGATCGGAACCAGGTTGCGACGCAACGCCTTGGGCAGTGTCCGCAGCAGTGCGGTCACGAGTTCCTCGCGCATCCCGGGAACAGTCCAGCTCAGCGCGTCACCGGAGAGTTGGTTGACCACGCCGACGGGGACGTCCACCGTCACGCCGTCATCGCTGGCCCCAGGGTCGAAGCGGTAGCTCAACGGCAGTTGCAGGTCACCGGAGGTCCAAACGTCCGGGAAGGCTTCACCGGCTAGTTGCGAGGCGGCCGCGGCGTTGGTGAGCATCGCTTCGTCGAAGGTCAGCAAGTCAGGCCGGGTACGGCGAATCCGTTTCCACCAACTGTCGAAATGCCTGGCGGACACGACGTCCGGGCCGATCCGCTCGTCGTACAGATCGAACAGCGCCTCGTCGTCGATCCGCACCCCACGACGGCGTACCCGATCCTCGAGCGCTTCGACGGACTCCAACAGGCGCCGGTTGTGGGCGAAGAACGCGTGTTGCGTCGTCCAGTCGCCTTCGACGAGGGCATGCCGGATGAACAGCTCTCGGGACAGGACGGGATCGATCGAGCTGTAGTTTGCCTGCCGGCCGGCGATCAGCGGAACCCCGTACAACGTGACCCGTTCGACTGCCATGACGGCGCCGCGTCTGGAGTCCCAGTGCGGTTCGCTGTAGGTCCGTACGACCAGGTGTCCGGCCAGCTTCTCGATCGTCTCGGGATCCGCACGGCCGACCGTACGACCGAAAAGCCGTGAGGTCTCGACGAGTTCGGCTGCCATCACCCAGCGCGGTGGCTTCTTGGCCAGAGATGAGCCGGGCCAGATCGCGAAGCGCGCGTTGCGTACGCCGAGGTAGTCGCGATCGCCTTCCCGTACCCCGATGTGGGTGAGCAGACCGGCCAGCAGTGCGCGAGAGATACCGGCGGAGTCGTCAGGGGCGCGGCTCATCCTCATCCCCTGGTCGCGGGTGATCCGCCGAAGTTGGCTGAGCAGGTCCTGCCATTCGCGCAGCCGAAGGAAGTGCAGGAACTCGCGTTGGCAGAGCTTACGGAACTGATTGCCAGACAGCGCCTTCTGCTGCTCACCGAGGTAGTTCCACAGGTTGAGCAGGGCAAGGAAGTCTGAGGTCGGGTCGGCGAAGCGGGCATGCGCCTGGTCGGCCTGGGGACGTTTGTCGGCCGGTCGTTCGCGCGGGTCCTGGATGGAGAGCGCCGCGACGATGACGAGCACTTCGTGCAGGCAGCCGTTGCGGTCAGCCTCGATGATCATCCGGGCCAGGCGCGGGTCCACGGGAAAGGCGGCGAGTTGCCGGCCGATCGACGTCAATCGGTTGCCCGCTCGAGGCCCCGGGGGCGCTCGTTCGAACGCGCCAAGTTCCTCGAGCAGCGCGATACCGTCGGCCACGGTCCGCCGATCAGGGGGGTCGAGGAACGGGAACGCGGCGATGTCGCCGATGCCGAGCGCGGTCATCGCCAGGATCACCGAGGCCAGGTTCGTCCGCAGGATCTCCGGATCGGTGAACTCCGGCCGGGACTCGAAATCGGCCTCGGAGTACAGCCGGATGCAGATGCCGTCCGAGGTTCGGCCGCAACGTCCCTTGCGCTGGTTCGCCGAGGCCTGCGAGATGGGCTCGATCGGAAGCCGTTGGACCTTGCTGCGGTGGCTGTACCGGGAGATCCGGGCCGTACCCGGATCGATGACGTACCGGATCCCTGGAACCGTCAGCGAGGTCTCGGCCACGTTGGTGGCCAGAACGAGTCGCCGACCGGAATGCGGGGCGAAGACCCGATGCTGCTCGGCCGCGGACAGCCGTGCGTACAGCGGCACGATCTCGTTGCCGGGCACACCGGCCGTCGCTACCCGAGCACGCAACGCCTCTGCGGTGTCCCGGATCTCGCGTTCGCCGCTGAGAAAGATCAGCACATCTCCGGAACCAGGCTCGGTGGCCAGCTCGTCCGCGGCGTCCAGGATCGCCTGCAGCTGATCCCGGTCCGGGTCGGCATCGGGGTCGTCCGGATCGACGACCGGGCGGTAGCGGACCTCGACCGGGTACGTACGCCCGGACACCTCGACCACCGGCACCGGGCGGCCCAGGATCGCGGTGAAGTGCGCGGCGAAGCGTCCCGGGTCGATCGTGGCCGAGGTGATGACGACCTTGAGGTCGGGCCGGCGGGGGAGGATCTCGGCCAGGTAGCCGAGCAGGAAGTCGACGTTCAGGCTGCGCTCGTGCGCCTCGTCGATGATCAGCGTGTCGTACTGCGTCAGCAACCGGTCGCGGGTGATCTCGGCGAGCAGGACGCCGTCGGTCATGAGCTTGACCAGGGTGTCGTCGGAGACGTCGTCGGTGAAGCGGACCTTCCAGCCAACGGTCGCGCCGAGCGGGGTACCCAGCTCGTGGGAGATCCGGGCGGCGATCGTACGAGCGGCAAGCCGGCGTGGCTGGGTGTGCCCGATCAGCCCGCGGATGCCACGGCCGAGTTCCAGGCAGATCTTGGGCAGTTGGGTGGTCTTGCCCGATCCGGTCTCCCCGGCCACCACGACGACCTGGTGCGCGCTGATCGCGGCGGCCAGCTCGTCGCGCGCCTGGCTGACCGGCAGTTCCGGTGGATAGCGCAGGACCGGGACGGACGTACGTCGACGTTCGATCCGTGCCTCGGCCCGCACTATCTCGTCGGCCACTGCAACGGCCTGCCGTTCCCGAAGCGCTGGATCCTTCGTGGAACGAGCCTGATCCAGCCGTCGTCGCAGCCGCTGCTCGTCGCGCAGCATCAGCGCGGGCAGCCGAGCACGCAGCTGGTCGAGTCCGAGGCTGGTCACCGTGATCCGTCGAGGCAGAGGTCTGAGCCTCCACCGTAGGCCGAACGCCATTGACCGTGCAGACCAGATTCTTGCGACGTCATCCAGCCTGAGCGGTCTGGAGCTCTAGGGCTTTTCCGCAACCACGACGATCTGTGGGCCCAAAGTAGGGCGGACCTGTGCGAGTCGCGCGAGTACGCGCTTGATCATTCGAGCGGCAACGTTGGTGCGGCCCACGTCTAGGTGAAAGTGGACCGACTCGCGGTGGACGACGTGGAAGCCGGCGACTCGCAGGAGTTCGTCCATCTCCGGAAAGGTGTATTCGCGGGCGTGACGGGCAAAGGGCAGGCCGTACATCCAGTCCGCGAGGGGGGAACCGGGAGCTGCGCCACGCAGAAAGCGAATCCGGTTGACGATGTAGGCCGCATTCGGGGTAGTGAGGTATAGCCGGCCCCCCCGGGACGGAGAATGCGATGCGACTCCTGCAGTGACCTCAGCGGATAGTCGCGGAGGTGCTCGAATACCTCGGTCATCACTACGGCGTCGAATGCATCCGACGACAAGGGGTACGGCACGTCCTCCAAATTCCACTGCACGTCCGTGACGCCGTTGTCTGCCAAGAGCCGGGTCATGCGGCCCGTCTCACCGCTGCTCCACTCGTCGGACGCCTCGCCGATGTCCACGCTGGTCGCCACGTAACCGAGTTGGCCGAAGCGGGCAATCTGGTCCCGATATTCCGATGATCAACTGGCCGGGCGCAGTCAATGTCGGGACCACGCCGCAGAATGGTGGACATGAGCGACAAGTATCTGGCCAAGATCGCCGCGCTGCTGCGCAAGGCGGAGTCGACCGACAACGAGCACGAGGCCGACGCCTACCTGCAAGCGGCGCAGCGGCTGGCCACTTTGTCGTCGGTCGATCTGGCTGTTGCCCGGGCGCACATCGCAGCCTCCGAGAAGCGGCCCGCCCCGACCCAGCGGGCGGTCTCAATCGGTGCGCCGGGCAAGCGCGGACTGAAGACCTACGTCCAACTGTTCTTGGAGATCGGCCGGGCCAACAACCTGACCTGCGACATTGCCGCTAATTCCAGCCGGGTGTTCGCGTACGGATTCGACTCCGACATCGATGCTGCCGAGGCGCTCTACGCCTCGCTGGTCGTCCAGATGGTCCGGGCCTCGGATGCCTATATCAAGTCCGGTCGCTACGCCGAGGAGTTGGTCGCCCGCCAGGTCAGGGTCGAGGGCAGCGGCCGGTACAACTACTGGGCGGGAAACATGCGCTACGAGTACGTCGAGCAGGAGCGCCCAGTGCATCCGAGTACGGCACGGATCAACTTCCAGTTCGCCTTCGCTCGACGAATCGGCAAGCGCTTGGCCGCGGCGAAGAAGTCGGCCCAGCAGCAGGCGGCCGCCGAGGACCGAGGAACCGGTGTCGAGTTGGTGCTCCGGGCCCGCGAGGTGGAGCTGGCCGACCACTACAAGGCGACGTCCACCGCTCGCGGGTCGTGGCGAGCGACCAGTTCCAGCGCCGGTTACTCCGAGCTGTCCCAGCGAGCCGGCGACAAGGCCGGGCGGACGGCCCGGCTCGGCGGGGAAAAGGCGATCGGGGGAGCGCAACGCCAGATCGGCGCATGACCAGTCGCCGTACCGCGTCTATGGCGCGGCTTTGACCGAACCGAAGTCTCCGGACGCGGACATCCCGGCGAGGCGGGATCGGCAGCGGGGGCAGGTGTACGAGGCGGAGAATCTGGTGCATCGGATCTTCGACAGATCCGCGGAGTTCCCGGTCGTCGAGGTGGCTGGCTCGCGCCTGACGCTGCCCGTGGAACGGCACTTCGCCACGCTTCAGTCGGTGCAGAGTTACCTCGACGCGGTGCTCGAATCGGCACCTGTTCGTAGGACATGGTCGAGGGCCGCGGTCGCAGTTGCGGTACGGGAACGCAGCGGTCAACAACAGGCCGACTATCAGCGGCTCACCGCGGTCATCGCGGTGCCCCTGCATTCCGGGAACCGCGCCTGGGCACTGCGGGAATTGGTCATCTTGCACGAACTGGCTCATCACCTGGCCGACTCGGATGAGGAGCCGCACGGCCCGGGCTTCGCGGGGCGGCTGATCTCACTGATCAGTGTGGTGATCGGCGAGGAGGCCGGCTTCCTGCTCCGTACGACCATGTGGGACAACGGCGTACGTATCGGCTGAGTCCGGCCAATCTGGTTCGACCGTTATCGCGATAAGTGTCGGATTGAGCCGGCCAATCGCGCCGTTTTCGCGATAACTGTCGGAATGAGACGATCAATTGCGCCCTTTTCGCGATCAGGACGACGCTGGATGTCGCCCGTCGCGTCGATCGCGGACGGCGGCCAGGATGCTTAGGCGAAGATTTCGCAGCGGGCGCCCACCGCGGCGTACGTACCGAGGGCGCGTCCATCTCGCGTGCCCAGGGCCACGTCGCCAGCCGCCGCAGCCAAACCGACCAATGCGTCGTAGACCGCGCCCCCGATGACACCGAGAGCCGCGAGCATGCGGGGAAGATGCAGCGTTGCGTCGGCGGTCGGGGCGATGGCCGGCGCGAAGCGCGCCTCGATCAGCCGTACCGCGTCTTGCGCAGTCAGGCGGGCATCGCCGGGCAGCCGGGTGAGCACCGCATAGGTCTCGGCCAGCGAATGCGTGGTCAGCACAGCCGTTCGATCACCGAGCCGCCGCCGCACCAACCGGTGTGCAGTATGCGAACTCAGCAACAGCGGGATGGCAGCGCTGGTGTCCAGCGCGAGTGTGGTCACCGACGGTGCGCGTCGAGAAGCCCGAAGATCATCTCGTCGTCGACGCTAGTCGAGGACGTGGCGACGAGTTCCCCGTCAACGGTTCGTAGCCGGGCAGTACGAGACGTCGGGATCAGGGCGAGCCCGGACCCGTACAGACTGAGCTCCACCGTGCTGCCGGCGCGCAGCCCGAGGGCATCACGCAACGCTTTCGGAACCACTACGCGGCCGACCGAGTCGATCGTAGTTTCCATTGGCAGGACGCTACCAGGAGATTGGTAAGCGGGATGGCATGGCCGTTGTTCTCAGGAGTTCTCCGGCGGGGTGAGCAGGCGCCGGCTCAGGGGCGATGCGGTTGCGCCGTGCAGGACGACCGAGGCGACGATGCACGCGGCCACGGTCCAGAACAAGTTCCGCGACTCGTCCACACTCAGGATGTCCAAGCCGAGCGCAACGGCCACGTAGTAGAGCGAGCCGACGCCCCGTACGCCGAACCAGGCGACGAAGGCTCGTTCCCGAGCCGGCATCGACGAGCCGACAAACGCCACGGCGGTTGCCAACGGGCGGATGACGAGCAGGAGCACCGGCACCAGCAGCCAGCCGGCCCAGCCAACCTCGCGCACTCCGGCCGTTGTCGCCATGGAGCCGAGCAGCAGGATCACACCGAGCTCGCAGAACTTCTCCACCACCTCGGCGCCGTCATGCACCCGACGGTTGGCCTCGTGTCCATGCTCGTAGCGACGGAAACCGACGCCGGCCGCGAACGCAGCGAGGAAGCCGTAGGCGCCGGCCACCTCGGTCAGGCCGTAGACGAGCAGCACGGCGGCGACCGCGATCCAGCCGTCGAGCGCATCGTTCATCAGCCGGCGGTCGCGCAACCACACGACGCCGGCAGCGATCGCGTACCCGCCTGCGGCGCCGAACACCACCCCGACGAGAATGCCGTACGCGACGTCGGCGGCGAGCCACTCCCAGATCCAGTCAGATCCGCCCTGCGCCGCCACGAACGCGCCGAGGAACACGAACGGGAACGCCAGGCCGTCGTTGAGCCCAGCCTCTGCGGTCACCGCGAATCTCGGCTCGTGCTCGTCCTCCTCGCCCGGCGGACCGACGCCGACATCGCCGGCGAGCACCGGATCGGTCGGCGCAAGGGCTGCGCCCAGGATGATTGCCGCGCCGAGCGAAAGGCCCATGACCTGCGTGCCGAACAACGCGACGGCTGCGATGGTCAGCGGCATCACGATCCCGAGCAGTCGGGCGACCGAGCCCCAACCGCGCGGATGGAGGGCGCGTTCGAGTCGTAGCCCGGTGCCGAAGAGCGCGACGATGACGGCGAACTCCGTCAGATGCTCGATCAGTGACGTGTCGCGCAACGGAGCGACCCATTGCACACCCAGCAGTTCGATGATCACCGCCCCGGTGAGCCCCAGTCCGAGGTAGATCAGGCTTGCCGAGAACGCCCGCTCACGCTGGTGGGAGAGCGCGCCGATCGCTGCGAACAAGGCGATGCCGGCGAACATCAGAGCTATGGCGTACGGATCGGCGAAGGAGAAGCCACGGTCGGCGCCAAGCACGGTCACTACGGCAGGGTAGTCGCGGGCGTACCCGGTCCAGAGCAGGACCGGGTGCAGTCGTTGCTATCCGAGGCCGAACACTTCCCGAAACAGCGCGTACCCGACGAAGGCGACGATGTCCAGGATCGTGTGCGCCACGATCAGCGGCGCGACCCGGCCGGTCCGGTGGAACCAGTAGCCGAAGATCAACCCCATCACGAAGTTGCCCAGGCCCGGGCCGATGCCCTGGTAGAGGTGGTAGGACCCGCGCAGCGCCGCGCTGCTGAGGATGATCACGGGCGTCTGCCAGCCGAGGTCGCGGAGCCGGGTCATCAGGTAGCCGACCATGACGACCTCTTCGAGCAGGGCGTTCTGTACGGCGGCCAGGATCAGGACCGGGATCGTCCACCAGTACGCATCCAAGCCGCTTGCGACGACGTTGACGGTGACCCCGAGCGCGCGCCCGAGGAGGTACAGCCCGATCCCCGGTAGCCCGATCAATGCGGCCAGCGCCGCACCAGCACCAAGGTCTCGCCACGGCGACCGGCCATCGATACCGATGGCACGCAACGCATTCCGGCCCGACGCGGTCAGGAAGAACAACGCCAGCGCTACAGGTACGAGAGCGAACCCGATGCCGAGAAGCTGATAGGTCAGATCCAGGTACGGACGCGGGCTCTGAACCGGGTTGAGCGTCGCGGTCTGGTCGCGGAGGGGGCCGCGGGTGAACTTGTCGATCAGGCTGACAACCGAATACACCGCCGACTGCCCCAGCGAGAGCCCGAGAATCAGCCAGATCTCGACCGAAACGCGGCGCCGTCTCACTGGTCCGGCGTCCCGCTGGGCAGGGTTCCCGATGGGCGGATCGATTGGCTGCTGGGTCAGCGGCCGATCATCACCCTCCGGTCGCGGCCCGACCTCGATTCCCATCCCGACATGGTCCCCCGACTTATGTGTCCCCGCGGCCCCGACCGGGCCGCCCGAGCTCACGCTCA
>Ga0136619_10000267_pt1 | contig 19176 bp, 16 predicted proteins | sample AntDrymUQ3532106_2_FD_104807 | JGI IMG/M metagenome (GOLD analysis project Ga0136619, IMG submission 104807) | Polar desert sand microbial communities from Dry Valleys, Antarctica - metaG UQ353 (21.06) | ecosystem: Environmental > Terrestrial > Soil > Desert | place: Antarctica: Dry Valley...
TCGCGCTCGCGAGCTCGAATCCCTGCCGGGCCGTCTCCATCGTGGCGCGCGGGTCGTCCGCAACGATGAGCCAGGCCACGTTGTTCCGAGCCCGCAGCTCGGTGTTCAGCGATCCGGCGGCTTCTGACAGCTCGATGGCGCGCCTCAGGTCGGCCAGGCCGGCCGCCTCCTCGCCCAGCCTGAAGCGCGCGGTGCCACGGGTCACGAGGAGGTCGGTGGCGGTGTCGTCCAGCCCCAACCGTTGCGCGTCGGCGAGGGCACGCTCTGCCCATTCGAGGCCGGATCGGTCGTCGCCGAGCACCATCCGAGCGCGGGCCAGCTGCGAGGCGAGCTCCACGCCTGATGCGTCCGAGCCGAAGTCGCGGATGGCTCGCAGCGCCGTCTCCAGCTCGACGAGCGCCGGCTCGTTCTGCTGGCCGATGAGGAGCACGCTGGCAAGCTGCGCGCGCGCCCTCGCGGCGCCCTCGGTGTGCCCGGAGTCCGCGTGGAGCGCGACGAGCTCGCGCAGGTGTCCCTCGGCGACGTCCAGCCTGCCGGCGGCGCGGGCCGCATCCGCGGACTCCTCGAGCAGCCCCGCTCGCTCGGCCGGCGTGGCGGAGAGGCGCAGTGCCCGCTCGAGGTGGCCCACGGCCCGCTCGGGTGCGTGGAGCCTGATGGCATCGCGTGCGGCCAGGCGCAGTGCGGCCACCGCGCGCCGCGCGATCCGCGTCGCGTCCGGATGCTCGGGGGCGAGCCGGTGCGCCTCGACGAGGTGGCCGGCCAGCGACTCCGCCAGGTTGTCGTCGTCGAACGAGCCGAGATAGCGCGCCGCGTCGAGGTGCAGATCGCGCCGCTCGCTGCGCGCCAGCGTGTGGTAGGCGACCTCGCGGACGAGGTCCTGCACGAAGCCGACCTCACCTTGCCCCGGCGACCCGAGCTCGTCGTCCACCGTCAGCAGCTCGCGCCGCGTGAGGCTCTCCATGCGCTCCCGGGTGAGGGATGGGTCGCCGCCCGCCACCGCGATGAGCGCGCCGGGGCGGAACCGGCGGCCGAGGACGCCGGCGGCCAGCAGCAGCCGTCGCTCCGGGCGGGGGAGTGCGTCGATGCGCGCTGCGATCAGGCCGTGGAGCGAGTCCGGCACGTCGATCGCCGACGGCTCGGGCGCCGGCAGGCGCGGCGCCCGTCGCCGGTCCCGTGCCGGGCCGGCGGCGGCCTGGTCGGCCAGGATGCGCACCACCTCGACCGCGTACAGCGGGACGCCTCCGGCGTGCTCGAGGATGCGGCGAACGAGCGAATCCGGAAGGCTTGGCGCACGGGCCAGCAGCAGCTCGCGCATGCGGGCGTCGCTGAGCCGCTCCAGGTGGAGCGCGGTGAAGCTGCGCAGGGTGACGCCCCAGCTCGGCCGCCTGTCCATGAGCTCGGGGCGGGCGAGCGTCACGATCAGGATCGGGTGATCCCGCGCCCAGGTGGCGAGGTGCTCGATGAAGTCGAGGAGGCTCGGATCGGCCCATTGCACGTCCTCGAACACCAGGACGGTCGGGGCTCGGTCCGACACTCGCTCGAAGAACCGCCGCCAGGCGGCGAATAGCTCCTCGCGGTCATACGCGGCCGCCGCCTCTCGCCCGAGGAGGACGGCGATGCGCGGCTCGAGCCAGCGCCGTTCGTCGGGATCGCGCACGAGCTCGCGCAGCGCGCCGGCCAGCTGTCGCATGGCCAGCTGCGGCTCTGTGACATCGTCGATCCGGAGCCGCCGGCGGACCATCTCGGCCACTGCGGCAAAGGTGACGTCGTCGCCGTACGCCGGCGCGCGCCCGGAGTGCCAGGCCACGGGTTCCGGGATGGCATCCAGGTGCTCCTGGAGCTCCCATGCCAGGCGGCTCTTGCCGATGCCGGCGATCCCGGTCACCGATACGAGCCGGCTGTGCCCCTCGCGCGCAACGCCGTTGAACAGCTCGATCAGCTCGCGAAGCTCGCGGTCGCGACCGACGAAGGGACCGGTGTGCGCCCCGTGCCTGCTGCCTGGCGGCGGAGCAGCCTCGCTCGAGGCACGAAACGCGGCGAGCGGGGCGGTGCGGCCCTTGAGCGCCAGCGGGCCTACCGGCTCGAATCGGGCGGCATCGGCGGCCCGCTCGCGGGTCGCCTGGTCCACGAGCATTCCGCCCAGCGGTGCCTCCGACTGAAGCCGCGCCGCGGTGTTCACGAGGTCGCCGGCCACCATCCCCTGGCCCGTGGCGCCGACGGTCACGGCGGCTTCGCCGCTGGTGACGGCGGCTCGCGCGCTCAGCGGAGTACCGGCCGCCGCACCGCCCAGCCGGCCGACCGCATCGACGAGGGCGAGCGCCGCACGCACGGCGCGCTCCGCGTCATCCTCGTGCGCGACGGGGGCGCCCCACACGGCCATGACGGCATCGCCGATGAACTTCTCGATGGTTCCGCCGTAGCGCGCCACGATCGAGCGCGCCACTTCGAAGTAGCGCGACTGAATGGTCCGGACTTCCTCCGGATCCAGCGATTCCGCGAGCGCGGTGAAGTTCTCGAGGTCCACGAACAGGACCGAGACGCGGCGCCGCTCCGCGGACCCCGGCGACTCTCGCTCGCCCTCGACGCCGGTCCCTCCTGGTGCCGGGATCTGGCCACCGCAGCTCGTGCAGAACCGGGTCCCCGGGCTGACCCCCGCCCCGCAGTGCGGGCAGCTCGCCGTGAGGTGCGCGCCACACGCAGCGCAGTAGCGCGCGGCCTCGGGATTCTCGTGCTCGCACGCCGGACAGCGCATGATCGGGATGCCCGCCCTAGGAGCCGTCCCCCTTGTGGACGATCTGGCCCACCGTCGAGCCGTCGGACACGACCATTGCGCGAACCGGGCGGAGCGCCAGCGTCCGATGGTGGTTGATGACGAAGGTGCCGATCGACTGCCCGGCATCGAGTCCGGGGGCGTTGCCGGCGATGCCCGTCTTCTTCTCGCTCCCCGCCAGCGCCACGTGTGGCTTGTGGATGAACCACTCCGACTCGCGCGTGCTGCTCTTGAGCTGCAGGTAACTGATGCAGATCTGCTCCTGCTCCCAGGCCTCGATGAAGGCCCGGATCACCGGGTTTCCGAGCGCGTCGTCGTTGAACCACCGGCGGTCGTTGATCTGGACGAGCTCGTTGTAGCCATCGCTCCGGCCGAAGCCGATGTCCTCCCCGGAGGGGAACTGGTCGTACTGCTTCTCGGGGTCGAATCGCTTGTCCTTGCCGCCACCCTTGGCGGACTTGTCGCGCTTGGCCGCCATGTTCGATCTCCGTCCTGCTGGTGAGGGACCGATCATAGGTTCGGCCTCCCACGGTGCCTAGCCCTCGAACCAGCCTGCTAGCATCGATCGGCAATGACCTCGACACCGATGCGCGTCCGGATGGCGCCGAGCCCCACCGGCCCGCTCCACATCGGCACCGCGCGGACAAGCCTCTACAACTACCTCACGGCACGGCACGCCGGCGGGACATACGTCCTGCGCATCGAGGACACTGATGCCGCGCGAGGCTCCGTCGAGTTCGAGCGGGACATCATTGACAACCTCCACTGGCTCGGCATCAGCTGGGACGAAGGCCCGCAGGTCGCCGGCGGCGAGGACGTCGGCCCATTCGCGCCCTACCGCCAGAGCGCCCGGATGGAGCTCTACGCCAGCGAGGCGGACCGGCTGCTGGACGCCGGCGCCGCGTACCGATGCTGGTGCACGCCGGAGGAGCTCGAGGCTGTCAGGCGTGAGCAGGAGGCCGCACGGCAGCCGCCGCGTTACGACCGGCGCTGCCTGAACCTGACCGATACGGACCGCGCCGCCTTGGAGGCCGCGGGTCGCCCATCGGTCATTCGCTTCAAGGTCGAGCCGGAAACGATCCGGTTCGACGATCTCGTGCGCGGTGAGGTGAAGTTCGACAACGCGCTCCTCGGAGACTTCGTGATCGTCCGCAACGACGGGCTGCCGCTCTATCACTTCGCGGTCGTCGTCGATGACGAGGCCATGGAGATCTCCGACGTCATCCGCGGCGAGGACCACCTGTCGAACACGCCGAAGCACATCGCCCTGATCCGCGCACTTGGCTACCGCGAGCCGCGCTTCGGGCACATTCCGCTCATCCTGAACGCCGACCGCACCAAGATGAGCAAGCGCAAGTCGCAGATGGCCATGAGTGCGTACCGCGAGGAGGGCTACCTGCCGGAAGCCCTCGTCAACTTCCTGGCCTTCCTCGGCTGGTCGCCGGGCACAGAGGAGGAGATCTTCACTCTCGACGAGCTCGCCGCGCGGTTCGAGATCGGCAAGGTCCACCACGGCGGCGCCGTCTTCGACAAGGACCGGCTCGACCACCTCAACGGGGTCTACATCCGCGCCCTGACCGACGAGCAGCTGGCCCTGCGCCTGCGCGAGTGGATCCCCGAGGCCGTCGGCGACGATGACCTGCTGCGCATGGTGCCGCTCATCAAGGAGCGGCTCGTGCGGCTGGCCGACGTCGATGCGCTGATCGGCTTCGCCTGGGAGCCCGACGCGGTCGTTGCCGCCTGGTACGGCCCCCAGCTGCTGGCGCCGAAGAAGGGCAGTCTGGCCGATGCCCGCCGTGCGCTCGAGCGAGCCCGTGCGACGCTCGCCGAGCTGGACGACGCCGACTTCAGCGCCGACGTGCTCGAGCAGCGCTGCCGCGAGGCCGCCGACCGTGCGGGCATGAAGGCGGGCGACTTCTTCTCGCCGATCCGTGTCGCCGTCACCGGCCGCATCATCTCGCCGCCACTCTTCGCCTCGCTCGAGCTGCTCGGGCGGGAGCGGTCGCTGGCCCGCATCGACGACGCGCTCGGCAAGCTGCGCGAGGCCGCCGCATGAGCATCGACGACGTGCGCGCCGGCGAGCTGGCGCCGCGCCTGGACGCGCTCATCGACGCCGAGCTGCTCGTCCCGGTCCGCTCCTCCTCCGGCTCCTCGCCGGACGTCGGCCAGGTCGGCGCCGACGCCTTTCGGCATGGGACCGACGACGGTGGGGAGCGATTCATCGCCGCCTTCAGCTCGCCGTCGGTGCTGGCCGAGTACGGGCCGCCCGGCAGCGACAGCGTCAGGATGCGGGCGCGCGACCTTTTCGAGCGGGCCGACGCCGCCAAGGAGCGCGTCGTGGTGGATCCGGGTGCCCCGACACAGATCGAGATCGCGGCGGGCGTCCTGCCGTTTCTGGCCGCCGGCATCGACCCCAACCGGCCGGATGCGCTCCGTGCCCGGCGTCCGCTCGGAAACCTGCCCACGCTGGAGGCGCCGGACCAGGTGCCCGAGCCCTTCGGCCGCGAGCTGGTCGCCGCGCTGCACGACCTGCCGCAGGTCGAGCGAGCCTGGCTGTTGCGAGCCGGCACGTCATGGACCGCGGGCGTCCAGCTGAAACCGGATGCCCTGCTCGAGGAGTTCGATGCCGTCCGCAACCGCCTCCACGCCGTCGCCACCGACCATCTCGGCTCGAGGCAGCTGCTCGCCGTCACCGATCTGCGGGCGCCCGTCCTGCGGGACATGTACGACGCCACCGCGGCGCCCTTCTACGTCCGGCGAGGCGAGCGCAAGAGCATCTTCGGGCGCATCTTCGGCGACTGAGGGCCGGCAGCGAGCCTGCCTACGGAACCAGCACGATGCGACCTTCGACCTGGCCGGCGCGCAGCCGGTCGTGCGCCGCTGCGGCCTCCGTGAGCGGGACCGCCTCGACGTCCCAGCGCAGGCGGCCGCGACCCGCGAAGCGCACGACCTCGCGCAGGTCGTCGCGCGTGCCCCAGGCCACGGTCGTCAGCCAGGACTCGACGGGGACCGCGTCGAACCCGAACGGAATCGTGCCGCCGGCCTCTCCGACCAGCACCAGCAGCCCGTCGGGAGCCACGACGGCAGCGGCGTGGGAGAGCGTCGACTCGCTCCCGACGAAGTCGAGGACGACGTCGGCGCGCCGGCCGAGTGCCTCGAGCGTAAGCGCCGGCTCCCCGTCGAGCAGGCCGACGTCGGCCCCGAGCGCGGCCGCCCGCTCCAGGTGAGCCGGCGAGAGCTCGCGAACGACGACGAACAGGTCCCCGCCGGCGGACGGGACCAGCCGCAGGAGCTGGAGGGCGAACTGACCGAGCGCCCCGCAGCCGATGACCAGCACGCGCGCTCCGGGGACCAGCCAACGCTCCGCTCGGCGGATGGACCGGTAGGGGGTGACGCCGGCGTCGGCGAGGGGCGCGGCGCGAACCGGGTCGAGTCGGCGCAGGCCGACGAGGTGTCGAGGGTGCGGGACCAGCATGGCCTCGGCATACCCGCCATCGACCTGGAAGCCGGGAGCGCGCGACGAGGCGCAGCGTTGCTCTGCGCCGGCCAGGCAGTCGCGACACTCGCCGCAACCCCACCCGCCGTGGACCACCACGGCATCTCCCAGGCGGAGGCGCATGCGCCGAAGCGGCCTGGCTGCGTCCGGACCGACGGCGTCGATCCAGCCGGCGACCTCGTGGCCCAGCGTGACCGGCAGGGCGACGCGCGCCTGCGTTCCGTCGACGATGTGGAGGTCGGTATGGCACACGCCGGCGCCTGCGACCCTGACGCGCACCTCAGAACCGGAGGGCGCCGGCGTGGCGAGGTCCACCACTCGCAGGGGCTCGCCCGCGGCGTTGAGCCGGACGGCTCGCATTCGGTCTTCTGCTAGCCGGTGGTGGCGTCTTCCGCGACGGCTGGGACCGGCTCCGAGAGAGCGCGGACGACATGGTCGACGAGCGAGTCCGGCGCGACGCGCTCCATCACGGCGCGGATGATTCCCTCGCGGTCGACCGCGATCGCGATCGGTTGGGCGACGTTCACGTTCTCGCCGTCGACGATGGTCTCGATCCCCAGCATCTCGACCGCGCTCCGCCGCTCGTCGCTGTAGAGGAGGAACGGCAGCTGGTGCTTGGTGGCAAAGGTTGTCTGCTGCTGCTCCGAGTCGCAGCTGATGGCGGCGACCGCGATGCCCGCCTCGCGCAGTCGGTCGTGGCCGGCGGTCAGCGCATCGATCGTCCTGAGGCCTCGACGCCTGGTCGCGCCGGTGAGTGACGGCCCGGCGAAGAAGAGCAGGACGGCCGGCTGCTTCGTGACCCAGCTCCGCAGGTTGAGGAGGTATCCGTCGGTGGCGCGGAGCCCCACCGATGGTATCGGATCGCCCACCGTCAGCTTCATGCTCATTGGCCGATTGTAGCCCCGCCCAGCCGCACGATTCCTCCTGACCGATTGACCAGCCCGTCGCGCTCGAGCCCTGCGACGACCCGCTCCCAACGGGATCGATCAGGCACGGGACCGATGCGGGCGTCCGCCGCCAGACCGGCGCGTATGGCTCGCTCGTCGAGGGCATGCCGGCGTGCGGCCGAGAGGAGGCGAACGACGGCGCCGCGGTAGGCCCGATCGGAGCCGCGCAGGCCGGCCTGCCGTGGCACGCGGACCGTCGGCGCCGAGTCGCGCGATGGGCAGCCCCGGGCGATCGGGCAGGCGTCGCAGACGGGCTGGCGCGGGCGGCAGACCGCCGCGCCGAACTCCATCGTGGCGTGCGTCCAGGCCGAGACATCCCCGCCGCGTCCCGTCGCGGCCAGGGAGTCGGCCAGTGCCTGGAGGCGATGCGGCTCGTCAGGGCCGCCGAACCGACGTAGGAGCCACCGTCGCACGTTGGTGTCCACGACGCCGGCCGGCACGTCGAACGCGAGCGAGGCGATGGCACGCGCGGTGTAGGGGCCGACGCCGGGCAGCGCCGCGAGGCCACGGACGTCGAGGGGCCAGCCGCCGGCGCGCACGATTTCCGCCGCACGCTGGAGCGCCAGCGCCCGGCGGTTGTACCCGAGCCCGCTCCATTCGGCGAGGACGTCGGCGCTCGACGCGGCAGCGAGCGACGCGGCGGTCGGGAAGCGGGCCATGAAGCGCGGGAAGCGCGTTGCGATCCGGGCGGCCTGGGTCTGCTGGAGCATGACCTCGCTGACGAGGACAGCGTACGGGTCGGTCGTCGCACGCCACGGGAAGTCACGGTGGCCGGCGGCGTACCAGTCGAGCAGGGCATGGCGCACGCGGCGCCGGGTGCGTGAGTCGATGCGCGCAGGCACGAGATGCAGGGTAGCAGCGGACCGGCCGGACGCATCCGGCCCCGCACGGTGCGCTACCGTTCGCGATGCCATGCCGTACCGACTGCTCTGCCTCGACGCCGGTTTCACGCTGCTTTCACCGCGCCCCACGCTGGTGGACGCGCTGTCGGACGTGTTGACGAACGACGGACGCGAGATCACCGAAGAGGTTCTCCGCGCTGCGTGGGAGGACTCGGACCAGTGGTTCTGGGACGAGTATCACCGCCCCGGCAACGATACCTGGACCGATGACGCTCGCATCGAGGACTACTGGCGTCGCTACCACGGCGTGCTGCTGGGGCGCATCGGTGTGGAGGCGCGTGCGGAGGTGCTCGACCGCATCCTGGCCAGCCAGTTCGCGACCGACGCGTGGGAGCTCTACCCCGATGTGGAGCCGATGCTCATCGCCGTGCGCGAGATGCGCGTGCGGATCGGCATCGTCAGCGACTGGGGCTCGAACCTGCGCGGGATCGTATCGGAGCTCGGGCTCGATCGGTACCTCGACTTCGTCCTTCCGTCAGGTGCGGTCGGCGTGGCGAAGCCGAACCCGGCCTTCTTCGCCATGGCGCTCGAGCACGCCGGCGTCGCACCTGGTCAAGCGCTGATGGCCGGCGACTCGTATCGCGCCGACGTGCGCGGTGCCTGGAGCGCGGGCATGGACGCCGTCTGGCTCGACCGCAGCGATGGCATCAACATCACGCCGTCGGGCGAGCCACCGCCGGCCGACGTCCGCATCATCCGCTCCCTCGACGAGCTGCCGGCGATCGTTCGCGACGGCGGCCCGCTGCCGCGCGGCGATGGCTTCGCCGCGATCACGGCCGACCATCCGGCCATGGCCTAGGCCCGGCGCCGTGCCTCCCTCGTCCTCGGAGATCGTCGTCGACAAGTTCGGCGGATCCGTCCTGCGCCGACCCGAGGACATCGTCCTGGCCGTTGACGTCGTCGCCCGCCAGCGACAGGCCGGCCTGCGACCCGTGGTGGTGGTCAGTGCCTTCGAGGGCGTCACCGACACCATCCTGGGTGCCGCGCGCGTCCTCCTGCCGGACCGTGGCGACTCCATCCGTGAGCCCGGGCAGTCGTCGGATTCGGGGTTGGCGCGCGAGACCGATCGCGCGCTCGCCACGGGCGAGGCCCTCTCCGCCGCGCTCTTCGCGCTGGGCCTGCAGGGCCGTGGGATTCCGTCGCGCTCCTTCTCCGGCGCCGAGGCCGGAATCCGGACCGCGGCCGCGCACCTCGGCGCGGAGGTGCGGCGCGTCCTGTCCCGCCCGCTGCGTGCTGCGCTGAGCGAGGGGCTCGTGCCTGTCGTTGCCGGCTTCCAGGGGATCGGCACGCACGGCGAGCTCACCACGCTCGGCAGAGGCGGGACCGACCTGTCGGCGGTCGCACTGGCCGTCGCGCTGCGCGCCGTCCGCTGCGAGCTCTTCAAGGACGTCGGAGGCGTGCTCGAGGCCGATCCCCACCTCGTTCCGGGTGCGCGCTTCCTGCCCTTCGTGGACGCCCTGCAGCTCGAGCTGCTGGCCGAGATGGGAGCCGAGGTCGTGCACCCGGTCGCCGTTCGCCGCGCGCGCCGTGGCAGGCTGCAGCTCGTGGTACGGGCGCTGGACGACGAGGCGCCGCAAACCGTCGTTCGGCCTTCCTCGCGCGACGACGACGGCGTCCTCATGCTTGCGGTGAGCCGCAAGGAGCGGGTAGCGCGCATCAGCCTCGTCGGTCCGGCGTCTCTGACCCCGGAGGTCCTGCCGCTGCCGGCGCATGGCGAGGGATCCTTCGACGAGGGTGGCATGCGCGTCGTGTGGGCGGAGGTGCCGGTCGCCTCGGCGGAATCCGCGGCGCGCGCCGTGCACGCGTCGTTCATGGGTCGCCTGCCCGGCTAAGCGACCTCGAGCGTGGCGCGGAGGTCACGATCCAGGAGCGTGGCGATTCGGGCGACCTCCGTCTCCAGGGCCTTGCGGGGCAGACGTCCGGCCTCCCCGAACCATGCGACGCGCACCTGACCGCCATCCCGCTCCCAGGTTCCGGCCACCACGCCCCGCGCCAGCACGACCGGCGAGATCCATCCGCTCTGCCTGCTCACCGCCGCGCGCCGTGCGGCCGGCACGACGTGGCTGTCCGCCGTGCCCGGACCGAGAACGTACTGGTCGAAGCCGGGCAGGAGCCTCACCGCGGACGCGGGCGTGGCCGCGGCAAGCGCATCGAGATCGGTGGCCAGGACGAAGGCCCTGAGACCGTCCACCTCCACCTCGACCAAAAGTTCGCCGAGCCGATCGAACCAGGTACGGAGCTGACGCCTGCCGAAATAGCCGCCGGACAGCCACTGGCCGAACGCATCGGCGCTCGCGGGCCCATAGGCACCGAGGTACGTGGCGATGGCGATCGGGGCGGCATCGTCCGGATCAGGAAGGCCGCCCCATCGCGAGCTCGCAACGTCGGGGCGCATGAAGGTCGCGCGTCCGCCGCGACTCGGTCCGAAGCAGAGGTCGCCCTGCCAGGCCAGCGGCTTGAGGAGCGTGCCCCAGCCGGAGCGCAGGCCCTCGGCGAGGTGGCCGAGGCCTCGCTGCGACGTGACCGCAGCCACCAGCTCCTCGCGGCTGAGCGTCGCGCCGCCGAGCGCTTCGCGTACCGCCGGGCGCATGCGACCCATGATCTGCGGGGTCAAGCCGAAGTAGCGCTGCCAGCTCGGCCGCTCCCACGAACGCCCGGCGGCCATCAGCGACAGGAAGGCCCCGCCGTCCTCCGGGGTGAGCAGGTGCAGCGCTCCCCGCATCGCCCACGTCTTGATGAGGCGCCCGTCCGCGAGCGCCCGGCCCACCTCACCCGGCCGCGATGCCTGGCGCCGGACCCGGATCGCGAGCTCGGCGCTGGAGGCCACCTGGGCCTGCACACCGCCCAGGCGGCGGACCACGGCCGCGATCGGCAGCCCGCCGACCGGGTCCAGCAGCTGCCGATCCATCCGCCAGCCGAGCGCCTGCCGCCAGCTCACCTTCACGGTCATGTGCCGTAGCGTATCGCGACGCGCGACCCAGCCGCGCGCCCGACTCAGCCTGGGACGGCCTCGTGGTTGGCGGGGGCGGCGCGCGGGCCGACCTGGAGCAGGACCGCCGCGGCCAGGATCAGGGCGCCGCCGGCGAGCTGGATTGGAGCCGGCTGCTCGCCGAGCAGCCACGCCGCCAGGGCGACGCCGACGACCGGCTCGAGGGTCGCCAGAATGGCCGCGCGCGACGGTCCCAGGAGGCGGATGCCGGTGATGAAGCACAGCGTCGGGATCGCAGCGCCGACGAGCCCGGCCAGGACGACCGGCAGGAGTGCCTGGGTTGAGGCCAGTGGCGCGGTCAGCGCGGCGAGCTGCCCGGTGGCTGCGGCGATCGCGACGTACCCGCCGGTGGCGAGGCCCATCGTCGTTGCCGCGGCCTCGACCGGCGGGATCCCGGGAAACCCGTGCCGCGCGGCGAGGACGTAGAAGGCCTGCGTGAAGGCACCCAGGAAGGACAGGCCGATGCCGAGCGCGTCGAGCTCCCCGAGACCGCCTGAGCCGGTGAGCGTGAGCGCCAGACCGAAGATCGACACCCCGAGCGCCGACCAGCGGAGGGCGCCGAGCCGCTCGCCGAACGCGAGGACCGAGGTACCCGCCACGATCGCCGGGTAGCAGTAGAAGACTAGCAGCGAGAGGCCGATCTCGATCCGCACGAAGGCGATGAACATGGCCAGGTTGAGGACGAGGTTGGCCATGCCTCCGGCGAGGATGAAGGCACGCTCGCGTGGCGGTACGTCTCGCAGGTGGTGCCTCCGTCGGCCGGCGACGCGGCGCAGGACAACCAGCAGCACCAGCACGGCGGTCGCACCCAGGCCGGCGCGCCAGGCCACGATCGCAAGCGAACCCACCCCGGCGTCGTCGGCGAAGCGGGTGATCGGACCGAGCGTGCCGAAGCAGACCGCCGCCAGGGTGACGAGGCCGGCTCCGAGCAGCCCGCCTGAACGCTCAGCCTCGCGTCGCGTCACGCATCAGGCTCGAAGGTCGGCACATCGGCGATTAGCGGCGCTCGAAGCTCATGGTGCGGCGCCGACGGCGTCACGTGCCTCCGCGGCCTCGATCTCGGCAGCCAGGCGCCGCTCCTCGGCGCCGAGCGCGTCGATCCGATCGCGGGCGGCGTTGTGGCGCTCGACCAGGGCGCGCACGAGTCCTCCATCGGCGTAGACGGATGGATCCGCCAGGCGCTCGGCGGTCTCCGACAGCTCCGACTGGGCGGCTGCAAGGCCCGCCCGTGTGCTCTCGAGCGCCGGCCGCAGGCCGCGCGTGAGGCGATGGCGGGCGTTGCGCTCCTCCGCCTCGCGTCGTTTGCGCTCGGCCGCAGCCCGCGCCGATTGACGTGGCCTCGCCTCCTTGGCCACAACGCCCCGAGGCGTCGATCGCGCGCCCTCGACCGCCCCGCGGGTCTCGATGTCGACCCCACGCTTCGCGGCGTAGTACTCGAAGTCGCCTGGGTAGACAGTGGCCCTGCCATCGTTGACCTCGACGATCACGTTCGCGACGCTGCGGATCAGGTAGCGGTCGTGGGTGATCAGCACGATCGTGCCGGGGAAGGCGTTGAGCGCGTCCTCGAGGACGTCGCGCGACTGGATATCGAGATGGTTGGTCGGCTCGTCGAGGCACAGCAGGTTGGCCGGATCGGCGAGGAGCTTGGCGAGCGCCAGCCGCGTCTGCTCGCCCCCCGACAGGATGCCCACCTGCTTCTCGACTGCCTGGCCGCTGAACAGGAACGCGCCGAGCAGCTTGCGCATGTCGGTCGTGCTCATCATCGGCGCCGCGTCGTTCAGCTCGTTGAACACCGTGTTGTCCGGGTTGAGCGCCTCGATCTGGTGCTGTGCGAAGTAGGCGACGCGCACGTTGCTCCCGAGCTCACGCGTGCCGCCCTCGACCTCGAGCACGCCGGCCAGGATCTTGAGCAGTGTCGATTTGCCCGCGCCGTTGGGGCCGATGAGCGCCACCCTCTGCCCGCGCTCGAGCTGGAGGTCCAGGTCGCCGTCGTAGACGACGTTGTCGCTGTACCGCTTCTCGATGTCCGTCAGGGTGATGACGGTCCGGCCGGAGCGCGGTGGCGCCGGAAAGCGGAACTTGACGCTCTTGGCCCGGGCAGCCGGGGATGCGACCCGGTCGAGCCGCTCGAGCGCCTTGACGCGGCTCTGCACCTGGCGAGCCTTGGAGGCCTTGTACCGGAACCGGTCGATGAAGGCCTGGGTGTGAGCGATCTTCCGCTGCTGGTTCTTCGCGGCGGCCTCGAGCTGCAGCATGCGCTCGGTGCGCTGCTCCACGAAGTCCGCGTAGTCGCCGACGTACTCCGTCGCCCGCCCGTCGTGCAGCTCCACCACCCGGTTGGCGACCTCGTTGATGAAGTCACGATCGTGGCTGACGAGCACGATGGCACCGGCGTAGACGGCCAGGAATCCGGTCAGCCATTCGACCGATGCCAGGTCGAGGTGGTTCGTCGGCTCGTCGAGCAGCAGGACGTCGGGATTCTGAAGCAGCAGTCTCGCGAGCGCGACGCGCATCATCCAGCCCCCGCTGAACTCGCCCATGTCGCGTTCCATGTCGGCATCGGCGAACCCGAGGCCGGCCAGGATGCGCCGTGCCTCGGCCTCGAGGCCATACCCGCCGAGGGCCTCGAATCTATGCTGGAGCCGCCCATACTCGTCCATCAGCTCGTGCAGCTCTTCCTCGTCGGCGGCCTCCTCCAGCTCGGACTCGATGTGGCGCATCCGCCGTTCGATGCCGCTCACTTCTCCGGCGCCGGCGAGGACCTCGGCCAGCACTGTGCGCCCCCGGCTCTCGGCGACCTCCTGGCGCAGGTAGCCGATCACGACGTCGCGGGCGCGGGTGATCGTGCCGGCGTCGGGCTCCTGGTCCCCGGTGATGAGCTCGAGCATGGTGGTCTTGCCGGCGCCGTTCGGGCCGACGATCGCGACGCGGCGCCCGGCGCTGATCATCAGGCCGACATCGCGGAACAGGTGCTGCGCGGCATGGCTCTTGGCCACGCCGGCGATCGTCACGAGGCTCATGGACGTTGAGCATCGTAGCGGCGCACGTAGCGTCCGTCGCGTTGAGTGTACGCCGCTCAGCGACCGCTCGGTTCTCGCCGGTCGCCGGTGCAGCGACGCGCACTGGCGCCGCACGCCCCGCGGGGGGTCAGTCCGCGACGAGCTTGGCGCCGGTCGTGTCGAAGCGGAGGCGCGTCGCCATGCCGGGGACTCCCGCCGCGTTCCACGCCTTCTCGACCGCGTGGGCGCTGGTCGGTGAGTCGCAGATCGCCAGGACCGCGGGACCGGCGCCGGACAGGCAGGCCCCCGCGGCTCCGCGCTCGTAGGCCAGGTCCATCAGCTCGCGGCTGCCCGCAAGGATCGGCATCCGGAATGGCTGATGGAGCTCGTCGGCCATCGCAGCGCGGAGAAGCCCGGCGTCAGAGGTCATGATGGCCGTGGCCAGGAGTGCGCTGCGGCCCGCTTGCCGCGTTGCGGCGGCGTGGGTCACCGTCGCCGGAAGTGCTGCGCGCATGTCACTGGTTCGGCTCTCGTGCTGCGGGATGAACGCGACCGGGATCCAGGCCTCCGGGACACGAAAGCGGCGCAGCGTGACGGCGCCGTCATCCGCGAGGGCGACCGTGAAGCCGCCGTACAGGGCCGCGGCCACGTTGTCCGGGTGGCCCTCCAGGGCGGCCGCCATTGCCAGGAGCTCATCGGCCTCGACCCGCCGACGCCCGACCGCCGCGCCGAGCACGACCCCGGCCACGATGGCGGCGGCGCTGCTGCCGAGCCCGCGGGCCGCGGGGATCATGCTCGAGACGTCGATCCGCCACGACGCGCCACCGGGAGCGGCGGAGGTGCGAAGCCCTTCGCGGAAGGCCCGGATGAGCAGGTTGTCGTCCGGCGGCTCGTCGTCGCGCGGCGCACCCTCACCACGGGCATTGAGCACGATCCCGGCCTCGTCGCCGTGCCACAGCTCGGCGCGCAGCTTGAGCGAAAGTGCCGCCGCGAAGCAGTCGAACCCGCTGCCGAGGTTGGCGCTCGAGGCGGGAACGTCGACGCTGGCGATCGGCGGCATGCGCGGCGAGTATAGGGTCGCGGCTACGTCATCCGGCCGGGTCGGATGCTCGGCGAATGTCCGAGTGCGGCTGCGGCGTCCCGCCGTGGAGCTGGCGCCCCGCCAGCGCGAAACTCGGTGAATGACAGGCTCACTGACCGCCGCCGCCACCGCCTACGACACGGCTGACCGCTCTGCCCGGTGCCGCCCGCATGCCGAGGAGGCCCTGCGGACCGATGCCGTCGTGTGGCTGAGCTCGGTCCGGCCCGATGGGCGCCCTCACCTGGTGCCCGTCTGGTTTCACTGGGACGGCAAGCGCATCGTGGCATTCAGCAAGCCCAACGCCCGCAAGGTAGGCAACCTCCGCGACCAGCCGTTCGTGATGCTGGCGGTCGGCACACCCGGCCCGGACTTCGAGGTCGAGCTGATCGAGGCAACCGCGGAGCTGCCGAGCACGCCAGCCTCCACCGTCATGCCCACCGGATTCGGCGCCAAGTATCGCGAGCTCCTGCGCCGGGCCGGGTTGACCGTCCAGCGCTACGCAGAGGTCTACTCCCAGCCCATCGTCCTGCGTCCGACGCGCTTCCTCGGCTACGGCGGGCACGGCTGGGAGGCCGGCGCCCTGGCTTCCTGACGCGCGGACCGCCTACAGCGCGGGCCTCGCGCGTTCGACGGCGGTGATCAGATCATCCATCCCGAAGGGCTTGGCGACGAAGGCAGCCGCCGCGATCTCGCCGGCCCAGCGCGCGGCGTCGCGCGCCGCGGTCATGACCACGATCGGCGTGCGATTCCCGCGCCGCCGCAGCTCGGACGCGAAACCCCACCCGTCGAGGACGGGCATCCGCATATCGAGCAGGATCAGGTCGGGCGCGCGCAGCTCGATGGCGTGCAGCGCATCGGCACCGTTGGCCGCCTCGTCGACGTCGTAGCCCTCGATCTCGAGCATCGCCGATACGGTGGCCCGGATGTCCGCCTCGTCATCGACTACGAGAACCCGCACGTCAGGCATCGGCGGTAGCCTCGGTGACTGCCGTTGGCGGCCAGGACCGTAGGTCGGCCATCGGCCGCTTGGACTCGTGCGTCTCTGCGGCGGCGTCGGGCTCGAGGGGAATCGAGAACACGAACGTGGCCCCTCCGCTCGGGGTCGCCTCGGCCCAGATGCGCCCGCCATGCTCCTCCACGATGCGACGGCAGATGTAGAGGCCCAGGCCCATACCGGTGTCGGTGATGCTCTGCGCGTTCGGCGCGCGGTAGAAGCGCTCGAAGATGCGCTCGCGATCGGCCAACGGGACTCCGGCACCATGGTCGACGACGGCGATCCGGGCCTCGCGCTCATCCTGCCAGACCCGCATCGCGGGCGGCTTGTCGTCCGCGCCGTACTTGTAGGCGTTCTCGAGGAGGTTCTCGATGACCTGCTCGATGCGCGGGCGGTCGACGGACGCCACGAGCGCCTCCTCGGGGCCCTCCAGCAGCAGGGGCACGCCATGCTCGACGTGGCGCGCTCGCACTGCCTCGACGATGGCGCCGAGGTCGGCCGGAGCGCGGTCCATCACCGTCAGCCCCTGCTCCAGGCGCTGCGCGTCGAGCAGCTCCGAGACGAGATCGCGCAGGTGCCGCGCCTCGCGGGCCATGCGGCTGATGCCGGCGGGATCGATCGACGCGGCCGGATCGCGCAGCAGGCGACGCTCGATGAGCTCGGCCTGGCCGAGCACCACGGTCAGCGGCGTCCGCAGGTCGTGCGCGGCCGCTGACAGGAACTCCTCCTTGAGGCGGGCCGCCTCCTCCCTGCCGCGAAGCTCGCCGGCCTGCGTGGTCAGCGCCCGCGCTTCCAGCAGGACGGCCGTCTGGTCGGCGAGGAGCTCCAGCAGCCACATGTCGTCCTCGACGAAGATCGGGGCTCGATCAGCATAGATGGTCAGGACACCCATCCGGCGGCCCTCGGCGCTCACCGGTGCGGCGATCACCGTGTTGGCGCTCGTGCGCGCGTACACGTCGGCATGGTCCGGGTCCGCGCCGGGCGCGTCCATCGCGACCAGCCGCCGCTGGGCGGTGAATGCCCTCCCGCCGATGAAGGCATCATTCGGATACTCCACCCACTCCCCGTCGCGGTCGAGATAACGCAGCACGGGCCGTTGGGGATCCGCGATGCCGATCGCCGAGCCGGAAGCCCCGAACGTATCGGCGACCGCACGCTGGAGCTCAGCGATGGCCTGGCGGTCGTCGGCCAGGCCGGTCAGGTGAATGGAGCGCTCGAGGAATCTCCGCAGGTCCGGCTCCCGCCAGGCGTGGCGGACCCACGTTGGCGGCGCGAAGCCGAGGAAGAACGCGATCACGGCGGCGAGGGCGGTCAGCTGGGTCAGGACGCCGAGCACCCCGGCCACGCTCGGGACGAGGGCGCCGACGAACGCGAAGACGATGGCGACGATGAACAGCCCTGCGCCGGTCGCCACCGCCACCATGCGCCGTCGGGTGATCCCGCGCGAGCTGCGTGCGGAGCGCGCGAACGCAATCGCGGCGTAACCGCCGACGGCGATGAACCAGACCAGGCTGGCCACCTCGATGACGACGGGGGCCGTCCGGAAGCTGATCAGGCCGAGGACCGCAATGAGGACGAACGCCGCCGCCCCCGCGATCTGGACCCAGCGCGCCGTGCCGCTGAAGTCGTCGACGAGCCGGATCATGGCGTATGGCCCGACGTTGAGGAACAGGAGCAGGAGGCCGCCGGCCCATTCCGCATCGCTGATGCTCAGGAGCTGCAGCACGCGCGAGAGAACCACCACCAGCGCGATCGAGCCGAACAGAAGGACCGTGTCGAGCCGTGCGCGCGTCGGCTGTCGCACGGCGTGCCAGAGGACGGCCACGAACAGGCCGATGAACAACACCTGTGTGACCAGGCTGATCAGCTCGAGCGCGGTCATTGCGACCTAGGCACGATTTTGGACTGCGGATCAGCACGCAGCATGCCAGCATCGGGGGCCGGGCCGCCACCGGTCACCTGCCCGTAGCGGAAGCAATCGACGAGGTGGTCGTTCACCAGGCCGGCGGACTGCATGAGCGCATAGCAGATGGTGGGGCCCACGAATCGGAACCCCAGCACGCGAAGCGCCTTCGACATGGCGTGCGACGCATCCGTCGTGGCCGGCACGTCCTCCATCGTGAGCCACTGGTTCTGGATCGGTGCACCGCCGACGAACGACCAGAGAAGGCGCACCGGATCCTCGATTCCGAGCCACGCTCGGGCATTCCCGATGAAGGCAGCGATCTTGGCCCGATTGCGGACGATGCCCGCGTCGGCCATGAGCCGGTCGCGGTCGGCATCGGTGTATTCGGCCATACGCCGCGCGTCGAAGCCGTCGAATGCCGCGCGGTAGCCCTCGCGCCTGCGGAGGATCGTGATCCAGGCCAGTCCGGCCTGCGCTCCCTCGAGGCAGAGCAGCTCGAAGAGCCGATGCGGATCGTGGACTGGCACGCCCCATTCGGTGTCGTGGTACGCGAGGTAGAGCGGATCCTCTCCGGCCCAGGGGCAGCGCTTTGGGGTGTTCACACGCTGAGCACCGCCCGCGCGATCAGGAAGTAGAGGACCAGCCCCGAGGCGTCCACCAGCGTCGTGATGAATGGCGCGCTCATGACTGCAGGGTCCACGCCGATCCGGCGCGCCACGAGCGGCAGGAGCGCGCCAACGAAGGCGGCCAGGGTACAGACCGTGATGAGGGTGAGGCTCACGACCAGGCCGATCTCGCCGCTCCCCACGTAGAGGGACGCGGGACCCAGCGCCAGCAGGCCCAGGACGCCGCCGAGCAGCAGGCCGACCCGTGCCTCGCGCAGGATGACCACCCACAGGTCGTCGAAACGGACCTCGCCCACCGCAAGCGCGCGCGTCACCGTCGTCGCGGCCTGCGCGCCGGTATTGCCGCCGGTGCCGATGATCAGCGGAATGAAGAGGGCCAGCTTGACCACCCGGTCCAGTGTGCCGGCGAACACCTGCAGCACGTTGACGGTCAGCGTGGCCGCCACGATCAGGAAGAGCAGCCAGA
>Ga0136619_10000268_pt1 | contig 19176 bp, 20 predicted proteins | sample AntDrymUQ3532106_2_FD_104807 | JGI IMG/M metagenome (GOLD analysis project Ga0136619, IMG submission 104807) | Polar desert sand microbial communities from Dry Valleys, Antarctica - metaG UQ353 (21.06) | ecosystem: Environmental > Terrestrial > Soil > Desert | place: Antarctica: Dry Valley...
GGCCGAGTTCGCGGTGGCCGCTGATCTTCTCGACAGGAAGGTGGAGGATGCTGGGAAGCCAGAGGAGCTAGAATCGGTACTCACACTCTCATAGCACCTGGTACAGAAAACGGGGTCAGGCCACCTGGGCGAGAGCGTAGAGGAAACTCGTGGAAGGAGGATTTGACACATTCCTCAGCGGACCCCGCGTCCGCCTGCGTCCGCTGGAGCGCGACGACCTGCCGCGATACGCGGAGCTTTTCTCGGATCCCGAGGTCAATATCTCATACGGTGGCCTCAGTGTGCCGGAAAGCCTCTCCAAGATCCAGCGCCGCTACGATGCGGGTGAGTTCGACGCGACGGATCGAAACCTCCACCTCGTGGTGGAGACCGGGGGCGAAATCATCGGGCAGTTGCAGCTGCAGAACGATGAGAACCTGCCCAGCCGCGCGGCGACTTTCGGCATCATGCTCGGCGCCGGACACCTCAACCGGGGATACGGTACCGAGGCGAGCGTGGTCTTCCTGACCTATGCTTTCGCCGTGCTGGGGTGCCACAAGATCAACCTCGACCTCTTCGAGTACAACGCTAGGGCGCAGGCGATGTACGAGAAGCTCGGCTTCGCGCACGAAGGACGCCGCCGGGAGAACCACTGGTCGCGGGGCCGCTTCTGGGACGACATCCTCATGGGCATCACCGCCGAGGAGTGGTGGGCGAAGCACGGCCCGCTGCTGCAACCGAAGACCGGGCGGGGGAGAGGATGACGGGCTCCGCCTCATTCACCGTCTTCCCGGCCATAGACCTCCGGGGCGGCCGGTGCGTCCGGCTTCGGCAGGGGGACTTCGACCGGCAGAAGGAATACGACGCAGACCCGGTCGGGCGGGCCCGTGAGTGGGAGCGCCGGGGAGCGCGGGCGATACACGTCGTGGACCTCGATGGCGCGAAAGAAGGGCGGCCTGTTCAACTGGACGTAATCCGGACTATCTCCTCCGCCGTGGGCGTTCCCGTGCAGGCAGGAGGTGGCGTCCGCACCCTGGAGGATCTACGCTCGTTGCGGGCCGCGGGCGCGGCACGGGTGGTGGCTGGAACAGCGGCGGTTGAGGATCGCCTCTTCCGCCGGCGGGCGCTGGAAGAGTTGGGCGGTTCTCTGGTCGTCGCCGTGGACGCCAGGGACGGGGTCGTCGCCATACGCGGCTGGCAGGAATCCAGCGGTATCGGGGTCCTGGATCTCGCCGAGGAGCTTGCGGAAGATGGCGTGGGTTCGGTGCTGTATACGGACGTGGCGCGGGACGGCATGGACTCCGGGGCCGCGCTGGAGGGAACCGCCGCCGTAGCCCGCCGTATCCCGACCATCGCCAGCGGCGGTGTGCGGGGCGCGGAAGACGTGGTGGTCCTCTCGCGGACGGCCGGGGTGGTGGGAGTGATCGTGGGCACCGCCCTCTACGAAGGCCGGGTGACGCTGGAGGAGTTGCTGGAAGCGGCCAGCCGTACCTGAATCCGACGGTTCCGAACACGAACCTCGAAAATAGTACATTCGAGGGATACGCTGGTTATCGCCCCGAGTGTAGGCTTCGCTCGTCGAAGAACAAGAGGGAGCTTCCCTCGGGAAAGGGATACGGACGAGACGGTGAGCAACCCTGCTGCTGGCGTCGACGTACTGTTGGGCTTTATGGGCACCGACGCCATGGATGGTGGACGAGGCTGCGACGCGGTGCTGGGCAGCAACGAGGCCGATCCCCAATCCGGTGACGGAGCCCTCGCGGGCGGCTGGGGAGGAGACTTCGTGGACGCCGTTTCGGCCGGCGCGGATAACGACGCGGTCGAGGCCGCCAACATCCCGGCCGCGTGCGATGTGATCGATTGCGGCGGCGGTTTCGACCGGGTGCTCGCCTACATGAAAGCGTTCTCGCGGGCAATTGTGAGAGGAGGTTCACCTCCTTCAGGAAGTTCTTTAACTCTGTCTCTCCCTATTACACAGAGCCTCTGCACTAGCGGAACCGCCCCGAAAAACCACACAGCAGCCCGCCAACAATCGCCCCGGCTTTCCGGTCGGGGCGATCTCTTGACCTCACGCTCGAAAGCAAGAATTCTCACCACCGAACCTTTTTATCTGTCCGAGATCCAAAAAAGCGGGCTTTACGTAAACGTAACGAACGTTCCCCGAACGGCGAGAGAAAGGTGGTCGAGATGATAGAGGTCCCCGTGGAAGTCAGTGTCAACGGCGCTCCGCTACGGCTCTCGGTTCGGGCTGGCAGCATCCGGCGGGCCGTGGACATCGTTGCGGCCCGGTATCCGCGCGGCGATATCCGGGTGGCGTTCCCGATCAGCCCCGAATCTTTTTTCTCGGGAGATCCAGGCTCCCGCGCCGAGCGGATCGCGCTCGAGTCGCCGGAGATGGCGGCGTGAGGCCCGGCGGCGAGGTCTTGAGGTGTAGCCGCTACCTGAGGGTGGCGAAGCCCTGGAGGCCGGTGAAGCGACACCGTTCTCCGGTTATATTTCGAGCCGGCCGGTCTTCGAGCCGCCCTCCTCGTACTTGACGGACTGCAGCGTCCGCCAGGCGAACTTGGCGAGCTCCCCGTCCGGCGGCCTGGCATCGAGGCCGGCTCTAGCGATGGCCTCCCTGGCCGCTTCGACCGCCGCGTCGAGGCCGGCGTTGATCTCGTAGGCGCGCGCCGCCTGATACTTCACCCCGAGGGTCCGTTCCACCGTCCGGTTCTCCCCGGCGGCGAAGGTCAGCTCGTACTCCTCGGTGCGGCTCTCGTAGTCTCCGACGCGGCGGGCCGTGCAAATTAGTTCAGGCATGCGGACATCGTAGCACCGGCCCGGCAAGGTCGCATTATCCGCGCTGCGGTAGACTGATGAGAGAGCCGTGAACAACTTCTTCGAAACCGGCAAGAAGGCCAAGAAGGCCAGGAAGCGGCGCGTCGGCCTGATCGGGAGGGCGCTGCGGACGGTCTTCAACCTGACCCTGATCTTGCTGGCGGTCGCCCTGGTCTTCGCTACGGGGCTGTACTTCCACGTGATCCAGGAGTACCAGAATCGCCTGGATCGCCGCTACCCGGAGCTCGCGCAGGACTCTTCCATCTACGACGCGGAGGGGAACAAGATCGGCGAGTTCAACGTCTTGGAGAGCCGCAAGACCCTGGGCCCCCACGACTTCGGCAAGCATCTCCCCCGGGCTGTGGTCGCGGTCGAGGACCGGCGCTTCGAGGACCACCTCGGGTTCGACCCGGAAGGACTCGGACGGGCTGCGTGGGCCGATCTGCGGGCCTGGGAAGTGCATGAGGGCGGCTCCACGATCACCGAACAGCTCATGAAGAACCTGTACATACCGCAGGCGCAGCGGATCGAGGTCTCCTTCTGGCGGCGCTTCACCCAAGCCGCCCTCGCCTTCGCCTACGAGCGGGAGCATACCAAAGAGGAGATTCTCACCACCTACCTGAACACGGTCTATTTCGGCAACGGAGGCTACGGAGCGGAGGTGGCGGCGTATCGCTACTTCGGCAAGAGCGCCAGGGATCTCACCCTCTCCGAGGCCGCCGCGCTCGCCGGGTTCCTCGATGCGCCCTCCATGTACTATACGGGTGGGACGGCGGGCTCCGACACTGCGAAGGCGAGCCGGGACAGCGTCCTCCGGCAGATGCGGGAGCAGGGCATGATCTCCAAAACCAGGATGCGCGAGGCTACAGACACGCCCCTGAGGTTCGATCCCGAGTTGCCGCCCGTATATCCAGAGTACGAGCCGTTCATCGAGAAGGTGCGCCGGGAGGTGGCGGAGCGGCTCGGTCCCGAGGCCCTGGAGCGTGGAGGGCTCCAGGTCCACACCACCCTCGTACCCGGTATGCAGCGCGAAGCCGTCGCCACGACGGAGGAAGTCCTCTACAACCCCGAGGACCCGGCGGCAGCCGTGGTCTCCGTGGAGCCGCAGAGCGGGGCCATCCGGGCGCTCGCTGGCCAGGAGGGAGATTTCAACCTCCCGCTCGATGCCAGGCGCCAGCCCGGAAGCTCCTTCAAGCCCATCGTGCTGGCGACGGCGATCCGAGAGCGCGTCTCACCAGAGACCACCTACGTCTCCAGGTCGCTCGACGTGAGCTTTCAGGATCAGGAATACACCATCCACAACTACGACTACATAGAGCGGGGGGAGATCTCGATCTCCGAGGCGACCGCCGAGTCGGACAACACGGTCTACGTCCAGCTCGCCGCGGACGTGGGCCTTCAGGACGTGGTCACGACCGCAAAGGACCTCGGTATCTCAACCCGCGTGGAGCCGTACCCTTCGACGGCCATAGGCGGGCTTGGCGTCGGGGTCAACCCACTGGACATGGCCTCCGCCTACGCGACGTTCGCCGGGGGCGGCATGCACCGCGAGCCGTACACGATAGAGAGGATCGAACGCACCAGCTTCGGGGAGAGCGAGCCGGTCTACGACCACCGCATCGCGGGCCGCAGGGTGATGAGCGGGGGAGAGGCCGCCGCCGCCAGCCAGGTCCTTCGCGGCGTCGTCCAGGACGGGACGGCTAGCATGTTCCACGATCTTGACGAGGAGATCGGCCGCCCCTCCGCCGGCAAGACCGGTACCACCAACGACTTCGCCGACGCCTGGTACGTGGGATACACGCCCCGGCTCTCCACAGCCGTGTGGGTCGGCTACCCGGAGAGCCGGCGCTCGATGGTCGGCGTCCACGGCATCCAGGAGCCGAACGGTGAGACCCTGCCCATGGACATCTGGTCCCTCTACATGGCCGAGGCCACTGCGGATCAGCCGCCGCTGGACTTTCCGGAGGCCGACCTGGAACGCTTCCGGCCCCTCGACCGAGGCTACGCCGCCGCTTTCCCGGCTGACGGCACGGTGCGCGTTGGTCCGCAGCCTCTTGCGTACGCCCCCAGCGAACCATGATTACAATGGGCGGCTATGGATCTCGCTAACCTCTACGGCGGCTCGTTCGTCAACTGGGAGGCGGTGGCCGGGTCATGGTCGAAACGAACCGTCTCCTCCAGGCTCCTGCTGCTCGCCGCCCGCCGCTACCTCTCCGGCGTAAACCCGGCATCCGAAAGGAAGCCCAATCCGGAGCGCGCGGAGGCCATCGGTTCGTCGCCCCTCCCTGACGAGGTGAAGCGCGCCTACGCCACACCCCCGGACGCCTCTGGGAATGCGGAACTCTGGGGCGAGTTCGTCGACGCGGCCCTCGTCGCCGAGTTGGAGATAGTCTCCTACGGTGAGCGCCCGCCGCTGTTGAACGAGTTGCGGGTCGGGCTGGAGCGGGCGGCATCGGAAGCGGGCGAAGGCTCGGACCTCGCCCGCTGGTTCGCCGCGCGCCGCGACGCCCTACCGGGTGAGGATCTGCCCGAAGACCCTGAGTACCTGCCGGTATAGTTGGTCAGCACCTCAGTATTTCAGCATGTCAGCCACCAGGTGACGTATGCCGCCAGCGTAAGCGTAAGGATGCGGAGGGCGCTAATGCGCCACCCAGGAACGGGGTCACCCATCAGGAAAAGCGAGGCGTCCGCGATCTTGCTGACTGGCTGAAATGCTGGCCGGCTGCGAAGCTAGCACGCTGACAAGCAATCTGCGGCTGCAATAAAATAGCCCTTCATTGAAGGAAAAGACAGGGAAAAGGGAGGAAACACAGTGGAGTCCATACCCAGTGCGAGTTACAGCATGACCTTGCGGGTCGAGTTTCCGCACAAGGCGGGTTCGCTCGGCAAGATCCTGACCGCCGTTGGAGATGCCGGGGGCATGGTCGGGGCCATAGACATCGTGAGGATGCGGAAGGACAACACCATCCGTGACGTCACCGTGAACGCCCGCGACTCCGAGCACGGGCAGAAGGTCGTGGAGGTCGTCGGGAGTCTTCCCGACGTGCGGGTGATCAACGTCTCGGATCGGACGTTCCTGGTGCATCTTGGTGGCAAGATCGAGGTGAACCCGAGGCTCCAAATCCGGACCCGCGACGACCTTTCGATGGTCTACACACCGGGCGTCGCTCGCGTGTGCCGGGCCATCTACCAGGATCCGGAGCGGGCCTTCAACCTCACCATCAAGCGCAACACGGTCGCGGTCGTGACCGATGGGACGGCGGTGCTCGGGCTCGGAGACATCGGCCCGGAGGCCGCGATGCCGGTCATGGAGGGCAAGGCGGCGCTCTTCAAGGAGTTCGCCGGGGTGGATGCCTTTCCCATCTGCCTGGACACCAAAGACGTTGACGAGATCGTAAGCGCCGTCAGGAACATTGCGCCGGGCTTCGGGGGGATAAACCTGGAGGACATCTCGGCGCCGCGGTGCTTCGAGATCGAAGAGCGGCTGAAGCGGGAGATCGAGATCCCCGTCTTCCACGACGACCAGCACGGCACCGCTATAGTGGTGCTGGCGTCGCTGATAAATTCCCTGAAGATCGTGGGCAAGGAGATCGAAGACCTCCGCGTGGTCATAAGCGGTGTCGGGGCTTCCGGCGTCGCGTGCGCCAAGATGATGATGGCCGCCGGGGCCAAGAACATCGTGGGCTGCGATAGCAGGGGCATCGTCCACGAGGGCCGGGAAAACCTGAACGAGTCCAAGCGGTGGTTCGCCGAGCACACCAACCCCGAGGGCCGGGAAGGGGACCTCACGGCGGCGATGGAGGGGGCTGACCTGTTTCTGGGGCTCTCGGCGCCGGGTGTGCTCTCCGTGGAACACCTCGACAGCATGGCGGAGGACCCCATCGTGTTCGCGATGGCGAATCCTGACCCGGAGATCCGGCCCGAAGAAGCCTGGGGGCACGCCCGCATCATCGCCACCGGCCGCAGCGACTACCCGAACCAGATCAACAACGTACTCGGCTTCCCCGGCGTGTTCCGGGGCGCGCTGGACGTGCGAGCCCGCGAGATAGACGAGGGCATGAAGCTCGCCGCTGCGGAGGCGATGGCAGCCGTGATCTCCGATGAAGAGCTCTCCGAGGACTACATCATCCCGAGCGTCTTCGACGAGCGCGTGGTCCCCGCCGTCGCCGAGGCCGTCGCCGGAGCCGCCCGCGAGAGCGGCATGGCCCGCCGCGTCCAGGAGCGCACCGAGACGGACCTCTCCGCCACGTCTTTCTAGAGGCCGCGATTCGGGAGAATGGGGGTCAGCGGGTAGATCAACCGGTACACAAACCGGCTATATAATCAGAGCATGAGCAGGTTCTGCCAGATCTTCGTGTGCGCCACGCCGGGCGAAGGCCGTTGCGGGGCGAAGGGCGGCGGCCTCTTGCTCGAACGTTTCCGCGAGGAGGTCGAGCGGCGCGGCATCTCCCCGGCAACAGTCCTTCGCAACGCCTGCACGCGGCGGCACGAGGAGGGGCCCGTCGTCTTCGTCTATCCCGACGACGTCTGGTACACGTTCGTCACTGCGGAAGAGGTGCCGGGAATTGTCGAACGGCACCTCGCTCCCCAGCGCGTCAAAACATAGCGCACCGATGCAACCTAAAAATCACCATACCGTCGTGGACGGCCACTCGAATCGGTACCGTCCATCATAGTAAGTACGCTTTAGCCAATCGAGATCTGCTTCCCATTCTGATATTGCAAGCTGCTTCTCATGCGGACTCCGCTTCGCATTTCGGCAGAATGTTGCGATGCTTTCAGCCATCTTCTGCAGCCGAACTGAGGAACGGGGGCGGCCCCAACCCTCCTGGTACTCTCGGGTAAAGATGTCCGGGACCTTGGACAAGTATGCCTTTCTGAGCACCGCTTGACGCTCTGATTCTGGCAGGCCTTTCTGCCCAACAGTGTAACCGAAGTGTTTCAAGTAACCTTTGGCCAACCACTCTGTCTGAAGTGCTCTGCCACCTCCCCCTACAACAGTTGTAGTTGGCCAATGAAAGCCAGCGGCAGAGAGAAATTCAAGGGCAGGATGCTCCTCACCGAAGTTTCGAAGTAGCGTTTCATCTTCGTCGAGAGGATCGGTCTCGGATAGAAGAAAAGACAGGAACATTTCCTGAGAGTACGCTCGCAGAGTTTTGCCTGAACGTTCCCTCAGCAGGTTTTGGAGCGTTGTCTCGCTCCAACCTTCTTCTCCCACAATGAGCACCTCTGTATCTTCACCCACATGATAAGCCTCAATCCCAAGCTTCTGTAGAAACTCATCAAACTCCGACTCGCGAAATGGCCCGACCCTATAGTTGACACACTGTCAATGTCTATGGAAGCAGCCTCGAATTGCCGGAGAAACCAATCTCTGAGAATTGGCGTGGTAAACGGACTATTCGCCATCAATGCACCAGAACATCATAGTAGGGGGATATTGTAACCTTGCCGTACAGCGTGCAGCAAAATACCAGAGGCTTCTTTCCCTACTTCGGCTACAGTCTGCTGATCTAACGACTATGACGAACGCTCTAGGAAACGCTCCTGCCGGCCAGTGAAGGCCGGTCGGTCCCGAACCCGACCCGGCCTATGGTCCTCTCCATCGCCCAGTCCGCGCTGGTCAGGATGCGGTGGCGACGGTCTTTGAGGTAGTAGAGGAAAATGCTCCGGTAGAGGGCCTGGGCCGCCGGGCCCCGGAACTTCGCGCCAACGGCCTCGGCGACGGCGCTCTCCGGGCCGAGGCTCACCACGTAGCCTCGGTCGAAGAAGTCGAAGGGCGGGCGATCTTTAGGTGATGCTCCGTCGAGCCTCCGACGGAGGTCGCGGGCCACCCAGGGACCCTGTTGCACCGCTACCGAGGCCGTCGGCGGCAGGGGGCCGTGACGGGGATCTTCGTAGAGACCCGCGTCCCCGAGGACATAGACTTCGGGATGGTCCGGGAGCGAGAGGCGCTCGTCCACCCGGATGCGGCCCGTGGGGTCGTGGTCGCCGGGGAGCGAACGTATGAGGGGTGGGACTTCGATCCCGGTAGTCCACACCCGCGTGCGCGCCGGAAGCCACTCTCCTCCGGCCCGGATGCCCGTCTCGTCGGCGTCTTCGACGGTCGAGTTCAGCCGCACCTCGACGCCCAACCGGGCGAGCTCCTCCATGGCGACCTCGTGGAAGTACGGGTCGAGCCAACCCATCAGGCGGTCCGTGGCCTCGATCAGCACAACACGCGGTTCCTCGCGAGGCTTGCCCGCCGTGCGCTTCTTCAGGTACTGGAAGAGGACGGCGATCTCAGCCGCCAGCTCGACCCCCGTTGCGCCACCGCCGACTATCGCGACGGTGAGGGCGCCCGGCTGGCCGGTGCTTTGGCCCGGGCCAGTGGCCGCCAGCCACGCCGCGCTCAGGCCGGATCTGAGCCTGAGCGCATCCTCCAGGCTCCAGAAAAGCTGGAAGTGTCCGGCGAGGTCCACCGGCGGCGGGGCTGCCCCGCTTCCGATGGCCAGCACCAGGTACTCGTAGCCGACGGGACCGGCGGAGGTCCGCAGCGTCTTGCCCGGGAGATCCAGGCCCGTCGCCTCCGCCCTCAGGAAACCGCAGCGGCCCCGGCATAGCGGGGCGATGGGGGAGAGCACGCTTTCCGGGTGGATGCGGCCCACGGCGACCTCATGGATCAGGGGTACGAAAGGGGACTCCTCTTCGCGGTCCACGAGCAGAGTTTGCCCCGGACGCCGCAGAGGGGGGGGCAGGTTGCGCGCCAGCGAAGCCCCGGCGAAACCGGCGCCCACCACCACGACGCGGGCATTGCGCGGGGCCTGGGTCATGCTTCGGGTCTCCCTCCGATCCGCTGGCGACGCCGGGAGTATACCGTTGTCAGGTTATGCTCCGAGTACGGGTCTTTACAAAATGCGTGGTGGTCCGTAGACTCTACCGGCGGCCTCCGGCGCTTCGCCGGGGACCTATGGGGATAGGAAAAGTAAACTCGTCTCACGGGGCTAGAAAGGGGCCGTAGTGGCGAAGGAGGAGATGGGGGTCGCGGACATTGCTCCGGGGCTCATCGTAAGGCACACCAATCGTCGCCTGGGAGAGTTGGCGCCATGCGAGGCTTGCGAGCGTCTCGTCTCGGGCAGCATTTCTTTCTCGGAGTTCGTGGACCAGGTTGGGGAAGGGTATAGGGCTCTGCTGGACTTCATGATGGAGCATGACCTGCATCCGGGGCGTCCCGGAGAGGTCCTGTTCTGCATAGAGTGTCACGCGGAGATCCAAGACCGCGACATGCTCCGCTCCCAGCTCGAAGGCATCTACAGCCTCCATGGCCGGGGCCTCGTGGCGCAGGAGGCAGGTTAGCGGGGGGGGCCCTGCAGGGTACATACGTTCCGTCGAGACCTATGCGAGGGAGGCGAGTTCCATGAACGAAGACCTGCAGAAGCGTATGATCACCATCCTGTCCACGGCGCTGGCTTCTCTGCTGGCGAGCAGGCTGGCGGACAGGTTCCTGGACGAGCCCGAGGAGCGGGGCGTCAAAGACGACATCAAAGAAGCCCTGCTCAAGGCCAGCTTCTCGCTGGTGGCGACGATCATCGCCTCCGTCGTCATCCGCAACGTCGTTAGCCGGCGCTGGGGTAGCTGAACCCGGGCCAGCCCGTCGTCTGATGGTCCTGTCTTCCGGCTGTTGGCGGGGCGCGGGTGAGTTATCATTGCGCCCATGACTACGGTTTTGATCGTCTTGCTTCTGTTGGTCGGGCTCCTGGCCGTGGCCTCCTTCGCGCTGGGCCGAACCTCCTACGAGGTAGATAGCGCCCGCGATACCGAGTTCCTGGAGCTAGAGGGAGCCTGGGTCCGCTACAACGTCATCGGGGCCGGTCCGCCGGTGCTTCTTGTTCACGGGTGGCTATCCTCATCGAGGGTCTGGGAGCGCCTCGCCCAGCGTCTCGCCCAGAGATTCACCGTCTACACCCTGGACCTCAAGGGCTTCGGCGAGTCGGACAAGCCGCTCTCCGGTTACGGGGTGCGTTATGGGAGCCGTCTTCTGTACGCCTTCTGCGCGCACTTCGGGCTCACCCGGACCGCCGTCATCGCCCACGACCTTGGCGGGGACATGGCCGTTAAGCTCGCCGCCGATCACCCTGACGTGGTCGGACGGCTGGTACTGGTCTCCGTCCCGGCTGATGAGGATCAGATAGACCTGCCCACTCCGCTGTGGCTCGCGACCCTCCCTGCGGTTGGACCCCTCTTCTATGCGCTGGGACGAGCAATCCGGGGTCTGCGGGTGATGTGGATGCGGCCTTTCGTCCTCGACCGGGACGACCTTGCCGACGAGGTCGTGGAGGATGCCGGTAAGTCCACCCCGGCGGCCGTCGCAAAAACGCTGGGCGTCACGCGGCGGGAGATCTCGCGCGAGCGGCTCGCCCGGCAGGCCCGTATCATCAAGGTCCCCGTTCTCCTCGTGGCCGGCGAGGACGACCAGATCGTGGACCCCCAATCGGTGAGCGTGTGGGCCCGGATCATCGGGCAGGCCGAGATCCGCCTGATGGACGACTGCGGTCACATGCCCATGATAGAACGCCCCGGCGAGTTCAACGCCCAGATGCTCGCGTTCCTGACCGGGGACCACCGGTACCTGGAGACCACCGGCGAGCCCCGCGTCGCTGCGGACCGTCAACCTCCCGAGGAAGGCCCCGCCATCACCGACCTCGGCGTCGGAACTGCCGGAGCGCCGGAGCCGCGGGAGGCGGAGGATGAAACCACGGAGCTGATCCCCCCGGAAGATGGGACGGCCGGCGACGGTGACCTTTCCGGAATCCCGAACATCTCGCGGAAACAGGCTGGCCGGTATCCACCGAGAGACCGAACTCCCAGCGACGAAGATTCCGCGCCAGAGCCCCCTGAGGAACTCGCGCCTTTCGAGGACAACGGGGAGGGCGCGGAGTCTCGCCAGCCGTTCGGCGACGAAGACCTGGACCGGCCAAACAGGAAGCCGCCTGCCCGGAGGCGTGGTGGCAACCGATCCGCCGACGGTGGCGAGGGTGCGGACGGGCCGGATCGGGGACCGGTGCCCGAGATACCCGAGGATTTGTTCAAGTGGCCCGAGGCGTGGGATGAGTTCAGGCCCCGCGAGGGCTCGGGAGAGCGCCGACGGGAAGAGCGGCGTCGAAGGGAGATGCCCGACGACCCCGATGAACCTGTTTCCTGAGACGGCCTTCCGAAGAACCGCCCGCCGGGGCTAGAGAGCTTTCTTGAGGTACAGCCAGTCGCGGATGTTCAGGAAGTAGCCGGTCAGCAGCGACCGCTGCCGGGATGCCTCTTCGTACCCTTCGTCCTCGTAGAGCTTGAGGGCTGGGATGTTTACGCCGCTGACGTGTAGCCCGACGGTGTCCTTGCCAGCGTCGCGGGCGAGGGCTTCCGCCGCGTGGAGCAGGCTCCTCCCCAGGCCGTGGTTCCGGTACTGCGGCGCGACGACCAGCCGCTCCACGTAGGCTTCCGAGGAAGTCCCCGCGTACCTGGGGTGGGATAGGAGGGCGGCGGCCCAGCTCGCGCGCAGGAAGCCCAGGTTCCGTCGCAGCGTCGTCCAGAGGCCACGCGCCAGCACGTCTTCGCGGGAGTCGGCCGTGCGCACCCCGACGCTCGCCACGATCTCGGTCGGGGCCCCGGCTTCGACCACCAGGGAGGTCACGCCCCCCGAAGCATGCTCCAGGCTGATCCACTTCTCCATGATCCTGATGGACTGGTCCATCCGTCCGCCAAAGACGTGACGGAACTTGTCCAGGAAACCCTCGACGACCAGACCGGCGATAACGGGATCGTCATCGGGCTGCGCCAGGCGGATCGTGAATGGCTCGACGGTGGTCATATGGCGGAGCGTATCTTACCAGAGCAGATAACGCCCAACGCCGGCCACTCGCGCCTACGAGATCAGCCGGCGCCTCATGAAACGGATGGGCAGCAGCGCCAGGAGGAGGGTGAAGACCAGGATCCAGGCGATGTCCACCAGCACCACCGGGGATGGTCCCGTCGCCAGCTCCCGGCACACGTTCACCGCGTGGTAGAGGGGGGTGAACCAGGCGATCTGGGGCACCGGCGCGGGGAAGTTCTCCACGGGGAAGAAGATGCCGCTGAACAGGAAGAGCGGCGTCACGACCAGCGTGAAGTAGTAGGCGTAGAGGTCTATGCGCTGAATCAGGCTGGTGAAGAGCGTCCCCATCACGCTGAACATCACCCCGATGAGGAGGAGCATAGGTGGGATCAGGAGCGCCCACCACGACGCGACGAGCGGCGCCTCGGGCGAGAGGGTGAACCCGAGGACCGCGAGCACCGCGAGGAAGCCCGTGCCGTAGAGCGCGGCCCGGGTGCCGGCCCACAAATATTCCCCGGCGACCACGTCCTCGGCGTTGATCGGGGTGGTCACGATGGCGTCGTAGATGCGGTCTATCTTGAGTTTGACGAAGGTGTTGAAAGTGCTCTCGAAGGAGGCGGCGAACATGGCGTTGCTCGCCAGGAGCCCAGGCGCTATGTACTGCACGTATGTCCCGCCGTTTATGCCGCCCTCCTGGATGAAAGCCCCGAGCCCGAGCCCCAGCGCCGCCAGGTAAAGTAGCGGCTCGACGAAGTTGGGGAACATGATGGTCTTCCAGTACTTGCGGAAGATGGTCATGTTGCGCTGCCAGACGCGGAACGTCCCGCGCGGGGACGGGAGCCTCAATCGTGCGTTCATCAGTCGGTCAGGCTCCTTCCGGTGAGCCGCAGGAACACGTCTTCGAGGCCAGCCTGCCGGTACACGGTGTTCTCGACTTCGACGCCGGAGGCGCGCACCTTCTCCAGCAGCGCATCAGCGCCTGCGGTGTAGGCGAGGAGCGACTCTCCAGCTTGCTCCACGGCGTCGGCCTCCGCCTCGATGACCTCGCGTAGCCGCTCCAGCGAGCCGTTGCGGCCGCGGAACTCCAGAACCTGTGGGCTGACGTGCTCTTCGATGAGCTGTTGGGGAGAGCCCTCGGTGACGATCCGGCCCCCCTCCATGATGACCAGCCGGTCGCAGAGCTGGGTGGCCTCCTCCATGTAGTGGGTGGTGAGGATGAGCGTCTTGCCTTCGTTCGCCAGCTCTCTCAGACGTTCCCAGACCAAGTGGCGCGCTTGTGGGTCGAGGCCGGTGGTCGGCTCGTCGAGCACCACGATCTCCGGGTCGTTGATGAGGGCGCGCGCGATCAGGAGCCTCCGCTTCATCCCGCCGGAGAGCTGCTCGACCTCCGCATCCGCCTTGTCGGTGAGCTGCACGAACTCCAGCAGCTCGTCCGCCCGCCGCAAGATGACTTTCTTGGGCAGGTCGAAATATCGTCCGTAGACGAGGAGGTTCTCCTTGACTTCGAGGTCATCGTCCAGGTTGTTCTCCTGCGGCACAACCCCGATGCGGCGCTTGACGTCCCGCTCGTGGCGTGTCACGTCGAGGCCCGCGACCCTCAACTCCCCGCCCGTCGGGACGGCGGCGCCGTAGATCATCTTCATCGTCGCGGTCTTGCCCGCGCCGTTGGGGCCCAGGAAGCCGAAACACTCGCCCCTGTACACCTCGAAGTCCACGCCCTTGACGGCCTGGAACTCGCCGTAGCTCTTTTTCAGATCGCGAGCGAAGAGCGTGCTCTCACGCGCCCGGACGCCTCTTTCTTGCTCGGTGCTCAATATGTCCTTTCCGGGGAACGCTTTTCTGCCACCAGCCGTCCCAGGGCCGCGAGCGAGCGCCGGAGGCGCGCACGGTTCTCCGGCGCGTTGAGCCACGTCGAAGCGCCCGAAGGCTAGGGCAGGGGCACATATACTACCCCATCATCTCTGCTCCGGCGATGCGCAACTCGTGGAGTTCGATGACCCACTCCAAGCCGCCGCGTTGCCCGGTCTCCCTCGCCTCGAAGTTGCGCTAGAAGGCGGCTTCGTGGTCCCGCATCGGGTCTTCGTCCGTGCCGATCCTCTCGAGTTCGCCGGGACGTAGGATGGTTTCTCCCGAGGATTCGCCCCCGCTCTCGGCCACGCTGCCGAACAGCCCGCTAATGATCCTTCTCAATATTCCGCCTCTCGGCCGAGTTGAGTGGGCGACTTCAGTCGGGCGTTAGCCTCGTTAGTCCATCTCGACCGTTGTCCAGTCAGTTCGCTTCAGGCCGGCTTCGACGGGGACGTCAGGTTTCTCCCAGACTACCTCGTGGCGGCCCTCGTCCGGGTCGGTGAAGCTGAAGAGCAGCAACGAGCCCATATCGGTCACCACACTGTCGTCCGCACCCTCCGCCACGACGCGCCGGTGTAGCTCACGGAACGCCTCCTCGCTCGCCGCCTGGAGCGCGAAATGGTCGAGTCGCCCGCGGCGGAACATCGGCTGGGCGCCCGGTGGCTCGACACCGGGAACCTGAAACGGATGCAAGACCGTGTGCGGACTCATCTCGATGAAGGCGTGGCGAAGACCTTGTTCCTCCAGGTCCATTGTCACCCGCGCTTCGAAGACACGCTCGTAGAAGGAGATCAGGCGGTCCATATCCGCGGTGATAAAGGTCAGATGATGGATGTCGTCAAGCAACTTCATGTTCAACCTCCGATCGAAAACCAGTCCGGCAAGATTTCGCCCAATAGCGATTGCATCACTCTACAGTGCAGCCCGGAGCGCAAAGTCTCTCTTTGACCTCACAGGATAGACCTGCCAAATAGAGAAGACAAGCTGGTTTTCGTCGAGCCGCCTACCAGACTCCTTCGGTGATATGACAGACAAAAAGCGCGTCCGCATACGGTACCTTCGAACCGTCAACAGAGCTCGGAAAGGACATCATAAATGGCTGGGATGGTCGAGGAGGGCTACATAGCGTAGCGCGCAAGACTGAACCATCTCCCCGTGCGCCTTCAACGAAACCACGCCGGAATGGTATCTCCCGAACGCGTAAACACTGTGCGCGAAGTCGCAATCCGGCGCTCTCCACCTTTACAGGCGGAATATAACTATCTTTACAAGTATTAAGAAATATTCTGTTCTGCTCTTTTGCTTTACGAAAGGTGCTGCTAGAATCGGGTGGCAAGATCGGAAATCCGTAAGTTGCACGCACGAGTGAGTAGACTGGAGTACGTGCATGGGCAAGAGGTCTGATCGGCGCATATTCAGGCAGCGGAGGCGGCAGGTGGGTTTGGTCCTGCTCGCTTCGATGGCCGTCGTGATCCTCGGGGGAATCGTCTTTTTGCGGATAGATCCCGCCGCGATGGCGAACGAAGGCCCGGTGGCCGGGATAGCCGGCGTGGAGCCGCTTGAGATCGCGGTTGCCTCCGTGGAGGCGCCGGACCAGGAAGCCATAAAGGCGGCCGAGGAGGAGCGGGCCGCGGAACGGAAGGCGGCCGCGGAGAAGCGGGCCGAAGAAAAGCGGGCCGAGGAGCAGGCGGCCAGAGAGAAGAGGGCCGAAGAGCGGGAGGCGAAGGAAAGGGCTATCGCCGAGAACCCGCCGGACCCGGCGACCAACGACCTCTGGATGTCGATCCCCGCGCTCGGTCTGTGGGACCAATACGTGACGAACACGACGGACTATTCGGCGATGGATTACGGAGCTATCAAGCCCGCCGAGACGGGCTTCCCGTGGCAGGAAAGCGCGAACACGTACATAGCCGCACATAGGCTCGGCTGGCCTGGCACCGGCAGCGACCATCAATTCTACAATCTCCCTCTGCTGGCTAAAGGGGATGTGATCTACCTCGGCGACGCCAACGGGACCACGTACACTTACAAAGTAACCGGGTTCAAGGAGGTGTCGTTTTCCGAGACCTCGGTCACGGCACCCCAGGCTGGCAGGGATATGGTCTCGCTCCAGACCTGCATCGAGAACTACGGTGATTACTGGACGATGGGCCCCACCTGGGACGTCCGCTACATAGTCCAGGCGGACCGGGTGGATGTTGAACCCTACGACATCTGATCCCGAATCCGGGTCTTTTCGACGGGGAGCGCCCTTCCGGGGGCGCTCCCTTTTTGCGGAGCGTGAGCCCGAACGGCGTCCGGACTATACTCTCCGGGTTGAGTAAGATCGAACAGAGGAGGCAAATCCGATGGCACTGGTAACGATGCGCCAGCTTCTGGACGAAGCGGCTAAAGGCGGTTACGGCGTCGGCGCGTTCAACGTCAACAACCTGGAGCAGGTGCAGGCTATCATGGAGGCCGCCCAGGAGACGGGCTCTCCCGTCATCATCCAGGCCAGCCGCGGCGCCCGCAAGTACGCCAACGACCGGTTCCTCTACCATCTCATGGTGGCGGCGGAAGAGGTGTACCCGGAGATCCCGGTGGCGCTGCACCAGGACCACGGCAACGGCCCGGACACCTGCCGGAGCGCCATAGAGCTTGGGTTCACCAGCGTGATGATGGATGGTTCTCTGGAGGAGGACGGCAAGACCCCGGCGGACTTCGAGTACAACGTGCGCGTCACCCGCGAGGTCGTGGAGATAGCCCACGAGCGGGGCGTGACGGTCGAGGGCGAGCTGGGGACTCTGGGCGGCATCGAGGATGGACATGGTTCGGGCGTGGTCGCGCTGACCGATCCGGATCAGGCAGTGGAGTTCGTGGAGCAGACCGGGGTGGACGCGCTGGCGGTCGCCATCGGGACGAGCCACGGGGCGTACAAGTTCACCAAGGAGCCGGATCGTGAGATCCTGGCGATGCACATCATCGAGGAGATCAACGAGCGGCTGCCCACTACGCACCTCGTGATGCACGGCTCCTCCAGCGTCCCGAAGGAGCTGGTGGACATCATCAACGAGTACGGCGGCGAGATCCGTCCGACGTGGGGCGTGCCGGTGCGGGAAATACAGGCCGGCATCGAGCACGGTGTGAGGAAGGTCAACGTGGACACCGATCTCCGCCTGGCCGCCACGGGCGCCATCCGCAAGGCGTTCGCCGAGCAACCGGGCGAGTTCGACCCACGATACTACCTCAAGCCGGCCCGCGAGGCGATGAAGCAGGTCGTCAAGGCGCGGATGGAAGCCTTCGGCCAGGCCGGACACGCCGGTGACTACGAGCCGATCACGCTTGAGGAGATGGCAGATCGCTACAAGCAGGAGGGCCACAAGCTCGCGACAGCCTAGAGCGGTCAGCTTTCAGCGGTCAGCCATCAGCCAAACTGGTGGCTGGCCGTTTTCTGTATCAGGTCTCTGAGCTGTCTATCCACTTCGCCACGCGCGGTGGCTCGTGGTGGGTAAACCTTTCGAGCAGCGCCGCCGGTTCTCTCTCGACGAGCAGCATCCGGCGGTGTTGCTCTTTAAGGAAGCCCTTCTCCACCATGTGATCGAAGACGGCGAGCAGGGGGCCGTAGTAGCCCGCTACGTCGAGTAGGCCACAAGGCTTGTCGTGTTCGCCGAGTTGCGCCCAGGTGAGGATCTCGAAGAGCTCTTCGAGTGTGCCGGTCCCTCCCGGCAGCGCGACAAACCCGTCCGATAGCTCCGCCATCTTCGCCTTGCGCTCGTGCATCGAGTTGACGACGTGGAGCCTGGTGAGGCCGGGGTGCCCGATCTCACGCCCCAGCAGAGACTTCGGTATCATCCCGATGACCTCTCCATCCGATTCGAGGGCAGCGTCCGCGACCGCACCCATCAGGCCGACGTTGCCGCCACCGTAGATGAGGGTGATGCCAGCCCCCGCCAGCGTCCGGCCGAGCCGCCGGGCGCCTTCTTCGTAAGCGGGCTCGGTCCCGAAGCTGGAGCCACAGAACACGCACAGGCGCTTCATCCACTGACAATCCATATGCAGAAGAATATCCTAGTTTTACTTACAGTGTAAATAATTTAGAGAGGCGGGACGATGTGAGATCTCTTGTTTGGTACGTGAGCGTGCCGGCTGGGGCTCTCGCTGGCGGATTGGTCAGTTCTTTGTTCACGTGGGCTCTTTTTCTTCTCGTGGGGGAAACCATATTCTACTTCCTCTCGCTGGGTGTCAATGCTATCTTTGCCGCGTTTGGCGCCGTAATGATTGGCAACGTACTGGCTGCTGACGGAAGCAGGGGACGACTCTTGCAAATCTCGGGCGTTGCTGAAATAGCGGCAATTGTGGTGGCTATCGCCAATCTGGTGTTCGTGGACACGACCAGCGCCAGCGCCGTTTCTCGGATGAATGCGAGTACCGTGATCGTCATTTTGGCCGCTGCAATGGCGACCTGGATACTCCGTGGCTCTGGTCGTAGGGAAGCGAGGGATGCTCGCACGGCAGCGATCCTGCTCGTACTTGCCGTGCTGTACGTGGTCGGGGGTATGGTGCTCGACGGCATCCTCAGTCCCATTCCTGCTTAATACTACAACCGCACTTTTGTGGTGTACGCTTCTCGTGCAGGCGAGGAGCGGGAGGTAAACGGTGGCAACTCGTGCGGAACAACAAGAGATCAAAAGGGTCACCGGATGGCAGGA
>Ga0136619_10000271_pt1 | contig 19111 bp, 25 predicted proteins | sample AntDrymUQ3532106_2_FD_104807 | JGI IMG/M metagenome (GOLD analysis project Ga0136619, IMG submission 104807) | Polar desert sand microbial communities from Dry Valleys, Antarctica - metaG UQ353 (21.06) | ecosystem: Environmental > Terrestrial > Soil > Desert | place: Antarctica: Dry Valley...
GCGGTACCCGTACGAGGCCGATCCCAGCAGCAGCTCACCGAAGTCGCAGGTCGTGTTCCCGCTGGAGCCGATCGTCACCAGATCGCTCGGATTGGTGATCAGGTTGACAATCGAAGCCGGAACCGCCAACCAGCCATTCTGATGCAGGATTGAGCAGAATGCCGCGACGTACACCTCCAGATGGGCGCCATCGCCGGACGCCTCCGCCCAGAGATTCACCATCGCTACTTCTGCTGCATTGAGCGACTCGTGGTCGAACTCGGCGAACATTGACGCGGCGGTGCCCCCCGGAGGGTCGATCCATGGCGCAGCGTGGAGGTATCGCTCGATGGCAGCATGGGTCATCGGGCATTGGTCCATGACGCTCCGGGTCGCCGTCGCTCCGGCTGCGCCACCGTCAACCATCAGGATGCCCTGTAGCCGGTAGGCGTCGAGCGAGCCCGATCCGATGGCCTCAGCTGGGATCGGCGTTGCAGCGACGATGAAGCAGATGGTCCCAACGATAAGAAGCCATCTCATCCAACGATCGGGCCGGACTGGACGGCTGCTCATTGGGGTGTCTCCTCGCGCTCCTCGTAGAAGAGCTGCCATCCTGTTTGTGAGGGAGACAGGACCGCAATGCCGGTTCCGAGCCAGGGCCCGATCTCTTCGATCACCTCTCCGTTCGCGCCACCCGTCCGAGGGTAGGGACCCCCCTTGTCGCTGAACTCCACTGCGATGCTTCCGTTCGGGAGCGCGGCGAGCTGCGCATCGGTGAGCGGAACCTCGGTCAACGGCACCACGATGCCGGAGGCGAACTCGTAGGTATCAACGATGCCGGGATAGAGAGTGTGGGTGATGTACCAGCTTCCGAGACTTGTTGAAGCTGAGCGATAGCGCGGGCTATCCGGGTAGTTGTAGACCTCGGCCCATGACACGAACGGCCCGTTCTCCATTAGCCAGACCTCGAAGCCGAAGGCCTCAGCCAGCGCTACCACCGGGTCTGGGTTGGTGAGGTCAGGGATTGGGATGGGAGTGTCATAAGTGATCTCGGAGGAGATGAGGCGCTCTTGGTCGTCAATCAGTGCCCTCAATGCCTCGGGGTCGCCTACCGGGCCGTTGGGGGCGGTCGTCGTGGTGAGCGCGGCCGTGGTCGTCGGCTGGACCGCGGTCGTGGTGGGGGAGGATGTGGTCGAGGTCGGGCCGGGGAGCGGGACGGTGGTCGTGACGGCGGCTTCGGATCCGGTGCAGGCGGAGGCCACGCCAAGCACGATCACCCCCAGCCACATCGATCCTGTCCGTGTGGACCGCATCAGACTCCGATCACCCGGCTCTGCCACCGCAACATATCGCACCATAACGCCGAAGGGAACCGCGAAGCCCCGAAGCGCGAAAGACTCCGGCCGGCAGGCTTCCATAGGACCGTTCTCTCCTACAATCGCTGGGTGATCCAACAGGAGCCCATCCCGCTCCGTCCCCGCAGCCGCCCCCGCCGCCTGCTCACCCTGGTGGCGGTCGGGCTGGTGCTGCTGTTGCTGGGGCTGCGGTCCATCGCCACCTTCTGGACCGACTTCCTGTGGTTCGACTCGCTCGAGCTAAACGGGGTGTGGCGCACCCTCACCCTCACCAAAGTGTGGCTGGTGCTGGTGGCGACGCTCTTCGCCGCCGCCCTGATATGGATCAATCTGTGGCTGGCCGATCGCCTCTCGCCCCGGGAGTTGGTCCCGACCGGGGGCCCCGACGACGAGCTGCTGGAGCGGTGGCACGAGTGGGTGGCGCCCCGTGAGCGTCTGATCCGGCTGATCGCCGCCGCGGCCCTGGGGCTGATGCTGGGGCTGGGGGCCTCGCTGTGGTGGCAGGACTTCCTGATGTTCCGCCACGGTGGCGACTTCGGGGTGGTCGATCCGCTGTTCAACAACGACATCGGCCGGTACGTGTTCGACCTGCCCTTCTACCGGTCGCTGTTCGGCTGGCTGTTCCAGCTGTTGGTGGTGATCCTCCTGGTGGTGGCCGTGATCCACTACCTCAACGGCGGTATCGCCATGCAGGGGCAGCAGCGCCGAGTGAACCCCGGGGTGAAGGTTCACCTGTCGGTGATCCTCGCCACCTTGGCGCTGCTCAAGGCGGTCGGCTACTGGCTGGACACCTGGGATCTGCTGTTATCGCAGCGGGGAGCGGCGACCGGCGCCACCTACACCGATGTCAACGCCCAGCTCCCGGCGCTGCGGTTGCTGATCCTGATATCGATCGTCGCCGCCATCATCCTGCTGGTCAACATCTGGTTCCGGGGATGGACGCTGCCGCTGGTGGCGCTGGGACTGTGGCTGTTCACCTCGGTCGTGGTCGGCGGGTTGTATCCGACCTTCATCCAGCGGTTCCAGGTGGTACCGGACGAGGTCAACAAGGAAGAGGTCTACGTCGGGCACAACATCGAGGCCACCCGCCAGGCGTTCGGGCTGGCCGATGTCGAGGTGCGCAACTTCGCCGCCGCCGCCGACCTCACCGTCGACGACCTCGACGCCAACGAACCCACCATCTCCAACATCCGCCTGTGGGACCCGACCGTGCTGCAGACCACGTACCGCGAGCTGCAGGAGATCCGCACCTTCTACGGGATCAACGACGTCGACGTTGACCGCTACACCATCGACGGCCGGCTGACGCAGGTGATGGTGTCCGCCCGTGAACTGGCCGAGGACAGCATCCCGGGAAGCGGGTGGGTCAACGAGACGCTGGTGTACACCCACGGCTTCGGGGCGGTGCTGTCGCCGGCCAACGACGTCGACACCGTCGGTCAGCCCGAGTTTCTGTTGCGGGACATTCCCCCCACCACCACCGCCGAGGAGTTGACCATCGATCAGCCCCGCATCTACTTCTCGGACAGCGCCGACGCCGGCTACCTGATCGTAAACACCAACCAGGACGAGGTCGACTTCCCCATCGGCGAGTCCGAGGTCGAGCGCAACCGCTACGACGGCGACGGCGGGGTCGAACTGGGCGGGGTGTTCCGCCGGGCGGCGTGGGCGCTGCGGTTCGGCGTCGTCGACGTCCTGATCTCGGGCCAGCCCAGGGCCGACTCGAAGGTGATGATCGAGCGCAACATCAGCAGCAGGGTGGCCAAGGTGGCGCCCTTCCTCCACGCCGACGCCGACCCGTACCTGGTCATCTCCGAAGGCAGGCTGATCTGGGTGATGGATCTGTACACGGTGTCCGACGACTACCCGTACTCGTCGTTCGCCAACACCTCACGGCTCGGCCAGGGCCCGGGGTTGCCGCCGTCCTTCAACTACATCCGGAACCCGGTAAAGGCGACGATCGATGCCTTCAGCGGCGAGATGACGTTCTACGTCATCGACGAGTCCGATCCGCTGATCCAGGCGCAGCGGCGCATCTTCCCCGACCTGTTCACCGCCGATCCGCTTCCCGCCGATCTGCGGGAGCACCTGCGCTACCCCGAGGACCTGTTCCGGGTCCAGTCCGACATGTACCTGCTGTACCACATGACCGCCCCCCGGGACTTCTTCAGCGGCGTCGACCCGTGGGAGATCGCCAGCGATCCTTCCAACACGGTGCGTGATGCGCTGCGGGGCGAGGGCGGCTTTCTCGACACCGAGGGCGAGTCGGTGCGGCCGATGCTGCCCTACTACCTGCTGATGCGGCTGCCCGGGGAAGAGGAAATGTCGTTCCTGATCATGCAGCCGTTCACACCGAGGTCCCGGCCCAACATGGTGTCGTTCATGGTGGCCAAGTCCGGCCCGGCCGACTACGGCGAGATCATCGACTTCCGACTGCCCGCCCGCTCGGCGCAGCAGGGCCCGGGTCAGGTGGGGCAGTTCATCAACCAGGACCCGGAGATCTCGGCGCAGTTCACCCTGCTCAGCCAGGGTGGCTCCGACGTCATCCAGGGCAACATGCTGGTGGTCCCCATCGAGGAGTCGCTGCTCTACGTCCAGCCCATCTACATCAGGGCCAACAGCGGCGGCGGCGCCGGCATCCCCGAGTTCAAGCGGGTGGTGGTGTCGTTCAACGGACAGATCGAGATGGGGGAGAGCCTCACCGACACCCTCGCCACCATCTTCGGCGCGTCTGAAGTTCCCGAGGAGCCGGGCACGCCGCCCGACCCCGGCCCCGAGGAGCCTCCCACCGAGGTCCCAGCCGAGGTGGCCGCCCTGCTCGACGCCGCCGAGGAGAAGTTCCTCGAGGCAGATACCGCCCTGGCCGCCGGCGACCTGGCCGGCTACGCCGAGGCCATCGACGAGGCCCGCGCCCTGATCGACGAGGCCCGGACCCTCACCGAGCCTGCGCCCTCGTAGCGCGCCGGTCGACTCAGCCGCCGGTGAGCTGGTGTCGGATCCGGGCGCGATGCTCGGAGTAGGAGACCGTCTCGAAGGTGATCACCGCCACCATCACCACCGTGACCAGGGCCAGCGACGCCAGTGCGGGCAGCGTGGCTGCCACCGGGATCAGGACAACCACGGCTCCGGCGGCGAGCAATCTGTCCCGGTTGAGCACGTGGGCGGTGCGCCACTTGAAGCCGACGTGCGCCAGCAGGTAGACGGATACCCCGCCGTACAGGGCGAACAACCCGACCCCGGTGAGCGGGTCGGCCAGGGTGTGGTGCCCGGTGTCGCCCACGTACTCGAGCACCTTCTTCAGACCCAGGGCGAGGAGCACCACCCCGGCGATCATGGGGAAGTGGAGGAAGCTGTAGGCATCGCGTGCCAGGCGAGCCCGGGTGGCCTCGGGTTCGGAGGCGAGGGCATGCTCCCCCTGAAGGGCGCTCACGTCGAAGTAGGTCCACCACACCCCAGCCGCCAGGACCAGGCCCCCCACAGAGGCGGCCACGATCGCCACGAGACGGGCAGCGCCGCCACTCCCACCCCGATGGCGACGATCGACTCGCCCAGCGCCACGATCAGGATCAAGCCGTGGCGTTCGGCGAAGTGGCCGGGGGCGCGGAGCCGCCACCCACGGGCACCGCCCAGGTAGGTCCCCCCGTAGTCGGCGAGGAGCGCCAGCGCCCACAGCACCGTCTGGGTCGCCCCGGTGAACTGGGAGGCGACCAGCAGCAGGGCGGTTCCTCCGATCATCGACGGGGTGAAGCGGAGCAGTTGGCGGCGGAGCCCCGGGTCGTGGCGGGAGATGATCCAGAACAGCGCCAGATGCATCAGCCGGAACCCGAAGTAGCACACCGCCACCAACACCGGTCCGGTCAATCCGCCCGGGAGGTCGTCGAAGGCCTCGGGGATGGCCAGCGCCAAGACGAACATGGCGACCATGGCCGCCAGCATTGCAGGACGCAGCGCTCCCTCGTCCGCCCTCACCAGGTTGCCCAGCCAGGCGTATCCGGTCCAGCTCCACCACAACAGCCCGACGATGAGCAGCCCGCGCAGCATCCCGCGGCCGGTGAGGTCGTCGGACATGAGGGCGGTGACCTGGGTGAGGGCGAACACGAACACCAGGTCGAAGAACAGCTCGAGCGTGGTGACGGAGGCGGTCTCCGTTGCGGGCTCCATCCGCAACCGGCGGCGGGGGGTGGCCATGGCGCCATTGTGCCAGGCCACGCCCGGCCGGGTAGATGGGGGTGAGGTAGCGGAACACTCCATGCTTGCTGCTGCTGATGAGTAAGGAGCCAACGATGGACGCTGCCGCCAAGGTCACGTCCAAGGGGCAGGTAACCGTCCCGAAGGTCGTTCGTGACGCGCTCGGGATCAAGGAAGGCGACCAGGTGGTGTTCCGCGTTGAGGGCAACCGGGCCGTGTTGGCCAGGACACCGGGCTTCCTGGATCACGGCCGCTGTCCTCGTCGTGGGAGCGATATCGGACGAGTTCTCCGGGCACGGGGCCGAGCGTACCGGGCCGGATCTGGGAGCTCACCGGCAGCCCGGGCGGCCTCCTACGAGCGGGGCGGACCCTGGAAGCGGGAACGCGTCTGACCGGCGGTACGCCTTTGCCGAAACCGAAGGCGGTCGAGGGGGCGACCTCGAACACCAGGGCGGTGCCCGCCTCGTGGTGGAAGGCGCCGTCGCCGACGGTGAACGTCCACTCTGCGCCGTACTTGGCCACGTAGGCGTCGGCGATCCGCTGCAGCTTGACGTCGTCTTGGACGTTGACGGCGTCGCCTTCGACGACGACGTCGACCCCTTCGCCGATGGCGTTGCACCCGGTGGTCAGGATGCAGCCGGGGTTGCCGGCGAGGTTCTTCGCCTTGCGCTCGTCGGGCCCGGTGCAGAAGCAGAGGGCGTCGTCGACCCAAACCGCGACCAGCGGGGTCACATGGGGGCGGCCCTCAGGTCACACCGTCGATACCCAGCACAGCTCCGCCTCCTCCAAACGGGCACGGGCCTCCGCCCACGGCAGCGGTGTCGCCTCCGGGCTGCTGAAGGTGGCGTCGAACTCCATCAGCGGCTCTGCTGCTTGCATCACGCCCTCCTCTGATGAGTCATCAGCCGGCTCACCGGCCCCGATCCCGCCAGGGAGCCCCCGCAACCCGTCATGGTCAAGTCGGACCGACGACCGTCTGGCCAGGCAACCCTGCTGCCGGGGGCGACGGCATCAACTCCGAACTATCAAGCTGCGTTCATGTAGCCCATAGGTCCGGTTCAGGATCGCTGAGTAGAACTGGACCGTGAACCCCCCGACGGAAGGAACCGGCATGCTCCCCCGTATCATCGCCGCCCTCGTGACCGGCCTCCTGGTCGGTGTCGCCTCCATCGCCACCGCCATCCTCGTTTCCGGAGACGAGGAGCCGTCCTGCCCCTGGTAGCCGAGGCCGCCGCCAGTCCACAGATCCAGGGGGTCACCGGATCCCCCACCCGGTGATCCCCTCACCGCCTTCACCATGGACGAACTTCTGACGCGGCAGCGCGCTGGCTTGGCCGCCTACGGCTGACCCGAGCCGCAAGCGTGGGAGGGGTCGTCAGTGGTCGAGGATCGCCAGGTCGAGCCGGCGAAGCCGCTCGGGGTCGGCAACCAGATCGATCTCGACGATCTTCCCGCTGGTGATCGTGAAGCCGAATACGACCTGCGGCCGTCCGCGCGGAGCCCACACGGCTCCCACGGCTCCGTTGACGAGTGCCGGTTGCGCAAACCGGGCACGCTCCGAGAAGGTGGCGGCCACGGCCGGCGCACCGCGGACCTCCCTCGATGCGCCCGCGTCGACGGCGGCGCGGTCGGCTCGGAGCGCGACGTCTGGGTCGAGCACCGCAAGCAGCGCGTCGAAATCACCGCCGCGGGCGGCGGCGAGGAAGGCATCGACGACTTCTCGCCGGCGGGTGAGATCGGCGTGGCGAACGGTTGCCGCTCCCCGCCCCCGGCGGCGGGCGCGGCTGGCGAGCTGCCTTGCCGCGGCCGGGGAGCGCCCCACGATGGGAGCGATCTCATCGAAGGGCACATCGAACATGTCGTGCAGCACGAACGCGAGCCGCAAGGCGGGAGCCAGCGTGTCGAGTACCACCAGCAGGGCGAGACCGACCGAGTCGGCCAGCAGCGCTTCGTGCTCGGGGTCGATTCCGGCCGCGCTGGTCACGATCGGCTCGGACTCGTGGGTGCTCAGCGGCTCCTCACGCCGCGCCGCGCGCGGAGCGCAGCATGTCCAGGCACACCCGCGCCACGACCGTCGTCAGCCATCCGCCGAGGTTCTCGATGCCGCTCGAGCCGGAGCGGCTGAGCCGGAGCCAGGCTTCCTGGACGGCGTCGTCCGCCTCGCTCGGCGAGCCGAGCATCCGGTAGGCCACCGCCCGCAGGTGGGTTCGGTTGGCCTCGAATCGCTCCGCCCGCCTGTCGTGCTCGACCATCGGTCACATTCCCTCGCCGCGCTCCGTCATAGCATCGACGAACCAAACCCACCAGATGTGACAGGGAGGCATGACGATGAACCCGCATGTAAGCGGCATCACGCTCGGGGTCAGAGACCTGGACAGGGCGAAGCAGTTCTACTCCGAGGGCGTCGGCTGGCCGATCCAGCAGGCGCAGGGCGAGTGGGTCTCCTTCAGCCTCTGCGACGGCTCGTCTCCGCTGGGGCTCTACCCGCGGGAGGCGCTCGCCGACGACGCGGGCGTGGCCGCGGACGGCAGCGGCTTTCGCGGGTTCACCCTGTCCTACGTCGTCCGCTCCGAGGATCGCGTCGATGCGGTGCTGGCCGAAGCCGAGCACGCCGGCGGCAAGATTGCCAAGCCGGCGGAACGCGCCTCGTGGGGTGGATACAGCGGCTACTTCACCGACCCGGACGGCTACCTCTGGAAGGTCGCGTCAGGCACCGGGCAACAGCCGTTCGCCGAATAGCCAACCTTCCCCGAACCTGCATACCGAAGCGGCGACAGGCAGGCGGGTGACCCGGCGGCCGATGGTCGCTCCGCTTAGGCTGGCGGGAGGCTGCGCACGGGAGGGGCTCACGGTGTCACCGCGTCGATCGCTCCGATCGAGGCTCCGACGTGAGCGGTGACGTTCCCGAGCCGGTGCCGTCGGCCGATGCATCGGCTCCGGTCGCCACCGAACCGGTGGAGGTAACACGCCGCCTTCCCATGGCCGCCGCCAGGGCGTGGGGCTTCGTGACCAGCCCGGTCGTCCAGGCCGCGTTCCTTGGGCAGGGGAGTTCGCTCCCCCCACGGGAGGGCGGGTCGGTCCACCTGGCGCGGGCGATGGTTGGGTGGCGTAACGGCACGGTCGAGGCCGTCACCGGCCGCTCGGAGCTTGTGGTCCGTCTGGCGCCGCCTGTGGAATGGCAGGCCAGGCACGGCGCCGCCACCACGCTCACCGTCACGATCAACGAAGACCAGAACCAGACCGCCGTCGTCGGCATCACCGAGGCCGGCTTCGATGCCCTCGGTGGGACCTGCGACCCGCCCACCGCCCGGGCCGAAGCCGCCGCCTACTGGACCGGGGCGATGGAGCGGCTGGCCGGGGAGGCCACCGCCGCCCGGCAGCGGAGGAAGAACGTCGCCCAGGCGGTGATCGTCATCCACGGCATCGGAGAGCAGGTCCCCGGGGCGACGGTGCGGGCCTTCGTCCAGGCGGCGGCGGATCCGGGGGAGCGGACACAGGTGCGCAGCAAGCCGGACACCGTCTCGCCCGGGTTCGAGCTGCGCCGCTGGCGGCTCGATCCGAACGAAGAACGGCCCACAACCGACTTCTTCGAGGCGTACTGGGCCAGCGAGGTCAGGGACACGACCATACGTCAGGTCCTGTCGTGGCTGCGGACGCTGTTCATCCGTCCTCCGTCCACGGTTGCTCCGGGTCTGAAGGCGCTGTGGTGGGGATCGTGGCTGAGCGTCGTGCTGCTGGTCGTCGCCGCGGTGCGAATCGGTGTCACCGACGTCGAGCTGACCGAGCCGCAGGGATGGCTGCCGCTGCTGGTGCCGGTGGTGCTCGGCGTCGTCAACGGCTTCCTGGTGCAGGGCGTCGGCGATGCCGCCCGCTATCTATGGCCTCATCCCGCCAACGTGGCGGTGCGCGACCGGGTGCGGGGAAATGGCGTTGCCCTGCTCGAGGCACTCCACCGATCGGGGCGGTATCACCGGATCGTGGTCGTGGGTCACAGCCTGGGCAGCGTCATCGCGTACGACATCGTCAACCACTACTGGATCCGGGTGCATCGCAGCCACGGGTCTCCGATTGCGGTGTCGCACGAGAAGGCCGCCGACCTCGCCAGACAGGTCGCCGCCGGCAGCGCCACCGGCTACGCCGAGGGTCGCCCCCTGCAGTGGGAGGCGTGGAAGGAGATCCGCCGCAACACACAGCCGTGGTTGATCAGCGATCTGGTCACGATGGGCAGCCCGCTGGCTCACGCCGGCATGCTGCTGGCCACGTCGCCCGCCGACCTGGCCGAGACGATCAACAGACTGGAGCTGCCGAGCTGCCCACCGTCGCCACCCGACGACATCTGGTTCGACGCCAGCTACCGGGACCGGTTCGGGACCCGGCGCAACTACCGCTACTTCTCCATTCAGGCCCCATTCGCCGTGACCCGGTGGACCAACCTCTTCTTCCCGGTCAGGGCAGGCATCATGGGCGACATCGTGGGCGGTCCGCTGGTGGAGGTGTTCGGCCGCTGGATCCACGACCAGCCGGTGAGCTGGAACCAGGGCAGGCTGCGCAACCTGACCCCGATGGCGCACACGAGCTACTGGAGGCTGCCGACATCGTCCGACCCCGCCGCCTCCAAGCACATCAAAGCGCTGCAGCAGGCTCTCGACCTGGGTCAGCGTCGGGAGCTCGAGGACCTGGCGGATGCCATACCACCGGAGGCATGGATGGCGCCCGGGGGATAGCCGAGCATTTGCCTCTGGCGCCGGGCGCGAGCGAGCGGTGAGAGAACGAGCCGCAGTCTTTCCGCCGTCTGCCGTGGCAGCCGCGGTCTGCCGTGGCAGGGCCGGGGGCAGGGGCCGGGCCCGTTCTCTCACCGCTCGCCAGCTGCGATGCTACGGGTCGCCGACCCCCCGCGCAAGCGCCTGCGGGTCATTGCGGCGGGGTGGGTGGTAACATCAACAGACAACATCGCGGGGTGGAGCAGTCTGGTAGCTCGTCGGGCTCATAACCCGAAGGTCGTAGGTTCAAATCCTACCCCCGCCACCAACGAAAAAGCCCAGGTCAGAGGCCCTTTCCGATGCTTCGGGGAGGGCCTCTCTGGTGTTCGAAAACGCCCCGTGTCTAACGGAATGTCTAACGAGTGGGTTCTGGCACCGTGCGTCGACCCGCGGAGGCGATCGGCCTTCGGCCGCGGATGGTGGTCAGCGGAGATGGCCACGTCGGACCGGTCCGCATGGGTGCTCCGATCTGCGCGCGCTTGCGCTCAGCGACGACGGACTGGCGGGCAGGTCACCATTCGTAGCCGCCTCGACTGTCACAGGCGACGCCGGCGACGGGGGTGGCGAAGGGACCGAAGCGGGACAGGTCGGGTTGGAACCGCTTCTCCTGGTAGAGCCAGGGTGCTCGCAGGAACAGCGAGCCGAGCACGAACAGGGCCATGGCCAGCACGACCAGGCCCGAGATGCGGGTGATGGTGCCCTGGTTGTCGAACAGGGCGGACCCCACGGCCGTCGCTGACAGGCCGAGGAGGATGAAGACGGCCGAGAACCCGGCGATGAACAGTGCGGTGTCTCGGGCGATGCGGCGGAGATGGCCCTTGCCCTCGCGGACCTCGCCCACCTCGAGCCCGGTGATGATCGACAGGTAGGCGGGCACGATGGGGAGCACACAGGGGGACAGGAACGAGATCAGACCGCCGCCGAAGGCAGCGAACAGGGTGACCGAGCTCGTCATGAGCCGAGCCGTCGGGCCCACCGTCGCAGGCGCGCTGCGGTCAGGTCGGTGGGACGGTTGCAGGCCAGTCGCCGCAGCGAGCACTTCATCCGCTGCAGTACGTCGAGGTCCTGGCGGCAGTCTGGACAATCGTCGAGATGGCGCCGATCGCCATGATCCGGTCAGGACCCGCCAGCTCGCCATCGAGGTACGCCTCGACTTCGCGTCGTATGCGACGATGAGGGAGATGACGCATCGGTCTCGGAACCCGGGCGGGAAGGATCCTGTTCCGTCTGCCGATGGGGAATTCGGATCGGCGTCACCGGGTTCCCGTGACGTGGCCTCCTCATCAGGCAAGCGCGCTCCTGCGGCTGACCAGGCGTTCGAGCGCTACGTGTTGCCCGAGCTCGACGTCCTGTTGCGGGTGGCGATGTCGCTCACGCGCAACAGCGCGGATGCCGAGGACTTGGTCCAGGACACGTTGCTGCGGGCCTACGGGGCGGTGGAGCGGTTCGACGGCCGGTATCCGAGGGCGTGGTTGCTGACCATCATGCGCAACGCCCAGGTGAACCGTGTCCGGCGTCGCCGGCCCGAGCTGCTCCGGGATCCCGAGGCCGGCGATCGGATCCTCGAGAGCCAGACGCCGCACGACAGCGCGGAGCAGGACGCGCTGCGCGATGCCTTCGACGCCGCGGTCGAGGAGGCGCTCGAAGCGCTTCCGGACAAGTTCAAGCGGGTCGTGCGCCTCGTCGACCTCGACGGGCTGTCGTATCAGGAAGCCGCCGATGTGCTGGGGGTACCGATCGGCACGGTGATGAGCCGTCTCCACCGTGCCCGCCATCGCATCCGGGGTCGTCTCGGCGACACCGGCCTGCTCGAGGGAGGTCCTCGATGAAGTTGTTCCGACGCGGCTCCGTTGCCGATCGGCCCCTGTCGTGCCGCCAGGTCGGCCAGATCCTCCAGTCCTTCCTCGACTCCGAGCTCGACGAGGTCACCGCCGACAAGGTGGCCGAGCACCTCGAGGACTGCCGGCGCTGTGGGATGGCCGCAGACGTCTACCTGGAGATCAAGGCGTCCCTGGGTCGGGATGCGCCGGCGGTGCCGGAGGAGTCGCTCAGCCGTCTGGAAGAGTTCGCCCGGCGGCTCACCACGGGCGAGGAAAGGGAGACATGAAGCTCGAGATCACCGGCGACGCCGCCGCTCTGCTGTCCAAGCGGGGCAAGACCCTGGTCATCGACCTGATTCGGCCCACCGGCTGAGGCAAGGTCGCAGAGGTGGCGGTCGCCACCCAGACCAAGGGACGCAACCTGACGCCGTACCGCAGGTTGCACCACGACGACCTCGAGGTGCTGGTCGCCCAGGATCTCGTGCCGCTCGCGCCGACGCTGCGGGTGTCGACGCGTCGCTGGGTGACCAAGGGCTTCCAGGTCGACTTCCCCGACGCGCCGGCGTGTCAGATCTGAACTCAGTGGGCTGCGCCGTCGGTCACGAGGAGATCAGCCGGGTGGTTGCTCGCAGCTGAGACGTCCTTGCGGCGCACCCACCAGGCCAGGGCGACGAACTCGGCATCTTCGAGCAGCACCCACCACCGCAGCGGCTGGGCCAGGTGCACGCCGAAGCAGCCGCAGTTGTCGACAGCGAGCCCCCGTACGAACGCTTGTGTTCCGAGGATCGTCCACCCGACGGCGACCGCAACGGCGACTCCGGGCGCCACCTGACGGACGATCCCACCCCGGCGGACGAGGCCCACACCGCTCACCACTTCGGCCAGCATGATGGAGACTGCCAGCGCCCATGCCGCTGTTCGACCGCCGAGCTCGTAGGCCTCCAGCGCGTCGACGAACCCGGCGGGGTTGGAGAGCTGTCCTGCCGCCATGGCCAGCAGCAAGATCGCGAGGATGCGGCGCGCCATCCACATCGGAACCCGGCCCGTCGCCGGGGCATTCCGTCATTCAGGTCGATGCAGCTGGGCGCTCCGTCTCCGTGGCGCCGAGCATGCCAAGCACGAGTCCGGGACGGCTCCGAACGGTTGCCCGCACGGCCCATGCTGCGCCGGCCACGGCGACGAGCGCAGACTCCGCAGTCGCCGAGCCGCCGACGAGCGCGGGCCCGCGCAGCGCGTCGAGCCCGGCGAGCTCGATCGTGGTCGCCGCTGCGACGACGAGACCCCCCATGGCGGCGCGGATCGCGGCGGGCAGTGAGAGCCTGCCTCGGCGCCGCCGTGCGGTCAGCGGCCAGCTGGCGGCCACGACCGCCGGAACGAGATGGTAGGTGACCGTCGGGGCCCGCAATGCGAGTCCGAGCCAGAGGACGCTGAACGTGACCGAGACGAGCACGGGACCATGGGCGCGAACCCGTTCCAGCACCGAGCTCATCGGCGTCGGTGCGTGGCGATGAGGATCCCGACGTTGGAGACCGCGAACGGGACGGCGAAGGTGAGGGCGCTCTTGGCCCAGACGGTCGCGGTGGCGTCGCCGGCGAGCACGACGTCGAGCTGGTTGATGCAGAAGAGCACGGTGCCCACGATCACGGTGGTCAGCAGCGTCCTGCGCAGGTGTGGAGGGTGGCGGATGACGGCGACGGCCTCGCCGGGACCTGTCCACATCGGCGGCGGCGTCCCGGCCAGCTGCTCGCCGCACTCCCCGCAGTAGGGGTGGCCGCAGGGGTTCGTATGCCCCTGCGGGCAATCCCGCAATGTGGCGCGGATTGGTCGTCCTGTCGGCGTCCGGCGGGCCACCGGGTCAGCGTAGGACTGGCTTGGCATCGGCAGGAGCGTCGGGTGCGACGAGTCGCGTGCGGATGTGGACATCGGCGGTGAGGGTGCGGTGGACCGGGCAGCGGTCGGCGATCGCCAGGAGGCTGCTGCGTTGCTCCTCGGTCAGCGGGCCGTGCAGCTCGATGGTGCGATCGATCGTCTCGATGAGGCCGGAGGAGGACGCGCAGTCGGCGCAGTCGTCGGCGTGGATCCGGTGGTGTGCGAGGCGGACCTCGACGTGTTCGAGCGGCCAGCCCTTGCGGTCGGCGTACATGCGCAGGGTCATCGACGTGCAGGTGCCGAGTCCGGCGAGCAAGAGGGCGTGGGACCGGTGTCGTCGCCGACGCCGGCCGGTTCGTCGGCGAGGAACCGGTGGCGGCCCGCGGTGACGCGCTGTTGGAACCTGCCCGGCCCGGTCCCGGCGACGATCACGAGCCCGGGTTCGGATTCGGGTGCGGGCGGCGGGTCTTGCGAAGGTTCCGGGAGGTAACGGCTGGCCCACGCGCTGAGGACGTCGGCGACGTAGGCGGCGTCGGTGCGCCGGGTCAGGAGGTGGTCGGCGCCGTCGAGGGACACGAAGCTGCGTGGGTGGCGGGCGGCTTCGAAGATGCGGCGAGCGTTGTCGACGTCGACGATCTCGTCGACGGGCGAGTGGAACACCAGCAGGGCACGGCGCAGCGAGCGGATCGCATCGGTGAGGTTCTGGGCGCCGAGGTCGTCCAGCAGTTGCTGGCGAACCCGGAACGTCCGCCCGGCGAGCTGGACGTCGGCTTCTCCGTCGCGCTGGAGTTGATCGCGGACCGTGGCGGGGAAGAGCTCGGTGACGTGGGCGGGGTCGAACGGTGCGCCGATGGTCGCGACGGCGACGGTCTCGGGCACCTGCGATGCCGCGGCCAGGACCGCCGCGCCGCCGAGGCTGTGGCCGACCAGCACCGAGGGTGCCTCGTGGTGGTCTCGCAGCCAGTCAGCGGCCAGGACCAGGTCGCCGATGTTGGAGGAGAAGTCGGTGTTGGCGAACTCGCCTTCGCTGGAGCCGAGCCCGGTGAAGTCGAAGCGCAGCACGCCGAAGCCGCGGTCGGCCAGGCCGCGGCTGATCCTCGTTGCCGCGGCGAGGTCCTTGGAGCAGGTGAAGCAGTGGGCGAAGAGGGCGAACGCGCGGGGCGCTCCGTCCGGGAGATCGAGCCGGGCGGCGAGCTCGTCACCCCTGGAGCCGATGAAGGTCGCGGGCTGGGTCTGCGTGCGCACGATGAGGGGGAACCCGCTCGGTGCCGCATGCCTTCCATCGAGACCAGCGTGGGCCGTGCTAGTGCGCCTTCTTGCGGAGCTGGCGTGTGCGCAGGTCGTCGGGCCACCGGTGGTCGAGCGGCACGATGGTGCCGGCCGGCTGGGTGCCGGTGGCGGCCTCGAGCACCTCGCGGAGGATCGCTTCGTGCATGCTCTGGTCGCCGACCGGTCCGAGGGTCAGGCCGAAGGGATGAGCGACGAAGCAGGAGAGCGAGGGCTTCGAGATGCGGGTGATGGATGGCACCTGGGTGATGGACACGGTGGGGATGCCGGCCTCGTCGAGGCCTCGCTGGAGCAGTCCGACCGACTGCTGGCAGACCGGTCAGGCGGGCACCAGCAGGGCGAGGTGGGCTTGCTCGTCGTGGATGCGCTCGACCGCCGCCGGCACGGCTCGCTCGAAGAGGCGACGGCCCTCGGGGACGAACCCCATGGTGGAAATCGCGGTCGGTGCGAGCGCGCCGATGAATCCGTCCTCGACCAGGCGCTGCAGCGTGCGCACCGGATACACGACGTCGAGGTCCGCCATGGCCCGGTCGGTGTTATAGCCGACGTGGGACAGCTGCACGTCGGCGTCGGCGGGTACCAGCGTGGCGTGGCCTCCGGCGCTCAGAGGTCGGTCGCCCGGTAGGTGGGCGCCGGCCGTCGATACGAGCGTGACGGTCGCATCCGACAGGGGCACGGCGAGCGGGGTCCGGGGCGAAGGATCGTCGAACGCGACCCATTCGAAGTCGGCGACCCCCACGACCTCGCGCACGAAGCGCCGCTCGATCTCCGCGAAGTCGGCGCTGTCGTCGGCGAAGTCGTCCACGAGGATCAGGACCCCTCGAGGTGGGCCTTGAGGGCCTGCATGCCCTCCTCGAACACCGGCTCCATCGCCGTCGCCATGTCGTCGGGTGCGATCTCGGTGATCCAGGTGACTCGGGATCCGGCGTCCGCTTCGTCGACCGACATCCACGCATGGTGGTGATCGAGCGGCATCGGTCCTTCGGTGATCTCGTACTCATATCGACGGTTGGCGTCGTCGCGGTTGGAGATCTGCTCGCGGAGCACGCCACCGCCCTCCATGGTGCACTCGCGCACGCCATCGCTGAATGACGACTCGCCGATGGCCGGCAGCCACGTGGAGATCGCGCCAACGTCGCCGACGACGGCCCAGACGTCGTCGGGCGACCGGTCGATCTCGATGCTCTTCTCGATGCGGGCCATGGGGCCTCCCTTGTGGATGGACGGTGGGGTGGATGAGAGCAGGTTCGTTCAGGCGATGACGCCGTAGACCAGGGCCAGAACGAGCCCGTACACGGCGTGGCCCATGACGAACCCGACGGGGGTCATGCGGCCCCAGTTCTTGCCGAGCACCCCTGGCGCGGCCACCGTGACCTCGCCGCGTGTGTCGACGGCGACCGTGCCGCTGGCCTGGGGCGTACCGACGCCGACCACATCGGTGCTCATCCGGGGGTGCATCTTGGGCATCATCGGCATGAACATCACCCCGGCGATCAGGGCGTGGACGACGCCGATGAGCAGTCCGACCCACCAGCTGTCGTCGTCGAAGGCGGTGAACAGGGATCCATAGACGACCCCGAAGAACACCGTGCCCATGACCAGGAAGTGCAGCATCCCGCCGATGGCGGTGGCTGTCTTGCGGTCACCGGACATCATCGAACCCATCACGAGGGGCATGGGCGGCATGTCGGTCATCCCGGCTCGTGCCGCCATCTGCATCATCGCGGTCATGACGAGCGTGGCGACGAGGCCGCCGGCAAGGGCTGCGAGGAGATCGAACTCGACCATGCAGCCGGAACCCGGTCATCGTGAGTCGTATTCCGTCGATCACACCGTGTGGGGTTGGTCGTTCCGTTCGGCGACGTGGATGGCCCAGGCCGCGTTGACCAGGCCGATGTGGGTGAACGCCTGGGGGAAGTTGCCGAGCAGCTCCCCGGTGTCCGGGTCGATCTCCTCGGAGAACAGGCCGACGTCGTTGGCGCAGGACACCATGCGGTCGCACAGCTCGCGGGCGCGCTCGACGTCTCCGAGCAGCGCCCAGCAGTGGGCGAGCCAGAACGTGCAGAGAGCGAAGGTGCCCTCCTCACCATCCATCTGGTCGTCGCTCCGGTAGCGGTAGACGAAGCCCTGCTCGTCAGTGAGCTGCTCGGCGATGGTCTCGATCGTCGACCGCATCCTCGGGTGGTCGGCGGGCAGAAAGCCGACGATGGCCATCATCAGCACCGATGCGTCCGGCTCGTCGCTGTCGAAGCTCTGGGCGAAGGCGCCCAGGGACTCGCTCCACGCCCGGTCGGCGATCTCGGCGCAGATCTCGTGCCGGGCCGCCTCCCAGCGTTCGACCTGCTCGTCGCTGGCCCCGATCCGGCCGGCGAGCTGGCACGCCCGGTCGGCGGCCACCCAGCACATCAGCTTGGAGTAGGTGAAGTGGCGGGCTTCGCCGCGGATCTCCCAGATCCCCTGGTCCGGTTCCCGCCACCGGTCGACCGCAGCGTCGGCCAGGTCGCACAGGAAGCGAGCCGTGGCGTCGTCGAGCTCATCGAGCTGGTCGATGAGCTGGCAGGCGGCGCCCAGCAGCTCGCCGTAGACGTCGAGCTGGACCTGGTCCCAGGCGCCGTTCCCGATGCGCACGGGGCGGCTCCCTCGGTAGCCGGCGAGGTGATCGAGCTCGGCCTCGGGCAGGTGCCGTTCGCCTCCGACTCCGTACATGATCGGGAGAGGATCCCCGTCGGTCATGCGGGTCCCGGCCGCGGTGGCGAAGAACCGGAAGAAGTGCTCGGCCTCGTCCGGGCAGGCCGCGACCCACAGCGCTTCGAGGGTGAGGCTGGCATCCCGGACCCATGCGTAGCGGTAGTCCCAGTTCCGGCTCCCGCCCAGCGCCTCGGGCAGCGAGGTCGTCGGCGCGGCGATGACGGCACCGGACGGCGCGTAGGTCAGCGCCTGCAGGACTCGACCGCTGTGCGAGACCAGATCGGCGTAGGGCCCGTCGTAGGACTGGTGGAGCTCCGACCAGGACTCCCACGCCGCGATGGTGTCGTCCGCGTGCTGGAGCAGCTCGTCCTGGGACCACGGATCGGGTGGTTCGCTCCAGGGATCGTGGAGGCGGAGGCCGAAGGCGAGGCGCTGCCCGGCGGCGATCCTGACCGTGGAACCGACGGTGGCCGCCTCGGGGTCGATCTCCCACCCGGCGCGACCGGAGAGGAGCGCGGCGGTGGCGCCACTCCGAGCGAGGACACCGTCGTCGCCGGTCGCCATGAGCTGTGGGCGGACGAGTCCGTACTCGGGCCGGATCGCAAGGTTGGTGGTGACCGTGACCGAACCTTCCAGCCCGACGACGACCCGGATGATGCCGGCGGGTGCGTGCTGTCCGATGTGGTGGCCCCGCTCGTGCTCGCCGAGCGGGAGCAGGTCCCAGACCTCGATGCGACCGCTGGGTGTCCGCCACTCCGTGCAGACGACCATCGTCTCGCCGAGGTACCGGCGGGAGACCGTGCCCTCCTCGGATGGGCGCAGCGACCAGTGCCCGGCCTCGGCATCGAGGAGCGAGGCCAGCACTGCGGGGGAATCGAACCGCGGTAGACAGGCCCAGTCGATGGTGCCATCCAGCGCGACGAGCGCGGAGCCCTGGCAGTTCGAGATCAGCGCATGGTCCGCGATCGCTGGCGATCGATCGGGCTCGACGGCATCGCCCATCGCCGTTCAGCCTGCTTCCCGGGCCGGGTCGGCGTCGACCCGTACGCCGCGCCAGAACGCGACTCGACCGCCGATCTCGGCGGCCGCCGGCTTCGGGGTCGGGTAGTACCACGCGGCTGCCGGGTTCACGTCGCCGTCGACCACGACGTCGTAGTAGGACGCC
>Ga0136619_10000272_pt1 | contig 19106 bp, 18 predicted proteins | sample AntDrymUQ3532106_2_FD_104807 | JGI IMG/M metagenome (GOLD analysis project Ga0136619, IMG submission 104807) | Polar desert sand microbial communities from Dry Valleys, Antarctica - metaG UQ353 (21.06) | ecosystem: Environmental > Terrestrial > Soil > Desert | place: Antarctica: Dry Valley...
GCCCGCGGGTGACGAGCACATCTCGCAGATCGACTCCGGGCACGTGCTCCAACACCATGAAGCAGGTTCCGTCGTCCTCGCATCCCCAGTCGAAGATCGTCACCACGTGGGGGTGTGACAACCGGGCTGCTGCGCCCGCCTGCGCCAGCCAGGTCTCCTCGGCCGCGGAGCCATCGGAGGGGCGGGACGGGAGGACTCTGACCGCCACCGGCCGGTCGAGGAGGGAGTCCTGGCCGAGGTAGATGTCGCCCGTTCCCCCCGCGACACGCCCTGCGAGCCGGTATCGACCCGCCAGTGTGGCGCCGGCCAGCTCAGAAACGAGGTGCAAGGTCAATCCTCCGGCAGACGAGTGCAACAACAGGCCACAGAACGATACTCACGCAACAAGGGTAGCCCTGGCGTTGCGATGAGGTTACCGGCGGGAGGGGCCCACCGGATGGATTTCGGCGACGAGAGGGAGATGGTCGGAGGCATCGCTGGGAATCGTCCAGGACCGGACCACCTCGATTCCGTTCCCCGCCAGCACGTAATCGATCTGCCGGCGGCGCCACAGGTGCACAAAGGTGCTGTGAGAGCCGGGGCCCGGGTCGACTCCCGCATCCCGCAGCGCCGACAGATCCTTGGCGTCCTGGTTGAGGTCGCCGAGCACTATCACGGGGCGGTCGGCGCGCCGGGCCATCTCTGCCAGTGCGGAGGTCTGTCGGGGGCGGATGTCCGCCTGGGTGGCGAGATGGGTTGCGAGCACCGACAAACCCCGCCACGAGGCGCCTATGACCCCGCGTGCCTGTTCATCGCCGGCTCTTGGAAGCTCTCGGTAGGTGAGCCCCGACAGCCCCTCGCCCGCCAGAGCCAGCCCGTACCGGCCCCCGCCCCGCTTGAGCACGGAGCGAAAGTGAATGGGAAGACCGGTGATCTCGGCGAGCATCTGTGATTGATCCACCATCCCCGTGCGTTCGATCCCCCGATCGACCTCCTGGAGCGCGATCAGGTCGGCCTCGGTCGCCGTCATGGTCCGAGCGACCCGGCCGAGGTCGATTACCCCGTCGGCGCCCTTGCCGTGACGAATGTTGAAGGTGGCAACCCGGTAGATCGTCATTGTCGCCGCATTGTGACAGAGGACCCTCGCCCGAAGCCCGGGCTTCGGCGCGCACAGGGGCGTCCCCGTCGGCTCGCAGGCGATCACTCGGGCGAAGGGGACTCGGTAAGAGACCCTCCTGTGCGAGCATGGAAAGGTGAACACACCTGAACCTCCCCAGGTCCTCGACGAGTCGTCCGAGACCTATTGCTACGGCCACAAGGACACCCCCACGAGGCTCCGTTGCTCCCGCTGCGAGAGGCCCATCTGCGGACGGTGCGCGATCCCTGCTTCGGTGGGACAGCATTGCCCTGAATGCGTCGCCGAGGCGCGCCGGGGCGCGCCGAAGGTCCGCACCGCGCTCCAGGCCACCGCCCCCGGCGTCCGGGCGATCATCGGCATCACCATTCTCTTCTACATCGCCGATCAGTTCTTTGGCCTCACGAACGAGCTGGCCAGCTATCCTCCCGCCACCGCGGCGGGCCAGTGGTATCGGCTGTTCACCCCGATGCTGCTGCATGCGAACCTGCTACACATCGGGTTGAACATGTACATCCTCTACATCTACGGCCCCCACGTAGAGCAGGCGTTCGGCACCGTTCGATTCATCGCCATCTACGCCATCTCGGGCTTTTTAGGGGCGGTCGCTTCGTACGCCTTCAGCCCCTGCCAGGCGCTCGGGGTAGGCGCGTCTGGGGCGGTCTTCGGAATAGCCGGGGTGTTGTTCGCCTACGCTTATAACCGCCGCAGCAGCGCCCTCATGGGGTCGTTCCTGGGCGGCCTGCGCTTCTTCATCATCGCCAACCTGGTGTTCGGGTTCATCGTCCCGGGCATCGACAACTTCGCCCACCTCGGAGGGCTCGCCTCGGGCCTTCTGCTGGGCTTCGGCTTCGATCGCCCGGCGTCGCCCACGAGAACGCCGGTGCAGCTCGCCACGGCAGCAGCCGTGATCGCGTTGGGAGTCGCCCTGGTCGTCTATAGAACGGTCACCTTCACCTGCGGCTTCTGAACCGGCCCCCCCTTCAAAAGTTACATGCCGCTGAAAGGGGGTTGCCTTTCCTCTTTGCGGGGAGCCCGTTCCCGGAGGGCCACCTAAAGCTGGCGCGGCCTGAGGGAACGGACTCCCGCAGCCGAGTGGATCAGCTCGCAGCTTCGATCGTCACCCGGCCGTCGGAGAGCACCACCGCTCCGGCGCTCTGAACGGTGGCGAAGCCGTAAGTCGTGCCGGAGTCGTCCCTCGTCTCCACCCAGAATCTCGTCGTGAGCGTCTGGCCGAGGAACACCGGCTTGTTGAAGCACACGCCTAACTGCTTCACGCGCGTGGGGTCGCCCGACGCCAGGCCGTCGACGGCCGCCTTGCCGGCAAGCGCCATCGTACACATGCCGTGGAGAATCACCCCGGGGAGCCGTGCCGAGCGCGCCACCTCCTCGTCGAGATGGATGGGGTTGTGGTCGCCCGATGCTTCGGCGTAACGACGCGCCTGATCCTCCCCCACACGGGACGCGGCCTCGTGGACCACCTCACGTGGTTCGCCCTGCGCAGGAGGGGGACGCCTCCTGCGGCGACCCGCACCCCGGATCACCATCGTTCCCGCAGCCTCGGCGACCGGAACTCCGTCCTGGTTCGTCTCGGTCGCGCTGACGGTAAACGCCTCTCCGGCTTCGGTCTCTTCGACGGAATCGATGGTCGCCACCACATCCAGCCGATCTCCCGGCCGTATGGGCGCCTGCAGGCGGTGATCCTCGGCCGCATGGACCAGCCGCAGGAAGTCGGCGCCGAGCTCGGGGTCCTTGGCGGCGGCCATGAACAGCCCGAATGCGGGAACGACCGGCCACACCGGAGGGGCGACGACGTTTCCGGGCCCGACATAACGCTCGTTCAGGTCGTCGGTCGCCTGTGCATAGCACCTGATCGAGTCTTCGGTCACGTCGAAGGCGTCCGAGTAGCCTTTGCCTACGAGACCCCGGTTAAGCCCCATGTTCCCCCTCCTCAACGAAGACCGACGACCCGAGCTCGGCCTCGACCTCCCCAGTCAGCGCGATCTCCTCGTCCGGCAGGCTGAGACCCTCAGGCCCTTCCCCCCGCCGGAGCGCCGTGAGGGCCACCACGATGTGCCCACCGGCGACCGTCGTCACCATGCCGGTGCAGGCGAGGAGGTCGCCGGGCCACACCCGCGCGGCGAATCGCACCTTGTAGCGACGGAACCCCCCAGGCCCGCCCAGCCAGTCGGACGCCGCGTGCGCGAGATATCCCGCCGGTAACATGCCCATCGCGAAGACGTCCGGCGCGCCGGCGGCCCGGGCGTAGGGAGCGTCGATGTGGATCGGGTTGAAGTCGCCGGACGCACCTGCGTAGCGCACGATGTCCACCCGCCCCAGAGGACCGAAGGTCCGCTCGGGAAACGCAGATCCAGGCTCCGGCAAGGTCATTCCCGCGGGTCCTTTGAGGTCTGCACGAGGGTGTAGAGGGCGCGCAGGACTTCCTCGCCGCCGGCATCGTTGAAGCGCGATTCGTAGGTCACAAAACGCAGCTCTCCCCCTCTCCGGCCCTGCTTCGTCACGTCCTTCGAGATGCGCATGGTGGCGTCGAGTGTCTCTCCGGCAACGGGAAGCCGGTTGTAGAGGAACTCCTGCTCGGCGTGGAGCACCCGCGCGTAGTCGAGGTCGGCGCCGAGGCGCTCCTCTCGCTCCTCCCTCGAGAGATGCCACATCTGGGTCACCGAGAAGGTGGGCGGGGCGACGATGTCGGAGTATCCGGCCCGGCGCGCCGCCTCGGCGTCGAAGAAGATGGGATTGCCCTCCCCAACCGCAAGGGCGAACTCCCGGATCTTCGCCCGCTCCACGGGCAGCCTGAAAGCGATCGACACCTCGGCCATGCGTGGACGTCTCCTTTCCTTCGCTCGGGCCGGTCCCTCTATACCGCAGTCGGCCGCGGGGCGATCCCTGAAATTTGTGCGGACTGGCTCGCCGACGCGGCCGGCTTGTGGTTTCATTGTCGTACACGAGAAAGGAGGTGGTCCAAACTGTCAGATAGTTTCGAGGGACCTCGTGAGGTGACCGGCTGCTAGTGGTCTAAGCCTCAGAGCTTCGGATTCTGGCCAGCTTCAAGTTTGGGCCACGGGCAGAGTCCAACCCGGTTCACCGGCATCAACCGCACCCGGCCTGGTCCACTGGGCGCCAAACGGCGAAGAGCGGGCGATGGAAGCTTCGCAACCTACCGGCGCAGGGAAACCCCCTGCGCCGGTTTTTTTGCCTGTGCCCCGGCCCTAGACCTACCGCAAAGTGTCTTGCCCCTCCCTTTGCGAGGAGGGGAACGGGCTTCGTGGGCTTTCACAGCGCCGGCGTAAGTACCGCCTTTGTCACGCGCCCTGCCTGCACGGCGTCCAGGGCCTCGTTCACGGCTTCGAGAGGGTAGGGCGACACCAGGCGGGCAAGGTCGAAGCGCTCGCTCAACTGCGGGAGAGACACCACGAAGTCGACGACGTCGGCCCCGGAAAGGGCCCACGAGCCGAGCACCCGCAGCTGCTTGCGCGTGATGAGGTGTGGGTTCAATGGGGTCGGGCCGTGGTCGGTGTACTGGCCCAGCACAAGGTAGGTCCCATTGGGCCTGCACATCTCGAGGCCCTCCGCCACGGCCGAGGGGACACCGGTCGCCTCCACCACGATGTCGGCTCCCCTGGATCCCGGCGTCTGATCGGTCACGACGCCGACCCGCGTGCTGGGGTCGGTGATGTCGAAGATGTCGACGTAGGCGTCGGCGACGCCCAGACTTCGTGCGAGCTCCAGCCGGCCCGGGGGCCCGCCCACCATCACGATGCGCCCGGCCCCGCTGAGCCGGGCGAACATCCCGGCGGCGAGACCGACCGGCCCACATCCTTGCACCACGACGGTATCCCCCACCCCGGGCTTGGCGATTCCCAGCAGCCCATGTACCACGGTCGGACCGGCGCATCCGAGTGCGATCGCGGCCTCCATGGAGACGTCGCCGGGGAGGCGCACCACGGTCGAACCGGCCTCGAGGTACTGGAGGTCGCCCCACGACCCGGAAAGGTGAGGCCATCTATCCGAGCTTCGCGAGATGCCGTACACACGCCGGTTCTCACACAGCGTCGGCTGGCGCTCCTGGCGGCAGTAGAAGCACCGGCCGCACGCGATGCTCGACGCCCAGGTGACACGGTCTCCCTCCGCCAGCGGCGCTCCGAGCGCATCTTCGGTCACTTCGCGACCCAGCGCGGCCACGGTGCCCACTGCTTCGTGGCCGAGAATGACGGGGGTCGGCATAGGCAGGTGTCCCGCCTGGAGGTGGACATCGGTGCCGCAGATGCCCCCGAAGGCCACCTGGACGAGCAACGCACCGGGCTCGGGATCGGGCACATCGAAGGACTCGATCTCCAGTGGCGCGCCGAACGACTTGAGCACCGCTCCCCTGCTTTGCATCATCGTGATGCTACAGACACAGGAGCCCGGCACCCGTCGGCCACCATCCAACCCATCGCCCGGACAGTCCTCGAATCCGGCCGGCCACGGCGCCTCTAAGAGCCGGCCGCATCGAGGAGTTGACGGAATGCGGCTTCGTCGAGAAGCTCCACCCCCAGGGCAACGGCCTTGTCGTATTTGGACCCGGGGTTGTCACCCGCAACGACGAAGTCGGTCTTCTTGGACACGCCCGAAGTGACCTTGCCGCCGAGAGACTCGATCGCCCGGGTGGCTTCGTCGCGCGAAAACCCTTCGAGTGAACCGGTCAGCACGAAGCTCTGGCCCTCCAGCGGTCCTCCGACCCTCTTCTCCGGGCCCTTGGGGTCGACTCCCGCCGCCTTGAGCCTGTCGATCACGGCAAGGTTGCGTCTCTGACGGAAAAAGGTCTCAATCGAGGCAGCAAGGGTGGGCCCGATTCCATCGATCGCCTCTAACTCAGCGCTCGTCATCGTGCGAAGGCGATCGAGGGAGCCGGCTTCTGTGGCGAGGTCGTGGGCTGATGTGGCTCCGATATGGCGGATTCCCAATCCAACCAGCAGGTTCCCCAGCGAACGCCCCTTGGACGCTTGAATCGCAGTCATCAGATTGTCGACCGATTTATCGCCGAAGCCATCAAGGTCGGCCAATTGCTCACGAGAGAGGTAGTAGATGTCGGCGATATCCGAGAGCCGGCCTCTGGCGACAAGGGCCTGGATGGTCTTGTATCCCAGTCCCTCGATATCCATCGCTCCGCGCGACGCAAAGTGGAAGAGACGCTCGAGACGTTGGGCCGGGCAGTCGATCCCGGTGCAACGGGACACCACCTCGCCGGGCTCCCGCACTATGGCAGACCCACAGGACGGGCATTTTCTAGGCATGACGAAGGGCCGTTCATCACCGGTACGCTTGGCTCCGACCGGACCGACGACATCGGGGATGACGTCCCCGGCGCGCCGCACGATGACCGTGTCACCGATTCGGATATCCCGTCTCTTGACTTCGTCTTCGTTGTGCAGCGTGGCCGTCGAGACCGTGACGCCGCCGACAAAGACCGGTTCGAGATGGGCAAACGGAGTGGCAGCGCCCGTACGCCCGACATTGACCTCTATGTCCCTGAGCACCGTTGTACGCTCCTCGGGTGGGTATTTGTAAGCAATCGCCCACCGCGGGGCTTTGGCTGTGTAACCCAACTCCTCCTGTTGTGCGACAGGATCCACTTTCACAACGACGCCGTCGATCTCATACGGAACGTCGTGACGGTGCCTGCCCCAATGGGTGCAGAACTCGTAGACCTCCTCGAGGGTCGTCAGACGGCGATTCAATGGATTCGTGCGCAGCCCGAGGTCGCGGAACGTCTGCATCGCCTCCCAGTGCGAGGACAACCGCTTCCCTTGCAACCACCCCACCCCGTGGCACATGAGCGAGAGATTGCGTGACGCAGTCACGCTGGGATCCTTCTGTCGCAACGACCCCGCTGCGGCATTGCGCGGGTTCGCAAAGGTCCTGAGTCCCTGGTCTCTCAGACGCTCGTTCAACTGCTCGAAGTCGGCGGTCCGCATATAGACCTCGCCGCGCGCCTCCAGTACTCCGGGAGGTTGCCCGCGCAGGCGCAGCGGCACGGCGGAGACGGTCCTGAGGTTGGCGGTGATGTCCTCTCCGCGCCGCCCATCCCCCCGCGTCGCCCCCTTGACGAACAAACCGTCCTCGTAGATGAGGTTGACGGCGATACCGTCCATCTTCAGCTCGGTGACGAACGCCTCGGGTTTATCGATGATGCGCTCGAGCCGCTTCCCCCACGCCATCAGTTCGTCCAGAGAGAAACAGTTATCGAGTGACGTCATGGGCGTGCGGTGCTCGACGGGCGCAAACAGATCCGAGGGCGGAGCGCCGACTCTCTGGGTGGGTGAGTCGGGAGTCACCAGCTCGGGGTGCGCCTCCTCGAGGGCCATCAGCTCGCTCACCAGAGAGTCGTACTCGACGTCGGCTACCTCAGGATCGTCGAGCACGTGATAGCGATACGAGTGATGATCGATTGCCTCGCGCAGCTCGCGTACTCGACCCGCAGCCTTTTGTTTCGTACCCGTCCCCATTATTCAGTCCTTGGTCGCAAGCAGCATGATCCGCCGCCTCGTGTATATGTAGTCATCGCCGAGTGCCCGCCAGTCCATCCCGGTGGCTCCGCCCCTCTCTGCGATGAACTCACGCACCCGCCGAATTCGCTCTTCAGGGAATTCACCCCTCCACATCCATTGTGACAACCGTTGGCTGCCCTCCCAGCGTCGTTCATCGGCGATGGACAGACCGGCGAGATTGAACAGGACGCAAAAGGCCGAGGCCGGCCGGCTCGATGCATGCGAAGGATCACGCAGGAGGTCGAGCTCGTTCATGGCGATGGCCTCTTCGAATTTGTCCGGTGCTACCTGGTCTATAACCAGGAGCCGGCCCGACGGACGCACCACCCGCTTCATTTCCTTGAGTATCTCGAGGGGTTTGTGCACATGGTGGAGCATCTGCGCGCAGACTACGAGATCGAACGAGTCCGATGGAAGCGGCAGACAACGTCCATCTCCGCCGGCAGCCAAGAGGTCCGGATAGTGAGTCCGGGCCTGCGCCAGCATCCCGGGTACTGCGTCGATTGCAAGCAACAGGCTCCCCCGTTTGAACAGTGAGAAGAAGTTGCCCGTTCCGGCCCCCACTTCGATCACGGTCTCAGAAGGCTGCCATCGCGAGAAGGACACGACGTGCATGTCGTCGAAGCGGCCCTTGGTGCGCTCCGAGAAGCCAGGCGCAGCGCGCGTGAACTCCGTTCGGAGTTGCGCTCGATTTGCGCTATCGAGATCGCTCTCAACCACGCGCGGTAGCGGCGACTGACGGGGAAGGAGCGGAGGCCGGCTTGGTGGAGGCGATGATTCCACCTCCGATCAACTCTTCCGGCTGCGAAGGATCGTAGAACACTGCCGACTGGCCGGGCGCGACTGAATCAACCGGACGCCCGAAAGCAACAGAGCAGTGGTCGCGGTCTACGCGGTGGAGGCGCCCCAGGTTCGTCTCTCCATGTGCCCTGTGCTGCAAGAGGACCTCCATGTCGGGGAGAAGGTCGGGCTGGACGAAACTCGTCTCTTCGATAACCAGCTCCGCGACGAACAGATCCGCCCGCCGGCCGACGTTGATTGCATTCTCGGCCCGGTCGATGGACGTCACGAAGACGGGTTCACCCAGTGAGATGCCGAGACCCCTTCGCTGGCCCACCGTGTAACGAGCTACCCCCCGATGCTCGCCAACGACCTTTCCATCACGGTCTCGAATTGGGCCCGGCTGGGTCCCTTCCGGAATGTGCTCGGCTATGTAGGCGCCGACATCGCCGCCTCGGACAAAGCAGATCTCCTGGGAGTCGGGCTTGGCCGCCGTACGCAATCCCAGCTCGGCTGCGATCGCCCTCGTCTGCGGCTTGGTCAACTCCCCAACGGGAAAGAGGCACTGTCTGAGATCTACCTGATCCAACATCCACAGCACGTATGACTGGTCCTTGTGCATGTCGACGCCGCGCAGCAACCCGTATCGCCCATTCTGTTTCCGCACACGTGCGTAATGGCCGGTCGCCAGCACATCGGCCCCGAGGGCCCGCGCCCGATCCATGAGCGCCCCGAATTTCACCCATTGGTTGCATCTGACACACGGATTCGGTGTACGGCCCGAGGCGTAGTCGGCGTGGAAGTCATCTATAACCGAGTCGGCGAAATGATCCGCGAAGTTCAGCACATAGAAAGGGATGTCGAGCACGTCGGCAACGCGCCTCGCGTCCTCGGCCGCCCCGATATTGCAGCAGCCCGAGTTGTTGTTCGCGGCTTCGCCCTTCCAAAGTTTGAGCATGACGCCGGTCACCTCGTAACCCTCATCCTTGAGCAGCGCTGCGGCCACGGAGGAGTCGACCCCACCCGACATGGCTACCACGGCCTTCGGCCGCCGGGTGGTTCGGCGGTCGAGCCCGCCTGCCCCCCCGGGCCCCCCGGCTACCACGGCCTTCGGCCGCCGGCTACCACGGCCTTCGGCCGCCGGGCCTTCGGCCGCACTAGGCGGCCCTCCGGGCGCGCCCGACGATCTCGGGGAGCACATCGAGCACGGCGGCGACGTCGTCCGAGGTTGTGGCGCGCCCCATGGACAGCCGCAAGCTTCCCGCCGCCAGAGCCCGGTCTATGCCTATCGCGAGCAGTACGTGTGACGGGTCGAGCGCGCCGGATGCGCAGGCGGACCCCGACGAACACGCTATGCCCGCCTGGTCCAGGAGCATGAGGAGCGTCTCCCCCCCGGCCCCCGGAATGGAGATATTCAGATTGCCCGGAATCCTGTTGGTCAGGTCGCCGTTCACGCTAGCGTCGGGAACGGCGCGCCGGATCCCGTCCAGTAGCTGCGTGCGCAGGGCGATGAGGGCCTCGCTCTTGGCGTGCACCTCCTTGGCTGCGATCTCGGCGGCCACTCCGAATCCGGCGATTCCCGCGACGTTGGAGGTTCCGGACCTCAGGCCGCGCTCATGCCCCCCGCCGTGGATCAACGGAGCCAACCGGAGGCCGGAGCGTACGAAGAGCGCACCGACTCCTTTCGGGCCCCCCAGCTTGTGGGCTGCGAAGGAGGCCAGGTCGACTCCCCAGAGGTTGACGTCCACAGGCAGATTGCCCAGCGCCTGAACTGCGTCGGTGTGGACCAGGGTTGCCGGGTTCGCCGACTTCACTGCGGCGGCAATCTCCGCGATCGGCTGGATCGTTCCGATCTCGTTGTTGACCGCCATCACCGACACGACCACCGTCGAGGAGGTGACGGCCGCTGCAATCTCGCGGGGGTCGACGATTCCATCCGGGCCCACGGAGACCACAGAGGCGGTCGCACCTTGCAGCTCGAGCCACTTGGCGGTGTCGAGCACGGCGCGGTGCTCTATGGCGCTCACGACCACATGGCGCCCCGAAAAGAGATCGAATGGCCCTTTGAGGGCGAGATTGTCGGCCTCGGTACCCCCCCCGGTGAAGGTGATCTCCGTTGGGAGGGCCCCCATTGCGGCCGCCACCTTCTCGCGGGCGTCTTCGACAACCTGTCTCGCCCGGCGGCCGTAAGCGTGAACCGATGAGGGGTTGCCGAAATCGCCCTCCATCGAGGCGAGCATGACTTCGGTCGCCTCGGGCAGGAGCGGCGTCGACGCAGCATGATCCAGATAGGGCATCACATGAGGATAAGGGCGGGGCGAAGCCCCGTTAGCCCATCGATGAGGGCTATGCGAAGCCGAACTTCTCGAAGTGGATGCGTGAGTCGGGTACGCCGGCCGCCCGGAGTTGCCTCGTGAGATTGTCGATCATCGCGGGCGGGCCGCAGATCAGGAAGTCGGGCTCCTCGAGCGGACCGCTGATCCGGCCGACCGCATCGGCCGTGATGAACCCTTGCACATCGCGTCGCCAGGGGATCACCCTAAGTCCGGGGTACCGATCGCCGATCGAGGAAAGCTCTTCGAGAAAATAGCCTTCGTCGTCGCGCTCCATGCCGTAGTACAGATCGATCCCATAGCCGGGCGAGTCCAAGCTCCTTGCCATACTCAGGAACGGAGTTATCCCAATCCCCCCCGCAAGCCAGACCTGCCGCGGGTTGGGGATGCGGAGATGAGAGAAAGCCCCGTAGGGGCCCTCGACTCTGGCCTCAGCGCCCCTCTCCAACCAATGCAGTGCTCTGGTGTAGTCGCCAACCGCTTTGACGGCGATCCTGAGCTCCGGTTCGTGTGACGCAGACGTTATGGAAAAGGGATGGTACTGGTTTGCGACGGCGCCGGGGCGGAAGGTCATGATCTCGGACTCGCCGGCGGGCTTTAGCGTAAGGGCGTGAAACTCTTTGCTCATGGCGCTCGAACTGAAGGTAACGAACACGAACTGGCCGGGAGTGAAGGCCAGGTGCCGCCCATCTGGAGCCATGGTGATCTCTCTCACCGAATGGTCCCCCAGCTCGGTTACTTGAAGCACGTTGTATTGCAACCGGGGAATGAATACATCCCCAAGCAACGACCGATAGGCAAAAGCCGCCAGGCCGGCCAGAGACAGCGCCGTCAGATAGTAGGTCAGAGCGGGAGATGACGCCTTTGTCCCCGTGGTCATGAAGACATGCAGGCTCGCCAGCAAGAAGATGAAGCCCAAGGATCTTTGAACGTAGATGAACCACTCGTGGTTCAATCGTCCATAGAGAGTCAACACTATGGCGACCGTCATGAATAGGAGCGCCAATACGCCGAACGACACGACCCATCCGGCGCCGCCCGTGAACAGCGCCGCAGCACTCTCGACGGAGACCACAGCCCGGCCCGCGGTTATGAGAAGCGCATGACCGAGCAATAAGGAAAAGGCCACCCGGCCGTTCACCTTGTGGACGCCGTACATCCTGTCGAGCCCGCCGAAGAACCACTCAACCGCGCGTAGGCGGGCTCCCAGTACGAGGTTCACGGCAAACGAGGATGTTCCCGCCATCGCCAGCAGTACGGCCATGCTCGTAAGACCAATGCCGGGGTCCGCCCACCGGGTGCTCAACGGCTGCGCGAGAGCCCACAGCACTACGGGCGTGGCGCACAGCGCCACCACGGCGGCGGGGCCGCGCAGCCTGCGCCCGACGGTCACATAACGCGCCGATGGCGTTGCCCTTTGCGCTGTTGGCGTCAGGCTCATCGGCCCTCCAGCCCAGTGGTTCGCCGCGCAAGTACCAGGTGCACTCAGTTGTCCGGCGTGTTCGGATCGGTTTCGCTCAGGCGGCGCTCGAGCTCCGCTATGTCGTCATCGATATCTTGGACGGCATCGGTGCGGCGCCGGCGCTCGAAGTCCCTCATGCGCTGGGGATATCCGATCACCTGCGCATCGTAGACAGGGATCGACATGTGATCGCAGAAGGTGACTGCGTCGGTCGGCTGACGTACGGGGGCCCGCAGGTGGTCGCCCTGCCGGTCCACTACGAGCAGGGTCGTCGGACTGGTTGCAGTGCGGGGTTCGATGTACCCCTCCACCCCCTTGCGCTCCCGCACGAACTCCTCGAGCTCGCGCAAAGCCGGATTGTTCTTTCGACTGAAGAAGCCTCTCATCTTGTCTCCAAAGTTCATGGCCGGCCCTTACGCCCTTTCACCTCTTCGATAAGCTCTTCGAGCACCTTGGCGGCGTCACCCACCACGCCCAGGTCCGCCACCTCGAAGATAGGCGCATCTGCATCCTTATTGACTGCAACGATGCGCTTAGCGCCTTTCATCCCCACGAGATGCTGCGTGGCGCCGCTGATACCGGCCGCGATGTAGACACCGGGTTTGACGGTCTTTCCGGTCTGGCCGATCTGATATGCGTAGGGCACCCACCCGGCGTCGACCACGGCGCGTGTGGCACCCACAGCACAATCCTCCAGCAAGGCGGCAAGCTGATCAAGAAGCTTGAAATTGTCCGGCTCTTGCAAACCACGCCCGCCGGCTATCACAACTCCGGCGTCTTCGAGCTTGGGCCCTGTGGCGTCTTGCTCGTGACGTTCGACCCGTCTGGCCTGGCGGAACTCGTCGGGGACCTCAACATCGACGTGGATGACCTCGGCGACACCACCCATCGCCTCCGCCGCGAACGACTTCGGACGGACGAGGACAATTCTGGGCGACCCTCTCAAGGCGACATCTACCATGAGCGACCCGCCCGAGATCGCGGTTTGCACCCGATCCAGCCCGGTCAAGTCGGTCGCATTGCTCATGAGGGTTGCGCCGGTCTTGGCGGAGAGGCGTCCGGCAATATCGCGCGAATCGTAGTTCGTTGCGAACAAGAGGAGATCCGGGGAGTGTTCGGTGACGAGCCGGTACAGGGCTTCGGTGGCCGGCTGAGCGACGAAGTCCCCGAAGACGTCGTCGTCGCTCAGGTAGACCTTCGAAGCGCCGTAGTCTCCGAGCGTCGTGGCGGCCTGACTTGCGCCAGGTCCCAGAGCAACGGCCGCCACGTCGCCCTCCAGCGAGCGCGCTCGCGTCAGCAGCTCGAGGGCGGTGCCGTCCACCCCTCCCGCCGGAGTGACCTCTGCGTAGATCCAGACTTCGGGCATCAAATGGCCTTGGCCTCGGCGAGGAGATCCGCGATCCGGGCGGCCGCTTCATCCTCGGCAACCATGGCGCCGGACTTGCGCTCGTCAACTGGAGAGATCGCAACGATCTCCTGCTTGACCTCGGCGTCGGCCCCCGTGATGCCGAGGTCACCCAGGGTCAGGTGCTCGAGTGGCTTCTTCTTCGCGGCCATGATCCCCTTGAACGACGGATAACGGGGTTCGTTCACCCCCGCCGTAACGGTGACCAACGCCGGAAGAGGGCACTCGACCACGTGATAGCCGTCGGCGGTTTGACGATCAACCCTTACCGCTGATGCGGACGCGGTAAGGGACTTGGCGAACGTCACCTGTGGAAGGCCGAGGATCTCGGCAAGGGAGGACGGCATCGTGCCGGTGTATCCATCGGTCGACTCCACCCCGGCGATCACCAGGTCAAAGTCGGCGCGCCGAATGGCGGCCGCCAGCACCCGGGCCGTGATGAGGCTGTCGGCACCCGTGAGGGCATCGTCCGAGATCAGCACGCCCCTATCGGCCCCCATCGACAGGGCCCTCTTGACGGCCTCGACGGCCTGAGCCGGCCCCATCGACACGACGGCGACTTCTCCCCCCAAAGCCTCCTTGAGCAGCAGGCCCGCCTCGATCCCGTACATGTCGCCCGGGTCCAGCACACTCTGGGCTCCATCACGCTTGATCCGATTGTCCTGTATCTCAACCGGAGCGTTGGGGTCGGGGACGTGCTTGATGCATACGACGACGTTCACTTGCCCTCCTAGGACGGCGCTTGGTCTGTGGCTCGCCTCGGCGCCCGGCCGAGCCTACCGCCGCCATGGTTCGTCCCACACCCAGAGGCCATCGGTCCTGCCCGCCCCGGCCGGCTGCGCCGGTTCCAAGCTCCGGCTCGAGGAAGCCGGGCGCCGCCTGGCCCCGCGCCGGTTCACCGACCGGCGAACTCCGCCCTGCCCGGCCCCTTCTCGGCAAAGGACTCCATGCCCGTCTTCTGGTCCTCGGAGGCGAAGAGGGAGGCGAATGCCTGACGCTCGATCAGGAGACCGGTTGCCAGATCGGTCTCGATCCCCGCCTGAATGGCCTCTTTTGCGGCCCGGAGCGCCACCAGCGGGCCTCTGGCGAAAGTCGCGGCGAGCTCTCCGGCGCGCCGGGTGACCTCGGGGGCCGGGACCACCTGGTTGACGAGGCCGATGGCCGCCGCCTCCTGGGAATCGACAAGGCGCCCGGAGTAGATGAGCTCCTTCCCACGGCCCAGCCCCACGAGTCGCGGGAGGCGCTGGGTGCCCCCCGCACCGGGAATCACGCCGAGGTTGATCTCGGGCTGTCCGAAGCGCGCGTCATCGGCGCATATGCGGAGATCGCACGCAAGCGCAAGCTCGCACCCACCCCCGAGGGCATATCCGTTGACGGCCGCAACGGTCACCATCGGGACCCCCTCGAGCCGCGTCAGGACCCGCTGAAAGAAAGAGATGTAGTCCGTCGCGGAGATGGGGCCCAGAGTCATCATCTCCTTTATGTCTCCGCCGGCGGCGAACACCTTGTCGCCCCCAGAAATCACAAGGGCATGGGCACGCTCGTCGCCCAGGGCGAGATCCAGTGCCGCGTCGATCTGGCCCAGTACCTCGGCGCTCAACGCGTTGACGGGCGGCCTGTCGATCCGTATCGTCCCGACCCCGTCGCCGGCTACCTCCAAGTGGACAAGCTCCGCCACGATTCCTCCTCTATCGACGGGTAAACGGCCTAACCACCAAGGCTACGATGATGTCGTGAGCGGAGACTTCAATCGGGCCCTCGAAAGGGCTTTGGCGCAACACCCTCCCCACCATCCTGAGCCCGGCGGAGCGAGGGCGGCGGCAGTGCTCATTCCCATCGTGGCCGAGCCCGAACCGACGCTCCTGTTCACCGTCCGGACGGAAACCCTTCCGAGCCACAAGGGCCAAATCTCTTTTCCCGGAGGATCGATCGACCCCTCCGATCCGACGTCCGAGGCCGCCGCTCTGAGAGAAGCCGAAGAGGAGCTGGGCCTGGGCCCCTCCGCCGTCCGCATACTCGGCGAGTTGGACACAGTGCTCACCCATGTGTCCGGTTACATCGTCAGCCCGTTTGTCGGCTGGATCGACAAGCATCCGTCGCTGGCGCCCAATCCCACCGAGGTTGCACGGGTGCTTCTGGTACCCCTGGCGCAATTGACCGACCAGATCCGGGCCGAGCCCGGCTTCTCCCACGGCGGCCGGACCTATCCGACCGAAGCCTGGATATGGCGCGGTTCGGTCATATGGGGGGTCACGGCGCACCTGCTCAGGCTGTTCTTCGAAGTCCTGGCGGAAGCGGGGCTCGCCGAAGCTCCCGCGGCGCCCTCGGAACCGTGGCCCCTGTCGTCGTAGTCGCGGTCAAGCCCTCGCCTTCGCCCACAGGGCTCAAGGCCCCCGCCGCCGACGGGCTGCAGACCGCGGGCGCAGTCCTGTCAATCATCCTCGCCATCGCGGCGGGAGTGCTCGCCTATCGGGTCATTCGGGGAGGGCGCGGCATCTAACTCGCTCGGGAACATCTGCGGCCGCTCGTCCGTCCAACCACCGACAACCCGAAACCGAGGAGAAGGCAATGACGGACGGCCGCAGGACGCTCAGGACACTGGTTACGTTGGGGATGCTTGGGGCGTTGCTGGCCGGCTGCAGCGGCTCCGACGCCGGTGGTAGCTCGGGTGGTGGGAGCGCAGAGGACGCGGTGGCCGAGCGAGCGGCGCGGCCGGCCCCCAGCGGGTCGCTCGAATCTCAGGACGCGCCGCAGATCCAGAGCATGGCTCTTCCCACGGTCGCCGCACGCGTGATAAAGACGGCCGACCTAGAGGTGGCGGTTCCGGACGGCGACTTCCGCTCTGCGCTGACAGCCGCCGTCGAGGTGGCGCGGCGTCATGGAGGCTTCGTGTTGTCCACCTCGGTCGAGGCCGGGAATGCGAAATCGGGCAGGCTCGTGATCAGAGTCCCGGCTGAGTCGTTCGAGCGCGCCTTGACCGACATCGAATCCCTTGGTGACGTCGGTCGCGAGGTCGTGTCAGGCGAGGACGTCTCCCAGGAATTCGTGGACCTTCAGGCGCGCCTTCGCAACGCCGAGGCCCAGGAAAAGGTGCTGCTGAAGCTAATGGACAGGTCGAAGTCGGTGCAGGACACGATCGACGTTCAGCGTGAGCTGCAGACGGTGCAACTGCTGGCCGAGCAACTGGGCGGACGTTTGCGCTACCTGGAAGACCAAACCTCGTTCAGCACCATCACCCTGGCGCTCGACGAAAAGGGCGCGCCGGCCGTGGCTTCCTCCGGAGTTCTCCAGCAGGCCTGGAACAACGCCACCAAGACCTTCTTCGCCGTCGTTTCGGCCGTCATTCTGGGGGCCGGTTTCGCTCTGCCTCTGGTCATCCTTCTTGCAATCGTGCTGCTGATCGTCCGCCTCGTGCGCCCGTTTCTTCCCTGGCGCTCCAGGAGCACACCTGCTCAGGAAGCGTGACGACCTTCGCCCACCCAGCCCGGCCTATGTACGGTCACCGCCGAAGAAACTGCGCCATCTGCCAGGCGGTTGTCATAGGTCACCAACCCCGCCAGGTCATCTCCCAGGGAAAGGGCCGACGCAAGGTGGATTGCATCGAGCGACCGGAGCAATGGGGGCCCCAAAGCTCCCGCCGTCCTGAGAAGCTCTTCGTCCACCGTGATCAAGGCCACGCTCGTGAGCACCGTTTCCGCTCGGGATCGGGCCTCGTCGTCCACCTCATCTACAGCGCGGTGCCGCACCGCCCTCAACACCTCTGTGAGTGCAAGCGCGCTCACGGCGTGTAGATGCCACCCGGCGATGAATGAAAGCAACTCAGCCGATTCTCGTTCCACGACGATTAATTTCAGTAGCGCTGATGAGTCGAGGTAGAGAACGTTCCCGCCCATTCAGTGCACTTAGAGGCGCTCTTGACGCTGCTCTTCCAATACGTCCGTCAAAGGAGGCCGGTGCGGATCGGCGGGAAGCGGAGGACCTATGTCGCCCAGATCGCGGGCTGCCGGCGTGGCCCGCCCCGAAGCAATCAGCCGATCGAGGGCAGTTGAGTGCTCAGGAAGTGGACCGAGCACGGCCACACGCCTGCCACGCTCGGTCACCAGCAGCGTCTCGCCCTTCGCGACACGCCTCAGGTAAACGCTCAGGTTCTGGCGGAGTTCCCTCACACCCACGGTCCCTTTCTCGCCCTTCATGTAGCACATGGTAGCACATGGGCCTAGAAAGCAGGCGGTTCGGTGTACCTCCCCCAGACCTGCCTCAGAATCTCGGTTAGCTCGCCCAATGTCACATAGGCCTTGGCCGCCTCGATCATGACCGGTATCGTGTTCACCGACTCCTCGCTCGCGGCCCGTCTCAGAGCGCTGAGCGCATCCTGAGCCGCATGCTCGTCCCGGTTGGCCCTGACCTCCGCCACCGCTTTGGTCTGCCCCTCTTCGATATCGGGGCCGATGATGAGCAGGTCGGGCGATTCCTGCACCGTAGCGGTGAACCGATTGACGCCGACGATGACCTTTTGACCCGCCTCGAGGAGTTGCTGGTATCTGAAGGCGGCATCGGCGATCTCCTTCTGAAAGTACGCATCCTCGATGCCGCTGAGCATGCCGTCGAGAATCGAACCATCACCCATCTCGTCGATCCTCGCCAGATAGATCTCGGCCTCTTTCTCGGTTCTCTCCGTAAGCTCCTCCACGAACCATGAGCCACCCAGCGGATCGATGACGTTGGTTGCGCCTGTCTCGTAAGCAACAACCTGTTGGGTTCTGAGCGAGATCTCGACGGCCTCGTCACTTGGAAGCGCGAGCACTTCATCGAGCGAGTTCGTGTGCAAGGACTGCGTCCCCCCCAGGACGGCTGCCAGAGCTTCTGTCGTCGTTCGCACCACGTTGTTGAAAGGCTGTTGGGCCGTGAGCGAGACACCTGCAGTCTGTGTGTGGAACTTCAGCATCCACGAGCGCTCCTTGATTGCGCCGTACCGATCTCGCATCCAGCGAGCCCAGATCCGGCGCGCCGCCCTGAACTTCGCGATCTCTTCGAAGAAGTCGATGTGCGAGTTGAAGAAGAACGATAATCCGGGGGCAAAGTCATCCACTGCCAGGCCACGGCGCAGGCCCAATTCGACATGAGCAAAACCCGACGCAAGTGTGAAAGCGAGCTCCTGAACCGCGGTCGATCCCGCCTCGCGAATGTGGTAACCGGATATTGACAGCGGCTTGTAACGAGGGACTTCGCTAAGGCAAAACTGCATCATGTCGGCGGTGAGCCGCAGGTGTGGCTCAGGTGGAAAGAGCCATTCCTTCTGGGCGATGTACTCCTTCAAAATGTCTGTCTGACAGGTTCCATCCAGCCTTGAGAGGTCTGCCCCTTGCTTCTCGGCTGCCGCCATGTAGAACGCAAACAGCATCGGCGCCGGGCCCGAGATCGTCATGGAAGTCGAAATGGCCGTGAGGTCGATGGCGTCGAACAA
>Ga0136619_10000273_pt1 | contig 19096 bp, 17 predicted proteins | sample AntDrymUQ3532106_2_FD_104807 | JGI IMG/M metagenome (GOLD analysis project Ga0136619, IMG submission 104807) | Polar desert sand microbial communities from Dry Valleys, Antarctica - metaG UQ353 (21.06) | ecosystem: Environmental > Terrestrial > Soil > Desert | place: Antarctica: Dry Valley...
GCCGCTGCCGCTGCCCGGCGGCGTGCGCGACACGATCCTGCGGCGGCTGTCGCCGCTTGCAGAGGATTGCCTGCAGATGCTGCGCGCGGCCGCCGTGATCGGTGCGGAGTTCTCGTTCTCGACCGTCGCGCGGATGGTGCGGCGCACACCCAACGAGGTCCTCGAGCGCCTCGACAGCGCACAGCGCGCCGGCCTCCTGGTGACCGGGCACGAGGATCCCGGCCGTTTCGTCTTCGTCCACACCCTGGTTCGCGACACGCTGCTCAGCGGGATCGGCGCAGTGCAGCGCGGGAATCTGCACCTGCAGGCCGCCGAGGCGCTGGAGCAGGTCTACGCCGACGACCTGGATCCCCATCTCTCGCAGATCGCCAACCACTTCGTGCAGGCGGCGAGCGCGGGCGGGGCGCAGCGCGCCGTCGAGTACGCGTCGCGGGCGGCGGATCGTGCGATCGGCCAGTTCGCCTACGAGGAGGCGGCGCTGCTGTACGCGCGCTCCATCGAGATCGCCGCGACGCTGCCCGCCGACCCGCAGCTTGCCTGGAGGTTGCACCACGGGCACGGCGAGGCCCTGATGCGCGCGGGCGACATCCCCGGCTCGCGGCGGGCGCTGCGCGCCGCCGCCGAGCACGCGCGCGGGCTCGACGATCCTGCGCATCTTGCGCAGAGCGCGCTCGCCGGCACGTTGCCGGGCCTTTCGCCGGGCGCCGTCGATCCCGAGCTCGTCGCCGTCCTCGAGGAGGCGCTGGAGCGCATGGACCAATGCGCCTCCAGCGACGCGGGGCGACGGATGCGCGACGACGACCTGCGCTGCCGGCTGCGCATCCAGCTCGCCGTCGGGCTGTACTGGTCGTCGCAGCGCGAGCGTCGCGACCGGCTCGTCGACGAGGGACTGGCGATCGCGCGGGAGATCTTCACCGCGCCATCCGCGCAGGCGTCGCCCGCGCAGCGAGCGCTCGTCGATCGGACGCTGGCGTTCGCGCTCGCGCAGGGCTTCCTCGCCGTATGGGGACCGGATACCGTGGAGCGGGGCCTGCCGATCTCCGTGGAGGCGCTGGAGCTCTGCGAGGGCACGGGCGACTCGGAGCTGGCAATGCAGGTGCGCCTGTGGCGGGTCAGCCTGCTGCTCGAGCTCGACGATCCGGTCCGCTGCGATGCCGAGATCGAGGCCTTCGGGTCGATCGCTCGCCGCCTCGGCCAGCCGCGCACGATCGTCTTCGACGCGCTGTACCGATCCATGCGCGCGCACATGCGAGGCGAGTTCGACGAGGCCGAGCGTCACACGGCGGAGTCCGTGCGGCTCGGGCGTGCGGCGCCCGGGTCGGTGGCCCCGATCCTCGCCGACGCTCAGGCCTTCTTCCAGCTGCGCACCCGGGGGCGCCACCTCGATTTCGAGCCGTTGCTGCGTGGCCATGCCGACCGGTTGCCGGCGATGCGTCGCTGGCGCTGCCTGCTGGCGCTGCTGCTCGCCGAGCTCGGGCGCGAGGAGGAGGCGCGCAACGAGCTCGAGCAGTTCGCGGCGAGCGACTTCGAGGATCTGCCGGCCGATGGCGGATGGCTCGTCACGGTCGCCCTGCTCGGCGAGCTCAGCGCGCTGCTGGGCGATGTCCCGCGCGCGCGCCGCCTGTACGCCCTGCTCGCGCCCTACGAGGGGCGCAACGTCGTGGCGGCTGCAGCGGCCTATCTCGGACCGGTGGCGCGCTACCTCGGGCTGCTCGCGATGACCACCGGCGACGCCGAGCGAGCGCTCGGGCACCTGGAGACCGCGCGCTCGGCGGCCGAGCGCATCGGCGCGCGCCCGACTGCCGTCCTGTCGGCGCTGGACACCGCCGAGGTGCTCACCCGCCGCGGTGCGCCGGACGACGCGCAGCGGGCGATGTCGCTCGTCGAGCGCGCCACCGGGCAGGCCGATCTCCTCGAGATGGACGGCAGCAGCGCGCGGGCCGCGGATCTGCGCGCGCGGCTCGCGCGGCACGGCGCTCATCCGCCGGCCGAGCCGCAGGAGCATCCGCTCGCGCGCCTCAGTCGCGAGCGCGACGTGTGGATGCTCGACCACGCGGGTCGCAGCCTGTGCCTGCAGGACGCCAAGGGGCTGCACCATCTCGCGACGCTGCTGGCCCGCCCGGGGACGTCGATCGAGGCCGCCGTGCTCGCGCACGGCGGCGCCGAGCCGGCGGTGGGCCGCGCGCAGGGCGCACTGCAGGAGCGCTCGCGGGTGAACGTGACGCGCTCGCTGCGCGCGGTCGTGCGCAAGATCGCCGAGCACGATCCCGAGCTCGGGCGCATGCTGCAGGCGACGATCCGAACGGGGGCCTCGTGCGCCTACGAGCCGGATCCCGACCACGCGCTGCACTGGGAGGTCCGCACCTGATGGCCGGGGCATCGTGGTGGGGCTGGCGCTGACCCGCTAGTGTCGCGATCCGTTTTCCGTCATCGGCGTATCACCACGAGAGAAGCTGTCAGGGGTCACAACGCCAGCCGAAGGCCCACTCGTCGGTCGCGTGCGGGAGCTGCGCGAGCTGCATGACGCCTACGCCTCCGCCCGCGGCGGCCACGGCGGCGTCCATGCGATCCTCGGCGACCCGGGCGTCGGCAAGACGCGCCTTGCTGCGGCGCTGGCCGAGCATGCCGACGAGGATGGCGCCGCCGTCGTGTGGACGCGCGGCTGGGGGCGCGCCGCGCCGGCGTACTGGCCGTGGGTCGAGGTCGTGCGCAGCCTGTGCCGCGCCGTCGACGCTGGGACCCTGCGCGCCGAGCTCGGCAGCGGCGCGGACGAGCTGCTGCGCTTCGCGCCGGAGCTCGCCACCCGGCTGCCCGACGCCCGTCCTGTGCCCGATCATCCTCCCGCCGACGAGGAGGCCGGGGAGATCGCGCGCTTCGCGCTGTTCGACGCGCTCGTGTCGTTGCTGCGCCTGCGCGGCGCTGCCGCGCCGGTGCTCGTGCTGATCGACGACCTCCAGGCCGTCGATGAGGACTCGCTGATCGCGCTGGACTTCGTCTCGCGCATGCTGCGCGACGCCAGGGTCCTGCTCGTCCTGACGATGCACGAGCACGTGCCCGAGCGCTCGCCCGACGCCCAGGCCGCGCTGGCGAACATCATGCGCGCGGGGCGCCGGCTCGTGCTCGGTGGCCTGTCCAGCGACGACGTCGGCCGGCTGATCGCGCTGATCGGCGGCGGGGATTGCCCTCCGCGGCTGGCGCGCGCGGTGCACGCTCGCACCGAGGGCAACGCGTTCTTCGCGCGCGAGATCCTCGCGCTGCTGCTGGCGGAGGGGCGCCTGGAGGATCCTCCCGACGACCTGCCGCTGCCCGACGGCGTGCGCGAGACGATTCGCCGCCGCCTGCAGCCGCTGGACGAGCACGCCGTCCGGACCCTCGAGCTGGCGGCGACCTTCGGGAGGACCTTCGACCTGGCGGCGCTGCAGCGGGCCTCGTCGCACGATCGCGAGCGGGTGCTGGCGGCGCTGGACGACGCCGCGCGCCTGGGGATCGTCGTCGAGCAGTCGCGGACCGTGGGCCGCTACCGCTTCGGGCACGGGCTGATTGGTGAGACGCTGCTGGCGAGCATGACGCCGGCGGCCCGCAGGGAGGCGCACGCGGCCGCGGGTGGCGCGCTGGAGCACGTCTATCGCGGGGCGATCGAATCGCACCTGCCCGAGCTCGCCCACCACTTCCTGTCAGCGGCGCCGCGCGGCGACCTGCACAAGGCGCTGGACTACGCGCAGCGCGCGGCGCAGCGCGACCTGGACAACCTCGCCTACGAGCAGGCAGCCGAGCTGTTCGGTCGCGCGCTTCAGGCACTCGAGCTGCTGGAGATCGATCTACCGCGCCGCGTCGCGCTGCTGATGGGACAGGGCGAAGCGCAGTCACGTGCCGGCCGTCCCGCCGCGCGCGCATCCTTCGACGCAGCGAGCACGATCGCGCGGGACCTCGGCGAGCACCGCATGCTCGCCCGTGCTGCGCTCGGCGCGGCGCCGTTCGCCCTCGCTCCCGGCATCGTCGACCAAGGGCACGTCGCCCTGCTCGTCGAAGCGCTGGCGCACATCGGTCCCGGCGACGACCCGCTGCGGGTGCGCCTGCTGGGCTCGCTGGCGACGGCGCTGTACTGGTCGGACACAGCGCAGCGACGCGCCGATCTCGCGCAGGAGGCGCTCGCGATGGCCCGGCGTCTCGGCGACGACGCCACGCTCGCCTTCGCGCTGTCGTCGGCGCAGCTCGTGACGAGTGGCCCCGCCGGCACGCAGCAGGGCGCGCAATGGCTGCAGGCGCTGTTCGAGCTCACCGAACGCTCGGGCGAGTCGATGCGGTCGCTCGACGCTCGCAGCCGTCACATCGACCTGTTGATCGAGCTCGACGACCTCGTCGGCGCCGACATCGCCATCGGGACGGTCGAGCGCCTGGCGACCGCGTCGGGCGATCGCCGGGCGATGGCGTTCGCGCGACTGCAGCGAGCACGGCGCCTGACGATCGGGGGGCGCTTCAGCGACGCGCGCAGCGCGATCGGCGACGTCGCGGCGCTGTGCGACGAGATGCCGGCGACGACGATCCCGCTGACCGTGGCCGGGCAGCTCGCGGTACTCGACTGGATTCAGCGCGGACCGCGCGAGATCATCGAGCAGGTCCGCGCCTACGCCGACGGAATGCCGGCGATGCCGATCTGGCGCGCCGCGCTGGCCGCGGGGCTCGCCGCCGATGGTCGCGGTGCGCAAGCGGCGCTGGAGTTCGAGCGGCTGGCGGCTGACGACTTCGCGGCGTTGCCGCGAGACAGCCTCTGGATGTGCTCGATGGCGGGGCTCGCGGAGACCGTCGCCACGCTGGGCCTGCGTGAGCGGGCGCTGGACATCTACGCGCAGTTCGCGCCGTACCGTGATCGCAACATCGTGACTCCGACGAACGCCTTCCTCGGTCCGGTCGAGATGTGGCTCGGCATGCTCGCGCGCGTCGGAGGCCGAGTGGAGCCGGCGCTTTCCCACCTCGAGCGGGCGAGGGTCATGGCGACGCGCAACGGCGACCAGGTCAGCCTTGCCAGGATCGCGGTCGAAGAGGCGAAGGTGCTCGTCGAGCAGGGGGGATCCGGCCGGCGGACGAGTGAGCTGCTCGCGTGGGCCACGGAGGCCTGCGTGGCGATGGACTACAGCTCTATGCTCGAACAGATAGCGGCACTGCGCGCGCGCATCGGCGGCGACGTCCAGGAGACAGTCGAGATATCGCCCGCGAGTCCTGAAACGACCGCCACGTTGCGGCGCATCGGCGAGGCCTGGACGGTCGACGACGGCCGCAACACGATCTATCTCAACGACAGTCGCGGTGTGCGCCTGCTCGCGCGCCTGCTCGAGCGCCCCGGCCAGGAGGTTCACTGCCTCGATCTCGTGGCGATCGTTGACCGCGGTCCGGGGTCCAGCCTTCGCGACGGCGGTCAGCAGACCTCGACGCGCGCGGCGCTGCAGACCGGTGCCGGTCCCCGGCTCGACGCGCAGGCCAAGGCCGCCTACCGGGCGCGCGTCGAGGAGCTCGGCGACGAGCTCACCGAGGCGCGGGCGCGCGGGGACGAGGAGCAGGCCAGCCGCCTCGAGGCCGAGCTGGCGTTCGTCAGCCGCGAGCTCGAGCTGGCCGTCGGCATCGGGGGGCGCGACCGCAGCTCCGGCTCGCACGCCGAGCGCGCTCGGGTCAGCGTCACGCGCGCGATCCGCGGCACGATCAAGCGGATCGCCGGCTACGACGAGCGGCTCGGACGCGAGCTCGACCACGACGTTCGCACGGGAACGTTCTGCGTCTACGAGCCCGATCCGCAGCGCCCGACGCGCTGGTCGGTACAGGATTCCGGACGCTGATCGCGCGGCGGTCGGTGCAGATGTACGTCGTTCAGTCGTTCGTCACGCCTAAGGGGCGTGGATCGCTCCCAGCACACGTTTCTGTTCGCTGATCTTGTCGGCTTCACGGCACTCACCGAGCGTGCAGGCGACGAGGCGGCCGCGGATGTGGCGGTCGCCTTCCAGACGGCGGCATCGCATCTCGCCGCCGACTACGACTGCGACGTCGTCAAGAGCCTCGGCGACGCCGTCATGATCCACGGCGCCGACGCTCTGCGCGTCGTCGCCCTGGCACTGGAGCTCGCGCGGGACCTGGCCGCCGAGAACTGGTGCCCACCGCTGCGCATGGGCGTGCACTCCGGAACGGCGGTCCGGCGCAACGGCGACTGGTACGGCGCCACAATCAACGTCGCGGCGCGGCTGGTCGATGCCGCATCCGCCGGCGAGGTCCTCATCAGCGTCGCGACCCGCGACCTGCTCGCCTCGCACGACGCGATGACGATCGCCGATCTCGGCTCGCGGAGCTTCAAGAACGTCGGCGAGCCGGTCGGCGTCTGCGCCGCGGCAGCCTGAGCGTGGATCGCGGCCTGAAAGCCGCGATCTCGCTCGCGGCGCCCCAACAACAAAGAGAGGGCGCCACGGGGAAGAGGCGCCCTCTCTTTACCGGTTGGCTGTCCCTAGCCTGTCGTCATGAAGCGGACGTGATAGGCGAGCGAACGGTGTTCATTTCGACTGAACGACGTCGGAAGGGGCGCTACGCTCGAACGGGTCGCTACCGCAACGTCCGAGAAAGGCTTGAGATCCGTGCATATCGAGATCTGGTCTGACTTCGCCTGCCCGTGGTGCTACGTCGGCAAGCGTCGCTTCGAGGCCGCGCTCGCCAGCTTCGAGCATCCCGGCGACGTCCGCGTCACGTGGCGCTCGTTCGAGCTGGACCCCGGCGCTCCGCCGGAGCGCGGCGGCGATGGCGCCGCGCGACTGGCCGAGAAGTACGCCATGACCCGCGAGGAGGCGCTCGCGATGCAGCGGCGGATGACCGATGTCGCCGCGTCGGAGGGGCTTGCCTTCCGCCTGGACGTCGCGCGATCGGGCAACACGTTCGACGCGCATCGCGTGCTGCATCTCGCCGCTGCGCACGGCGCGCAGGACGCGATGAAGGAGCGCGTGATGCGCGCCTACCTCTGCGACGGCGAGCTGATCTGCGACCACGCGGTGCTGCAGCGCCTGGCGCTCGAGGTCGGCCTGCCCTCAGACGAGATCCGTGACGTGCTCGCCGGCGATCGCTACGCCGGCGACGTGCGGGCCGACGAGCGGACCGCGGCCTCGCTGGGCATCACCGCGGTGCCGTTCTTCGTCGTCGACCGTGCGCTCGGCGCGTCGGGCGCCCAGCCGCCCGGGGCGCTGCTGGAGCTCATGCGCCAGGGCTGGATGCCCGCGGAGGCGACCGCCGCCGTCGTCGCAGACGGCGCGAGCTGCGACGCCGGCGGCTGCTGAGCGCGCCAGCGGCGGTCGTAGGATCAGCCGGATGAGCATCGTCAAGATCAACGCCATCACCGTGCCGCGCGAGCGCTTCGGCGAGTTCGAGCAGCGCTTCGCCTCGCGCGCGGGCCGCGTGTCAAGCGCCGACGGCTTCGAGGCCTTCGAGCTGCTGCGCCCCAACGACGAGCGCGACGTCTGCCTGGTCATCACGCGCTGGCGCTCGGAGGAGGACTTCCGCGTGTGGGTCGCCGGGCCGGACTTCAAGGCCGGCCACGCGCAGCACCGCGAGGGCGGCCCGGTCGGCACGAGCAGCGAGATCTGGTCCTTCGACGTGCTCGAGCTGGAGGGTCCGGCGGGCTCGTGACCGCGACGGTGCGCGCGCTCGCGACGACGCCCGTCAAGGGCCTGCGCGTGGTCGGCGCATCGCGGCTTGAGCTGGGACCTTCCGGCGCGCCCAACGACCGCCGCTTTCACCTCGTCGATGATCGCGGCCGGATGTTCAACGGCAAGCGCACCGGCGTGCTGAACACCGTCGCGGCGACCTATGACGCCGCGGCCCGCGAGCTGGGGATGACGTTCGACGGCGGCGAGGTCGTGACGGGCGTCGCCGAGCTCGGCGAGGAGATCGACACGACGTTCTACTCGCAGCCGCTGCGCGCGCGGATCGTGCAGGGGCCATGGTCTCAGGCGCTGTCGGCGCTCGCCGGTCAGTCGCTGCGCCTGGTGGCGTGCGTCGATGGCAGCGCGCTCGACCGCGGACGTCGCGGGGCGGTCAGCCTCGTGTCCTCCGCCTCCGTGGCCGAGCTCGCGCGCGCGGCGGGCGGCGAGGACGTGCAGCCTCGCCGCTTTCGCATGCTCGTCGAGATCGAGGGCGTCGCCGCGCACGAGGAGGACGGGTGGGTGGGCTCGGCTGTGCAGATCGGCGCCGCCCTCGTGCGCATGCGCGGTCACGTCGGCCGCTGCGTCGTCACGACGCGTCACCCCGACAGCGGCGACGCCGACCTGCCGACGCTGGACCTGTTGGGCTCCTACCGCGGCGATCTGGACACCACCGAGCCGCTGGCCTTCGGGATCTACGGCGAGGTGCTCGAGGGCGGCGCGGTTGCCGTGGGAGACGCGGTGCGGCTGGCGTAGTGGCCGCCTGTGGGCCCCGAGCCTCGCGGCCGGCTGCGGCGTGATCTGCGGCAGCGGCATGACGTGGAACGACAGCGGACTGTCCCGGCTGCGCGCTCAGCGCGGCTTGGCGTGCAGGCTCTCCAGCAGCGCGTCCCAGACCGCCGCGCGGACCGCCGCCGCGCCCTCCCAGGGCTCGCGCACACCGACGTTCGGCGGCAGCACCACGGTGCTCTCGCCGGGTGGCGTGTCCGGTCCAAGCGGGTCTGCGGCGGACAGGATCACGATCTCGTTCGACGCGCCCGGCACCCCGCGCAGCCGCTCGCGCGCGAGCGTCAGGTGCTCGCCATCGGCCGCTCGGCCGCGAGCCGGGGCGACGACCAGCACGAGCACGCCGCGCGCGGCCAGCAGCGCCGCGGCGAGGATGGTGGCGCTGACCTGGGGCTCGGTCCCCGCCGAGTCGATGATCACCGTCGCGCAGGCGGGCAGCCGCGTTGGCACGTGCAGGGTCGCCGTGAGGCCGTCGCGCCAGCGCCGGGTGCGCACGCCCTCGGCGGCGAGGTGGCGCACGAAGGTGCGCGCGGCGGCGCGGCCACCGGCGGCCTCGGCGCGCACGTCGATGCTCACCGGGCGCAGCGATCGCAGCGCCGCGACGTCGCCGGTGGCGTCCTTCGCCGGCCGCCAGCAGGTCGACAGGCCCTGCGAGCTCGCGGCGACCGCGTGCCACACGCGGCCGTCGTCGTCGCGGTAGCGCGCGCGCCACGTCACCTGCGCGTCGGGCCCCGCGCCCCGCACGGTCAGCGCGAATGGGTCGTCGAGCAGCCCGGTCGCCGCGCCACGGATCTCCAGGGCGCCCGAGGCGGACGGCGTGTCAGGCGACGGCATGGCCCGGGCCCACGCTCACCAGGAGCGCGTCAGGCCGCCGTCCATCAGTCCGGCGCCCGCGCGATGACGGCCATGCGATCGCGGAAGTCCGGCGCCCACATGCGCTCGGCGACGCCGGCGCCGCGCGCGCCGCGCACGAGCAGCTTCGCGACGAGCGGGGAGTAGCCGCCGACGCGCTGCAGGTAGTAGCGCACGCTGAAGGCCTTCGGAGCGGTCGCGATCTGCAGCACCGTCCAGCCATGGCGCTCGAGCAGCGTCGTGATCGAGTCGCGCGTGAAGAACTGCACGTGCGTCGGGATCACCGACCACCAGCGCCGGCCCATCCGCCGCGCGACGAGGCTGCCGGCGTCGGGCAGAGCCAGCCACGCGACGCCGCCGGGGCGCAGCAGCTCGGCGAGGCGCTCCAGCGCCTCCCCGGGCCGCGGCAGGTGCTCGAGGACGTCACCCATGACGACGGCGTCGTAGGCGCCGAGCGGCAGCGGCGAGTTCAACAGGTCGCCGGTGCGCACGTCCAGGCCGAGCCGGTCGCGGGCATAGGCGGAGGCGAACCGCGAGGGCTCGACGCCGACCGCCTCCCAGCCGCGATCGACGGCCTCGGCGAGCAGGAAGCCCACCCAGCAGCCGAGGTCCAGCAGCTGGCGCTTGCGCGGGCCGCCGTTGTGCGGGTCGGGAAGCAGGTGCCGCTCGATCTGCGCGAGCGCGCTGCGGGCGGTCGCACGCTGGCCGGGCTCCTCCTGCACGTAGTCCTCCGACGACGCGTCGGCATAGGCGCTCTCGAGGACCGCGTCGGCGGGCATCGGTTCGGTCTGGCGGTGCCCGCAGCTCTCGCAGCGCACGAGATCGGCGAGCGCGGTACCGAACCGGTCGGTCGTCGGGATCAGGCCGTCCGGCCCCGCGTCGCCCGCCACCTTCAGGTGCGCCACGAGCCCGGACGCACCGCAGGCGGCGCATCGCGTCACAGTGCGCAGCAGCCTATGGCTTCGCGACGCGAGCACGGTGCGCCCTGCCCGCCCTCTACGATCACCGGGTGGCCGAGCGGCAGCTGTCTCTGGTGAGCGTCGTCGCGCCGATGCTCAATGAGGAGGGCACCGCGCGCGTCTTCTGCGAGCGCGTGCGGGCGGCGCTGGACGGCCTGCCGTGGGAGCTCGTGATCGTCGACGACGGCTCGCAGGACGCGACGCCGAGGATCCTCGCCGAGCTGGCCGCCGCCGACAAACGCGTGAAGGTCGTCACGCTGTCGCGGAACTTCGGCCATCAGATGGCGATCACGGCCGGCCTGGACCACGCGACGGGCGACGCCGTCGCGATGATCGACGCCGACCTGCAGGATCCGCCGGAGCTGATCGCGACGATGGTCGAGCACTGGCGGGCGGGCTCGGACGTCGTCTACGCGACGCGCACCGACCGCGAGGGGGAGTCGCGCTTCAAGCTCACGACCGCACGCTGGTTCTACACGATCATGGGCAAGGTCTCCAGCGTGCCGCTGGCCGCGAACTCCGGGGACTTCCGGCTGCTGGACCGCCGCGCGCTGGATGCCCTGCTGCGGATGCGTGAGCGCAACCGCTACCTGCGCGGGATGACGTCGTGGGTCGGCTTTACGCAGACCTCCGTGCCGTATGCGCGCGAGGCGCGCCACGCCGGCAAGACGAAGTACCCGATCCGCCGGATGGTTCATTTCGCGCTTGACGCGATCGCCTCGTTCTCCAACGTCCCGCTGCAGCTCGCCACGCTCGCAGGCTTTCTCTTCGCGATGCTCGCGTTCCTCGCGGTCCCGGTCGCGATCGGCTTTCGCATCGCCGGCGAGTTCCTGCCGGGGATCACGACGACCGTCATCGCCGTGCTTCTGCTCGGGGGCTTTCAGCTGATCGCGATCGGGCTGATCGGCGAGTACGTCGGGCGCATCTACGACGAGGTCAAGCGCCGCCCGCTGTATGTCGTGCGCGAGCGCCTGAACGTCGATGTCGACGCCGCCGAGGACGAGCGCGAGAGCACGCCGGTCCGCTGAGCGATGGTCCGGCGCTTCATCAGCCGGCAGCGGGCGCTGACCCTGCTCGGGGCGGCGATCTCCGCGCTCGCTCTGGCTGCGATCGTCGTCTGGGCGCTGAATCAGCCGGCGCCGACGTGGCCGCGCTCGGGCTCGGGGCTCGCGCTGGTGGCGGCGGCGATCGCCGTCTATCTCGCCGGCTGCGCCGCACGCGCCGAACGCTGGCTGACCCTGCTGCACCACAACGACGCGCGACCGTCCAGAACCGATGCCTACGGCCTGATCGCGGTCGGCTACCTCGGCAACAACGTCCTGCCCGCTCGCGCGGGCGACGCCCTGCGCGTGGTCTTCCTGACCCCGCGCGCCGAGACGAGCAGGCGCACGGTGATCGGCACGATCGTCGCCGAGCGGATGCTCGACGTCGCGCTGCTCGTCTGCCTCTTCGTGATCCTCGCCTACGGCGTGCTGGGTGGGATCGACGTCCCGGCGGGACGCCTGGCGGTCGCCGCGCTGCTCGTCGCCGCGCTGCTCGTGGTGGCGGTGATCGTCGCGCTGCTCGCGCACCGTCGCGGGCATCTGCGGCGCATCCTGGCCTTCCTCGCGCCGATGGCCGCGGCGACCCTGCGCATGCGCGGCCGCCACGGGGCGGCGCTGCTGGCGTGGTCGGTGCTCGTCTGGAGCCTGGAGTGGGGATCGTGGTGGCTGACGGCGGAGGCGGTCGGCCTGCACCTCGCGCTGCTCGACGTCGGCTACCTGATGGGCCTCGCGACGATCTTCGTGCTGATCCCGAGCGGGCCGGGCTACGTCGGGACCTTCGACGCCGCGCTGATCTTCGGGCTGCACGCGCTCGGGCACGCCGGAGCGCTGACGCTCTCCTACCTGCTGTTGCTGCGCTTCGTCATCGCGATCCCGATCACCCTGCTGGGGCTCGCCGCGCTGGCCTCGCGCTTCGGCGGCGTCGCGCGTATGCGCGCGGCGGTCCGGGCATGAGGATCGCGGTGCTCGGGGCCGGCGTCGCCGGCCTGGTGTGCGCGCACCGGCTGACGGCCGAGGGCCACGCCTGCGATGTCTACGAGCGCTGGCCGGGGCTCGGCGGCCAGGCCGCGACGCTCGACGTCGGCGGCGGCGACCTGCTGGAGCGCTACTACCACCACCTCTTCACGAGCGACCGCCATATCGTCTCGCTGTACGAGGAGCTCGGCCTCGACGACGAGCTGCAGTGGCACGCGTCGTCGATGGCGTTCTTCGTCGACGGGCGCCAGTGGGCGTTCAACGGCGCGCTGGACCTGCTGCGCTTCGGCCCGCTGCCGCCGGTGGCGCGCGTGCGGATGGGCCTCGCCGTGCTCCTGCTGCAGAAGTGCGCGACGCAGGTGGGTGCGTTTGAGTCGATCACCGCCCGCGACTGGATCGCGTCGCGCATGGGCCGCGCGCCGTGGGAGAAGATCTGGGGCCCGCTGTTGCGCGGCAAGTTCGGCGAGCGCGCGGAGGACATCTCGATGGCGTGGCTGTGGAGCAAGCTCACGCTGCGCCGCCAACTGGAGGGCGACGAGGCGCGCCAGGAGCAGCTCGGCTATCCGCGGCACTCGTGGGAGCTGTTGTTCGGCGCGCTGCGCTCGTCCGTCGAAGCCGGCGGCGGACGCGTGCTGCTCGACCGGCCCGCTGCCGCGCTGCGGCGCGACGGCGCGGGATTCGTGGTGTCGTCCGGGACGGCGGGGTCGTTTCGCCGCGGTCACGACCCGCGTGCGTTCCCGCCCGGCGACGGCGACGGCGAGCGCTACGACGCGGTCGTCGCGACGGTCCCCAGCGACGTCTTCCTCGGCCTACTCGACGACGAGTTGCGCGACGCGATCGGCTCCGCCTACCTGGACCGCCTGCGCGCGACCGAGTACCACACCGCATTGTGCCTGCTGCTCGAGCTCGACCGCCGCTTCTCGCCCTTTTACTGGACGAACATCGCCGACGCGCAGATCCCCTTCGTCGGCCTCGTCGAGCACACGAACCTCATCGACCCGGCGCGCTACGGCGGCCGGCGCTTCCTCTACGTCGCCAACTACCTCGTAGCGGGCGACCCGCTGCTGTCGCTCTGCGCCGCGGAGCTGCTCGACGCCTACCTGCCCGGCCTGCGAGCGGTGCGGCCCGAATTCTCGCCAAAGTGGATCCGCGCGAGCTGGCTGCACCGCGAGCCGGCGGCCCAGCCGATCGTCACCGTCGGCTACCACCAGCGCATCCCGCCGCTTGACAGCGGAGTGCCGGGCCTGGTGCTCGCGAACACGACGCAGATCTATCCCGAGGACCGCGGAACGAACTACTCCGTGCGCTTGGGCGGCGATGCCGCGCGCGCGCTGCTGGACGCCGCGCCGTGAGCGAAGCGCCCACCAGGCGTGGGCCTATCCTCGACGCATGAGCAGCGCGTACGCGGGAATGCCCGGCGCCGACCTCGTCGAGCGCGGCGTCTCGGACCTCGCCGCCGGCCGGCGCAGCGTCGAGGCGCTGCTGGTGTCGCGCGCGACCACCCGGCTACGTTCCTGCGGGGTGCCCATGCCGCCACCGCTGCCCGATGCCGACCGCGAGCTCTACGTGCTCCTGGCCGAGCGCGAGGGGGCCGGCGCACACACCGCCTACAACGCCCTGACTCGCCGGCTCGTGTCGTTCATGCACGCGGCCGAGCATCATGCGCCCTGACGTCGACGACGCGCGCGTCCGGCAGTTGCTGGACGCGCTCGGTCGGCGCATGCGCACGGCTCACACGCTGTATCTCGTGGGTGGATCCAGTGCGGTGCTCGTCGGCTGGAGGATGTCGACTCGCGACGTCGACGTGCGCCCGGAACCAGACTCCGACGAGCTCCTGCGCGCGCTGAGCGATCTCAAGCACGAGCTCGACATCAACATCGAGCTGGCGTCGCCGCTGGACTTCCTGCCCGCGCTTGACGGCTGGCGGGATCGCAGCCCGCTTGTGGGCACGTGGGGGGCGCTTCAGGTGCGCCACCTGGACTTCCGTCTGCAGGCGCTCGCCAAGCTCGAGCGCGGACTGGAGACGGACCTCGACGATGTTCGGATGATGCTCGATCGCCGCCTGGTTGTTGCCGCAGAGCTGCAGGCGGGCTTCGATGCGATGCAGGCCAAGCTGTTTCGCTTTCCGGCCGTGGACGCCGCGAGGTTCCAGGCTCGGGTCGCCGACATCATCCGACGACGCTGACACTCAGTCCGCGGGCCTGGGGTCGAGCATCACAGCAGCGCCGACAGGATCGCGCCGAGCACGATGCCCATGATCAGGACCGAGCCGAGCACGACGGTCAGCACGCCGACCGCCAGCGAGCGCGGCACGAGCCCCACGGCACGCCTGGCGAGCATGCCGGGACGCAGCGTGCGTGCGACGGCGACGGTTGCGGCCAGGCGGCCGATCATGCCGCCGCCCCAGCGCTCGATCTCCGCGCCGCGCAGGCGCTGCTCCCAGGCGACCACCATCGCCTGCGCCTCGCGGCGGTCCGCGCGCCGGCGGCGCGGCAGGCGCTGCAGGCGGTCGCGCCAGTACTCCAGCGCCTCGCGCGCCTCGCCCGGCTCAGGCCCCCGGACCGCGTCCTGGACGCCGTCGTCGTGCGCGCGCGAATCCGTCACCGGCATGCGAGGGATGATAGATCAGCCGTGCGTGTCGAAGAGTGAGCGGATATCGCTCAATCCTCGACACACGTGCCGGGTTCAGCTCGCGATCTCCCGGTAGACCTGCCATGTCGCCCGCGCGGCATCCAGCCACGTCCACGGTGGCGGTCCGGGCGCCGGCCTGCGCGCGGCGGCTCCGGCGGCCAGCATGCCCGCCATGTCGCCGGGATCCACGAACGTCGCACGGATGCCGAGGACCTCGCGCAGCACCGGCAGGTCCGAGGCCACGACCGGCGTGCCGCAGGCCAGGGCCTCGACGGGCGGCAGCCCGAACCCCTCGTCGTCGGAGGGGAAGACGAGCGCGCGGGCGCCGGAGTAGATCGCCGCGAGGTGCTCGTCGGGCACGTGCCCGGTGAGCGTCACGCCGGGCAGCTCGTGCGCCCACGGCCGCGTCGCCCCGACGAGCACGAGCGCAAGCTCGCGCGGCGCCTTGGCCATCGCCGCGATGCGCTTGCGCGGGTCCGGGGTCTGCAGCCCGCCGACCCACAGCAGGTAGTCGTCGGGCAGGCGGTAGCGCTTGCGGACCGCCTCGATCTCCCAGGCGCTGCACTCGCGCATCGCGGGAGCCGGAGCCTCGTGGACGACCGTCAGCCGGTGCGGCGTCATCCCGAGATGCTCGGCGACCTCGGCGGCGACGACCGCCGTCGGGACGATCACGCGCGTGGACCGCTCGACGGCGAGGTAGCGCATACGAAAGCGGATCCCCGAGCGCAGATACTCGCTGCGGCGCTTGAGCGGGACCACGTCGTGCAGCGTGACCACCTGCGGGCACGGCGGGCGCAGCATCGCGCCGTCGATCCACGGGGCGTGGAAGACGTCCGCGCGGCGCGGGCGCTGGGTCTCGATCAGCTCGTCGCCCTCGGTCGCGGTCTCGCGCAGCGCCTCCAACAGGCAGCTCGCGTAGCGGCCGATCCCGCGCGGATCGCTGGCCGGGCGGCTGTCGAAGGCGACCTTCACCGCGCCACGGCTCGCTGGAGGATCGCCTCGACGCGGTCCGCGTACGCGTCGGCCCCGAAGCGCTGAGCGCGCTCGCGGGCGGCGGCGCCCATCTCCGCACGCCGGCCCAGCACCTCGAGCACCGCCGCCGCGAGCTCGTCGGGCCTGCCCGGGGCGACGAGGCGGCCGGTCACGCCGTCGGCGACGACCTCGGCCAGGCCGCCGACGCGCGTCGCGACGACCGGCGTCCCGGCCGCCATCGCCTCCGCGAGTACGGTGCCGAAGGGCTCCTGGCGAGAGGGCGCGACGAGCACGTCGAGATGGCGCATGACGGCGGCCCCGTCGGCCACCCACGGCACGTGCTCGACGCCCCCCGCGCCGCGCACCTGCGCGGCGTACTCCGGCGCGCTGTCGTAGGGGTCGTCGCCGATCAGCACGATTCGCGCTCCCGGCGCTCCCGCGTGGATCGCCGGCGCGGCGCGCGTGAGGTCCAGCGGGCCCTTGCGCGGCTCGATGCGACCGACGAAGCCGACGACCGGACCGCCGCCGTTGCGGGCCGGCCATGGCGCCGGCACGTCCGGCACGTCGAGCTCGACGGGGCAGTACACGACGTCGGCGCTCAGCCGCGGGGAGAGCCGGTCCGCGACGGCCTGGGAGTCGGCGAGCACGGCGTCCGCGCGCGCCCAGAAGCGGGGTACGCGGTCGACGATGTCGTGGACGTGCAGCACGGTGCGATGGCCGGCGAGCGCCGGCAGCAGACGCGCGCTGACGGTGCCGTTGAGGTAGACGAGGTCGCCGTCGCGGGCGAGCCGGCGCGCGAGCGCCCAGCTGCGGACGGCCCGAGCGCCGGCGCCCCGCTGCATGCCGCCGACATCCAGGCGCACGACGGGCAGGCCGGCCTCATCCAGCGGGCCCGCTGCCGGCGTGGCCAGCGTCAGCTCATGGCCGCGCGCGACGAGTCGGCGCGCGAGGCGCAGCAGCCCGATCTCCGCGCCGCCCGGATGGGCGACGGCACACACGGCGAGGATGCGCACAGCGCGGATCGTCGCAGGACGCCGAGCGCCGCGCGCTCGGCCGCGGCAGCGATAGCGTGGCCACCGTGGCCGCACCCGGGGACGATCTGCACGACGCGGTGTGGTCCGCCGTGCCCGAGGACGCGGTGCCCGAGCGCCTGGAGTTGCGTCTGGCGTTCCTGCTGGCGCACGTGCGGGCCGGTGAGACCGTCCTGGACGTTGGCTGTGGCGCGGGAGAGTTCAGCGCGGCGCTGGCGCACGCCGGCGCTCACCCGATCGCCGTCGACGTCGCCGGCGAGGCGCTGCGCCGCGCGCGCGAACGCGTTGCGGGACTCGATGCGCGCCGCTGGGCTGCGGGCGAGCCGCTGCCGCTGGCGGACACGAGCGCCGACGTGGTCTGGGCTGGGGAGGTCATCGAGCATGTCGCCGATCTCGCGCCCTGGCTGTCGGAACTGCGGCGCGTGCTGCGCCCGGGCGGCACGCTGCTGCTCACCACGCCGCACCACGGCCCGGGAACGCTCCTGCGCCTGGCGCTCAGCCGTCGCCGCTTCGCCGAGCACTTCGCGCCGCGCTCGGAGCATGTGCGCTTCTTCTCCCCGCGCACCCTGGGGGCGCTGCTCGACGATCTCGGCTTCGACGTGGCCGAGATCCGCGCTGCCGGCGGCCCACCGGGATCGCGGTCGACGATCCTCGCGCGGGCGACGCGAGGCTGAGCACCGGCTGCCCGAGGAGGCCACCGCGTATCGTTGACGAGCGATGCGCGTACTGCTGGACACGACGTACGCGCTGCGCGGACCAAGCGGCACTGCCGTCTACCTGCAGCGCCTCGAGCAGGCACTCCAGGCCGAGGGCGTCGAGGTCATCGTGGCCGCCAACCCCCTACGGCGGGCGCCCGCCGGCGGCGGCGCCGGCAGCGCTCGCAACCTCGCGCTCGACGCGCGCTGGACGCAGGTCGAGCTGCCGCGCCGCGCCAGGGCGCAGCGCGCCGACGTCCTGCACCATCCGCTGGCGGCGCTGGCGCTTCGCGCGCCGTGCCCGCAGGTCGTGACGCTGCACGACCTCGCCTTCGAGCGCCTGCCCGAGCTCTTCGCGTCCGGCTTCCGGCGCTACGCGTCGCTCACCCACCGTGCTGCGGCGCGCGGTGCCGCGGCCGTCGTCTGCGTCTCGCAGACCACGGCCCGCGACGCCCGGGCGCGCTGGGGCGTCAAGCCCGAGCACATCGTCGTCGCGCCCCACGGCCCCGGCCAGGAGCCGCGCCTGGTCGCCGCCGTGCGCCCCGAGCACTTCCTCTACGTCGGCGACGACGAGCCGCGCAAGAACCTCGCCCTGCTGCTGCAGGCCTACGCGGTCTACCGAGCCCGCAGCGCGAGCGCCGGCACGCCGCCGCTGCCGCTCGTGCTCGCCGGCAGCGCGACGGCCGACCGGGACGGGGTGCGATGCGACCCAAGGCCCGACCTCGCGAAGCTGTTCAACGGGACGGCGGCGCTCGTGCATCCGGCGCTGCACGAGGGCTTCGGGCTGACCGTGCTGGAGGCGATGAGCGCCGGCGTGCCCGTCGTCGCCGCCCGCTCGCCGGGGCTCGTGGAGACGGCCGGCGAGGCCGCGCACCTCTTCGACCCCTACGACGCGGACGCGCTGACCCAGGCGCTGCTGCGCGTCGCGAGCGACCCTGCCCGGCGGGCCGAGCTCGCCGTGGCCGGGCGCCGGCGCGCGGCGAGCTTCTCCTGGCAGGCCTCGGCGCGCGCCCACATCGAGGCCTATACCCTCGCCGTCACGTGAAGGTTGCGATCCTCGGCACGCGCGGCATCCCCGCGTCCTACAGCGGATTCGAGACGGCGGCCGAGCAGCTCGCCAGCCGGCTGACCCAGCGCGGCCACGAGGTGATCGTCTACTGCCGGCCGCACGTCGTCGACCGGCGCTTGAAGGAGCACCGCGGCGCACGGCTCGTGCACCTGCCGGCGATCCGCAACAAGTACCTCGACACCTTCAGCCACACCCTGCTCTCCTCGTTGCATTGCGCGCGCCGCGTGCGCCCGGATGTCGCGCTGTTCTTCATCGCCGGCAACAGCCCGATGTGCCTGATCACACGCGGCGCGGGCATCCCGACGGTCATCAACGTCGACGGCCTGGACTCCGATCGCTCGAAGTGGCCCGCCGTCGCGAAGGCCTACCTGCGCTTCGCCGAGCGCAACGCGCCGCGCTGGTCGGACACCGCGATCACC
>Ga0136619_10000275_pt1 | contig 19079 bp, 25 predicted proteins | sample AntDrymUQ3532106_2_FD_104807 | JGI IMG/M metagenome (GOLD analysis project Ga0136619, IMG submission 104807) | Polar desert sand microbial communities from Dry Valleys, Antarctica - metaG UQ353 (21.06) | ecosystem: Environmental > Terrestrial > Soil > Desert | place: Antarctica: Dry Valley...
AGCACGCCGGCCGCCGCCAGCGCCCGCAGCAGCAGCCAGCCGCCGACGCCCGCGATCAGCCCTCCGCTCAGCATGGTGGCGGCCGCGTAGATCGCCTGGAACTCCGGGCCGACGTCCGGGTAGTAGAGCAGCAGGTCGTGCACCGCGGCGCCCGCCCCGGCGAGCACTCCCGCCAGCACGGCGACCGGCAGCGTCCACCAGCGGTAGAGGCCGATGGCGAAGGCGAGCTCCGCACCGGCGCCCTGGATCGCCCCCGAGAGCAGCGTGTCGGCGCCCCAAGGCGACCCGCCCAGCACCATCGACGCGAGAGCGGATACGACGCCGCCGAACAGCGCCGCACCGGGCCGCCGAACGATGAGCGCCACCAGCACGCCAGGCAGCAGCCAGATGCCGTAGAGGATGGCCTGTGCCGCGGGCAGCGCCGTGAAGAGCGGCGTCGCCGCCACGTACGTGAGATTCCAGGCAAGGAAGGCGATGCCGAACGCCGCCGACACCACCGCCGCCACCACGACGTCCACCACCCGCCAGCCCCCCCGCCCCTCGCGCTCGGTCATCCGTCCGTGCCTCCCATCTGTGTCTCGATCACCAACAGGGTTCCCTCCCCGAGCTGGACCGATGCGGGACTGCTCACGATCTCGTTCGACAGCCCACGAGAGCGCCCCATGGTCAGCGTGGCGCCATCGAGCGGCCACCGCAGCCCAGCGGTCGTGACGCCGGCGGCGTCGCCCCCGACGGGCAGCAGCGTGACGAGGTCGCCGATGCCCCCGCCGAGCTCGCGCCTGGCGCCGCCGTGCAGCGCGCTGACCCGGGAGCCGCCGCGGACCGCGCTGATGTCGCGGCCGGCGAGGGCCGGGTCGGTGAGCAGCAGCAGGTTGGCGAGCTCGTGATCGAGGCGATCCCCGCCCGATGCGCCGATGATCACTATCTCGGTCGCGCCCCTGGCCAGCGCCGCCTCGACGGCGAGCTCGGTGTCGGACGCCTCTTTGTCGATCGGGTGGCGTTCCACGCGGGTGCCCTCTGCGGCGAGGCGCTCGACGAGGGCCGCATCGATCGAGTCGAGGTCTCCGACCAGGAGGTCCGGGCGCAGGCCGAGGCTCTCCAGTGACGCGGCTCCACCGTCGGCCGCAACCGTGATGTCGGCATCGGCCAGCACCGCCCGATCGAGTGGATCCAGGTCGCCGGCGGCGATCACCACGGCCTTCATGTGCGTCGTCCAACCTCGTGCGTCGGTCCGGTTGGAAACGACAACGCGCCCGTGAGGCTGACCTCTCGGGCGCGCCGCTGCACGCGTGCATCGACTCCCTGCGCTGGCATGACCCAGATCAGGTTCCGAGGGTCTGCGGGCCACTCGTTGCCCGCACTCTCAGCGCTGCTGCGCTCCCCTGTCGTTTCGTTCGGTTGTGAGCCCAGTATAGCACGCTCACCTATCATCCGGCCATGCACCCCAACGTCGGGCGCGTGGTCGCCGCCGCCTCCGTCGCGGGTCTCGATATCGAGGTCGAGCGCTTCCCGGAGGGCACCCGAACCGCCGCGGACGCGGCCCGCGCGATCGGCTGTGACGTCTCCCAGATCGTGAAGTCGCTCGTGTTCGTGGTCGGCGAGGAAGCGGTGCTGGCGCTCGCCTCGGGAACCAACCGCGTGGACACCGCGCGGCTCGGCCAGGCGCTCGGCGTCGGCGGGGTGCGGCGCGCGGACGGTGACGAGGCGCGAGAGGCAACGGGCTTCGCGATCGGGGGCATTCCGCCCTTCGGCCACGACCGGCCGCTCACGGTGCTCGTCGACCGCGACCTGCTGACGCACGATCGGCTGTGGGCCGCAGCCGGGCTGCCCGATGCGGTGTTCGCCATCACGCCCGAGGCGCTGGTCCGTGCCAGCGGCGGGCGGGTGGTTGACCTCGCGGACTCCGCGCCACGCTGATCGAGCGCGTCGCCTGATGTCTCCCTGGACCGCCTTCGCACTGGTCGCCGTCGCGGGTGCAGTGCTCGCCGCCGCATCGGCGCTCGGCGTTCGCGCCGCCGGCGGGCACCCACGCATGGCGCGCAGGCTGGCCGGCGCGCGCGAGGCGCGCGTCGGAGCGCTGCTCGATCGAACCGATGGCGGAGGTCGGCCGGTGCGGGTGACGGGGCGGATTCGCTGCCGGGATCCGCTGCTCATCGGCGCGGATCGGCTGGTCGCCTATCACCGCGACGTGGAGGTCCTCCTGGAGCGCATCGGATGGCGCAGCGTGGAGCGGCTGCGCGAAGCGCGCTCCTTCGACCTGTGGGACCACGACGGGTCGCTGACCATGGATCCGGCGCGTGTCGCCGAGCCGCTCATCACCATCCCGTCGGTGTGGCGAGGACGAGCCGCCGAGCTCCAGGAGCCCCACGCCTCCGCGGCCAGGCAGCTGGAGGAACGGCATGGCGTGACCGCCATCGCTGCCCGATCCACGATACGCACCGTCAATGTGACCGACAGGCTGCTGGTGCTCGCCCGCGTGACACTCCCTCCCAGCGGAGGAGTGGTGCTGGAGCCGCCCGAAGGCGGGTACCTGGTGACGTCGCTGGCGCTGGACGACGCCATGCGGCTGCTCGGAGGTCGCCGCCGCCTGATGGCGGGGTCCGTGCTCGGCATCGGCATCGGGCTGCTGATGGCGCTCGGCGGCATCGTGGCGGCGATCGTCGCGGCCGCCCTGGGCGGCTGACGCCGGTACGGCCCACGCCCGTACGAACGAGGGATGGAGAAACGTTCCTCACGTTTCTATCATCGTCCTCACGGGACCTACCAGATGCTCCAGACAGAGCGCCGTCAGGCTCCGCGAACGGAGTCCCCGATGACCCTCGAACGGGCCGATGCGTTGCTCACGGTCTCCCAGGCCGCGCGGCTGCTCGGCGTGCATCCGAACACGATCCGCACGTGGACCGAGGGCGGCCGCCTCGTGGCCTACCGCATCAACGAGCGCGGCGACCGCCGATACCGGGATTCGGATGTGCGCGCTCTCCTCGTCGAAGACGTGCCGTCCCCCGCAGGGCCCTGCGTGCGGTCACCAAGGAGCTGACGGGCACCCTGGACCTGACCCGCGTCGCTGCCGAGATCATCGAGCGCACGCGCACGATGTTCGGCGCGCATCACGGTCGGTATCGCCGGAATGCCCGGCGACGCGCTCGACCGCGCGGGACTGGCGGCCGCGGCCGACGCGGCGCTCTACTTCGGCAAGCGCTCCGGAGGAGACCGCGTGATCCGCGCCGACTCCCTTCCGCGGCGCCGGCGGACCGATGCAGCACAGGCGGACCTCGACGCGGCCTGACCCGCCGAGACCGCGTGTATCATCCGGCGCCCATGACGCTCCGCCGCCTCGTCGCGCCGCGCGGCCGGATGGTCCTGTCCGTCGCCGGCGCCCTCGCCCTCGGCGTGGCGGGCTGTTCGGCACCCGCTCCGAGCCCAATTCCGACACCGGTGGAAGCCAGCGCGGCAGCATCGGCGACTCCAGTGGTCCCGACGCCGACTCCCTCGCCCAGCCCCCAACCCACCCCCCGTTTCACGAACCCCGCGGACACCGGGCTCGCGGCGCTGCTCCCCTCCACCGTCGCGGGCCTCCCGCTGGTCGTCGCCCCCATCGGCGAGTTCGCGCTCACACCCGGCGACGTTGGCCTCGCCTACGGTGAGATCGGCCTCGACTTCGCATCACTGGCCATCGCCTACGTGGAGCAGCCGCGCCTGACGCTGTATGCCGTTCGGACCGACGGCGACCCGGTGAGCACCGAGGATCTCGAGCCGCACCTCGCCACCGCCGGCCGTTACCTGGGCATCGCCGGCCTCGACCGTGAGCCGTGGGAGCTGATCACGGTGGCCGATCGGCAGGTCTGGACCCGGCCCGGTGACATCGCCACGGCCGCGGGGACGGTGCTGTACACGTGGTCCGATGGCGAGTTCGTCTTCCTTCTGATCGGTGCGGACGACACGCTGAACCGCGCTCTCGTCGCGGCGCTGCCGGGCGAGCCGCAGCCGCCGACCACCCCGAACCCGTCGCCGAATCCGTCGGCAAGCGGCGGGTGACCTCCTGAGCGGCAACGCGCCGGGCCGTACCATGCGCTCATGGCGGATGCGGGAGGGGAGAGCGAAGTGACCGAGTCCGATGAATGGGACGGCTGGGACGAGGGCGGAGACGACCGCATCGGCCGCAAGCGCGACCGTCTGGCACGCCTGCTCTCAGTGGCCTCCATCCTGTACTCGAAGGGCAGCGGCGAGTCGGGCGTGCCGGTCTCCGAGATCGCGCGCCTGACCGGCATGACCACGCGGACCGTCTACCGCGACATCAACGCCCTCGACGAGGAGCTCGGCGTCCCGGTCTTCCAGGCCGGTCGCGGGCGCTACGGCATCGATCGCAAGTTCTTCCTGCCGCCCCTGCGGCTGGCGGTGCCGGAGGCGATCGTGCTGTTCCTGGCGGCGCGCCTCATCGCGCGCTGGAGCGACCAGTACGACGCCGCGGTCGTCAGCGCCTTCACCAAGCTCGCCGACCTGCTGCCGCAGCCGATTGCACGGCACGTGGCCGCGACCATGCTGTCCGTCGGAGACCACGACGCGAATGAGCCGTTCACGCGCAGCTTCTCCGCGGTGGCGCGCGGCTGGGCCGAGGGGCGGGTGGTCGAGATCACCTACGACCCCGGCACCGGCCAGGAGAAGCGGACCCGCGTGCAGCCGTACTTCCTGGAGCCGGACGCGGCGCTGCGCAGCGTGTACCTCATCGGCTTCGACGAGCCCGCCGACGCGATGCGCACGTACAAGGTCGAGCGGATCCGCAGCGCGACGCTCACCCTCGACCGCTACGACATCCCAGAGGACTTCGACCCGGATCGCTGGCTCGCGAACTCGTGGGGCATCTGGTCTTCCGATACCACCCCGACGGGGCGCGTGCGGCTGCGCTTCGCGTCATCGGTCGCGCACCGCGTCCGGGAGGCTGTGTGGCATCGGTCCCAGGAGCTGACCGAGCTCGACGACGGCGGCGTCGAGATGTCGGTGACGGTTGCCGGCACCGTCGAGATCCGGCCGTGGATCCTGTCGTGGGGAGAGGCGGTCGAGGTGCTCGAGCCCGCCGAGCTGCGCCAGGTCATCGCCACCGCGGTCCGGGACGCGGCCGCGCGCTATGGGCGTTGAGGTCGAGGCACGCTTTCGCGCGGAGGCGCGCGCCACGCTCGAGCGACTCGCCACGCGCCCGACGCTGGCCGCCGCGACCCTCGGGCCGGCGCGCACGGTGCTCGAGGAGGACCGCTACCTCGATACCGCCGACGCGCGGCTCGGCGCCGCCCGCTGGGCGTGCCGGCTCCGGACGCGGGAGGGCGTCACCCGCATATCGCTGAAGGGACCGCCCGACGCTCCGATCACCAGCTGGCTGCATCGGCGCCCGGAGGTGGAGGGGCCCGCCTCCCCCACAGTGAATCACGACGCGTGGCCTGAGAGCGAAGCGCGCGAGCTGCTGACCCGGCTGTCGGGCGGAGCGCCACTCGTCGAGTGGCTGCGGCTGCTCCAGGAACGCACGGAGCTCGCGGTGACGCTCGAAGGCCGCACGCTGGGCACGCTGACGCTGGACGTCGTGACGGTTGAGCGCGACGGCCGCTCCATCGGGGAGCTGCTCGTCGTCGAGATGGAGATCCGAGCAGACGGCGATGCGGAACGCGACCTCGGTCCGCTGGCGGAGGCGCTTGCCGCGGAGCCGGGGCTGCGACCCGAGCCACGGACGAAGCTGGAGCTGTCCCTCGAATTTGCCGGCTGACGCCTATCCCGCGCCGAGCGGCAGGCGCTGGATGAGCGCCAGACGAGGCCGCTCGGACGGGACGATCGGGACCATCGGCAGACGCAGCCACGCGTCCCCGGCGGCGCCGGAGCGGAAGCGGGCGTCGAGGCGTCGCGCCGAGAGGCCGGTGAACCCGAAGCGACGCAGGGCCTCCGACAGGAGCGTCCCCTCGCCGCGCAGCGCGTGGCCCACGACACACCGATCGCCGCCGGGCAGGATCGCCTCGAGGCGCTCGCGGCGCGCGGCGAACGGCCTTCGCTGAAGCGAGGCCCCGGCGCTCCACAACAGGTCGGATGCCACGAATGCCGGCCGGCCGGCGCCACGCTCTCCCGCAAGCCGCCGTCGAAGAAGGTCGCCGTCCAGCCAGCCCCCTTCGTCGAGGACGAGCAGCGAGCCATCGAGGATCACCTCGTCCTCGAGCAGCTGGCGCGGCAGCTCGTCGTCCAGCTCGGAGAAGGCCGCCATCGCATCGGCGAGGCCATCCACCTGGAGGCGTGTGATGCGCGCTCCCTCCACCCAGGCGAGTGCACGGACGCCCGGCCACCACGGCTCAAACAGGAAGCCGGCGTCGTCGAACGGTCCGATGCCGGCGGTCGCCTGCATCGGGGCGATGCGGATCGGCAGCCGGCCGGCGGCTGTCGGGACGTGGAGCTCGAGTCGGTCCCCGGGCACGACCCTCGCGCTCAGGCGGTCTTGCGCCTGCGCTGCGGGCGCTCGGCAGCGGGCTCAGCGGCAGGCTCACCGGCAGCCGCGGCCGTTCGTCGCTCCTGCCGCGCGGCCGAGACCGAGGCCTCCAGGGCTGCCATGAGGTCACCGATGTTCGTCGGCTCGGTCCGCTGTGCGGGCTCGGGCTTTTCGCCAGCCACCTTGCGCTCGATGACGGCCATGAGCGCCTGGCGGTAGTCGTCCTGGTAGGCATCGGCGCTGAAGTCGCCGGTCATGCTGGCCACCAGCTGCTCGGCCATCTTCCGTTCGGCAGGCTTGATCTCGATCTGCTCCTCGAGAAGGTTGAGCTCCTCCATCGAGCGAACCTCGTCCGGCCAGTGAAGCGTGGTGAGCAGCATGGTGTTCGAGTAGGGGTTGAGGGCCGCCAGCTGCTCTCGGTCCTTGAGCACGATCTTGCAGATCGCGCTCTTGCCCTCATCGGCGAGGACGGACTTCAGGAGGTAGAAGGCCTTGGTGCCGATCGCCTCCGGCTCGAGGTAGTACGCCTGCTTCACGAACTGGGCGCCGTTGTCGCGCCGCGTGTCGACGAACATCTCGATCTCGATGGCGCGCATCGTCTTCAGTGGCACCGAGTCGATGTCCTCCTCGGTGACCACGACGAACTTGCCCTTGCTCCACTCGTAGCCGCGCACGGTCTCCGAGCGCGGGATGACCTCATCGTGGTACGGGCAGTAGACCTTCATCTGGATGCGGTTCAGGCAGCTGGCATGAAGGAGGTTGAAGCCGATGCCGCCCTGCTCCGTCGCGAGGTACAGCTTGACGGGGATGGTGACCAGCCCGAACTGGATCGCTCCTCGCCACATTGATCGCGCCATGTGTCCCGTGCTCCCGTGCGGCGCCCTCCGCTCCGCCGTGCCCAGCGGTGCTCAGGCGCGGCGGTGACTATACAACGCGCCCGCAACCATTCAGGCCTTGCGGTCAGGAGTACATCGGTACCATGCCGATGCGCCCATGGACGCGGGGAACCCGTTGGGAGACGCTGCGATGGAGATGCATGACACCGCCGAGGCGCAGCGCGCCTACGTCCTCGAGGACGATCCTGACATCGCCGCGCTCGAGGCCGATCTCCTCCGCGAGATGGGCTTTGCCGTGGTGACCTGCACGCGCATCGTGGAGCTGGGCGACCTCATGGACGTTGCGCTCCCGCACCTGCTGGTCGTCGACGTCATGCTCCCCGACGGGGACGGTGGCGACATCACCGAGCTGCTGCGCACGGCATGGCCCGGCATCCCGGCCGTCATCGTCAGCGCCGCCAGCACTGAACGCCTCGCCGAACTCGGGTCGCTCGGACCGGTCGTGCCCAAGCCGTTCAACCTCGAGGCGTTCCGCAGCGCCGTGGAAGAGGCGCTCGACGGGGCCGCGCAGCTCCGCGCCGCCTCCTAGGCCTTCGGCGCCACCCGCGCGCCTCCCGGACCGGTCACCGCAACCAGGGCCTCCGCCACCGCCCCGTCCGCGCCGCTGAGCTGGTAGCGGTGCGTAATGGTGACGCTTGCCGAGAGCATGGCGTTGACCGGGCAGTAGCGCGTCGCCGACAGCTCGATCGAGCGTCTCAGGGCCTCGGCGTCGACCGCGCCGCTCACGCGATGCTCGACCGTGATGGTGGTGAAGACCTTCGGATGCTCGTCGGCTGACTCGCCGCTGACGACGATCTCGTAGGCCGTGGCCATCTGGCTCTTCTTGCGCAGGATGCTCGCCACGTCCATCCCCGTACAGCCGGCGAGTGCTGCCAGCAGCACCTCCTTCGGGCCTGCTGCCGAGTTATCGCCCTCGGGTGGATCAGCATCCATGCTGATCGGCTGCCCCTGCTCGGTCCGCGCGTCGGTCCGGCTTCGCGCCGGATCGATGGTGGCGGTGATGCGCGTCGGCATCGGCGCAGCCTAGCGCACCCTGCGCGCCTTCCAGACCTCCTCCGACGGCCAGCGCCGGCCCCACTCGGCGCTCGTGTACTCGTAGCTCGTCGTCGCACCGGGCGGCGCCTGGATCTCCATGAGATCGGTCACCTCGAAGCCGCTGGCCCGCAGCAGCCGGATCATGTCGCCGTGCGAGAGGTGGAACTCGACCCCGTCGTCGTCCGGCCATTCGAAGCGGTGCATGCCGAACTGGTCCCGGCGCAGCAGATCGGTCGACGGCCCCTCCGCCAGGGTGTCCGGCACGGTCAGCATCTGGATCACGCTGTTGCCCAGGAATATGAGGTCGCCGCCGGGACGCAGCAGGCGAGCCGCCTCCGGAATCCACAGGTACGGGTCGCACCAGATGGCGGCCCCGTACTCGCTGATCGCGATATCGAAGCTCCGGTCCGCAAACGGCGTCGCCTCGGCGTTGCCCAGGTGCAGCGGGAACTCAAGGCCGTGCTCTGCCTGAAGGCGATGCGCGGTCTCGAGCTGCTTCGGCGAGTTGTCGATGCCGACCGCGCGTGCGCCGCGCCGCGCAAGCCACGCGGAGACATACGCGGTGCCGCAGCCCAGCTCGATCACGTCGCGGCCATCGAGGTCGTCGGGAAGCACGCGCAGCTCCGACTCCGGGACGCCCCAGATTCCCCACGTCGGCTCGTCCTGCGCCCAGTTGCGCTCGGCGGATGCCACGTACGACGCGGCCTGATCATTCCAGTACTCGCGGTTGCGGGCGACGTGCTCCGGCAGCTCCTCGGGGATCGTCATGCGCCCGCACCGACTTCGGTCGCAGCCGCCCGCTCACCGAGCTCGCCGACCGCCGCGATGCGCTCGGTCTCGCCACCCGCGCCCGTGGCGAGCAGGATCCGCCCGGAGGCCTGGGCGGCGAAGAGTTGCTCGGCGGTGGCGAGCGTATCGGCCTCGGCAGGGCCCTTGTCGTCACGGATGCGGACGATGCGCGGAAAGCGCATCGCGAAGCCCGACCGATGGCGCGTCGAGCGCATGAGGCGATCGAAGGCGATCTCGACCACGACCTCCGGGACGACCGTGCGATAGCGCCCGAAGTCGCGCAGCGTGATGGCCGTGAAGCGCTCGGTCATGTCTGCGATCTCCGCATCGGTCAGGCCGGTGTAGGCCTTGCCGATGGTCAGCAGCCCCGCGTCCGGCTCGTCCGCCTCGCGCACGGCGAACGTGTAGTCCGAGAGGACGGCGCGGCGCTTCCCGTGGCCCCACTCGACGCCGACCACCACGCAGTCCAGCGTCGCGAGCGCCTTCTTCAGCTTCAGCCAGCCCAGGCCGCGACGTCCGGGCTGGTAGGCCGATTCGGGATCCTTGACCATCAGCCCCTCGTTGCGCCGCTCGCGCGCGTCGTCGAAGTGCCGGTCCACCTGCTCCGCCGATTCGGCGGACGCGAGATGAGCGTAGAGCAGCCTCTCGTCGCTGCGCTCCGGCAGCCGGAGGGCTTCGAGCCGCTCCCGCCGCGTGCGCAGCGGCGCCTCGAGCAGATCCTCGCCCGCGTGGTGCAGCAGGTCGAACGCCACCATCACCACCGGCACCTCGCCCAGGAGCTCATCGGACGGCTTCACGCGCCCGAGGCGCGTCTGGAGCGACGCGAAGTCGAGCACCGCGCCCTCGCGCCAGGGGACGAGCTCCCCGTCGAGCACCAGCGGCGCGTCGACGCGCAATGCCTCAGCCGCCCGCGCGATCTCGGGAAACGATCGCGTCACGTCGTTGAGGTCGCGGCTGAAGAGCCGAATCGCACCGTCCGCGGACACGTGGAGCTGGGCGCGGATCCCGTCGTACTTGTCCTCGATCCACGCCTCGCCGCCGACACGCCGCATGACCTCGGCGGAGTCCGCGACCGGCGACGCGAGCATGAAGCGGATCGGGCGGCCGACGTGCAGCGCCGCATCCGCCAGGCGGCCGTCGCGGGCCAGGACCGCGGTCTCGCCGATGTCCCCGGTGAGCATGTGCGCCCGGCGCACGCCATCCAGCTCGACATCAAAGGCCGCCGCGATCGCCTCCTCGAGGAGCCCCTCCCGCAGGCCGATGCGGGTCTCGCGCGATGAGATCCGACCGAGGAAGCGTGCCTCCTCGGCGGAGGCCCGCGCGAAGAGCGCGGTGAAGAGCGCCACGCGCCGCTCGGCCGATGCCGCCGAGGCGATGGCGACGAATGCCGAGGCCACGTCCGCCACGGTGAGCTGCGGCTCCTCCGCCTCACGGCCGGCAAGCAGCTCGGCCGCCGCGTCGCCGAAGTCCGAGTGGCGCAGGTACGCCTCGCGCAGCGACGCCGCCTGCGCTCCGCTGGCCGCGGCCAGTGCCGCGCCCTGCTGAACCCAGCCCATCCCCAGCCTAGCGCCGGGATCGGCCAGCGGCCTGCCGGCGAAGAAGGTCGCGGCGGCAGCCAGGTCAGGGGGCTTCAGTGCGCGCAGGTAGACAGCGAGCAGGTCGCGCTTGGCGTTCTTGCTGGCCGTCGAGCCGACGGCGAAGGCCGTGGCGGCGAGCTCGGCGAACGCGGCCGATCGGGCAGGCATGACGCCCGCAGTCTATGCGCCGAGGAAGGCCCTAGCGCCCCTCGTCGTCCAGGCGCTTGGCGCGCGCGATGAGCTCCGCCACGCGTCGGCCGCCCTTGCGGCCGATCTCGCGGAAGTGCTCGTTCGAGTAGCGCTCGCTGACGGCCTTGCCGCCCTTGGCGCCGATCGCCTGGAAGAACTCGGCACCGTAGCGCGCGCGAGTCGTCTTACCGCCCTTGCGGCCAGCCTCGCGGACGCTCATGTTTCCCTCGTCGGTAGCGCCGTTCTCATCGGCGCCGCGGCGCTCCGCCATCTGCCGCTCCTCGTATCTGCCGGTGGCCATTCGATGTCTCCGCCGATGGGGAGCAAGTTGCGTACCCAGCCTGCACGGGCCCACCGTCTAGAATCGGCGCCGATGCACCCGCTGCTCCGGAATACGGTCATCGGCGTCGTCGGCCTGATCATCGCCGGAGCCCTCGTGGCGCTGGCCCTGCTCGGCCGGGACTCCGACCTCTCGATCCTCGCCATGCTGGCCGCGGCCGTACTGGCGTCGGGCATCGGGCTCTTCCTGTACGCGCAGGGCTGGACGTGGGGCAGCCGGGCGGCGCGCCGACGACAGGCCGGGGCGTCGCTGCTCCTCGCGGTCGGAGGCGGCCTGATGGCCATCATCGCGGCCGTGGCGCTCGCCGGCCTCCTGATCCTGGTGCTGCTCTTCTACCTCGGCTGACGCGCGCATCGGCTCGTGGCCGGGCCGCTAGGATGGTTGGAGCCCGTCGCCGCCCCCATCGTCTAGAGGCCTAGGACGCCACCCTTTCAAGGTGGAGATCAGGGGTTCGAATCCCCTTGGGGGCACCACCTTCCACTAGATGTGGTTGATCTCGATGCGATCGCCGCAGTTCGGGCAGAAGAGCAGCAGCAGCTTCGGATCCTCCGGGACCGGGCGCCACGAATACACGTGCTGCTCGCCGATCTGCTCGCCGCAGCGCGGGCACTCGTAGCCCATCTCCAGCCACTGGTCGCGGGGAATGTTCTGACGGCCCATGGCAGTCGCTCAGCGACGGCCGAGCGGCGGCGGCGGAGCCCAGCCCGGCTTCGGGCCGGCGGCCGGCTCGTCGCCTGACCCGTCGGTATCGGCTGCCGCGATCGCCGCGCGCGTCTCCTCCGACTTGGCCGATGGCGCGAGCAGCGGGTACGACATGGCGTCGTAACCGGGCCAGCGGCCGACGTCGCCGTCGCGGATCATGACGTAGGTCTGGGAGAACGCCCCGGTGACGTCGCGGATGGATCGGTCCATGACCTGGAGGTCGCGCCCGGTCACCTGCTTCAGTGCGGCAGGCAGCGTCTCGGGCAGGTAGGCCGGGTTCGGATCGGCCTCGAAGGCCAGCTCGAGTGCCTCGATCACCTGCTCGTCGGGCAGGTCGCGCGGCAGCGGTCGGCTGATGTACGCCATCCGCGGATCACGGCTGGGACCGCGGAAGGTGCGGATGAGCTGCTTCAACATCGGCGGCGATTGTAGCGTCGGGCGGGGCGGCGACGACCGCCGGGGGATGGCGGGGCGCGGAGGCTGACCGGCCGGGCTTGGTATCATTGGCATCCCCAGTGCGCAACGACACGCGGCGGCCGCTCGTCAGTGGACGGCCCCCGCAGCGACGTCGCCCGCCGGCCCCTCGAGGTCCGGCGACCAGACAGTAAGGAGTACGCCGATCACCGTGCGCGTCCGAAAGGCCGTCCTCCCCGCAGCGGGGTTCGGCACTCGCTTCCTGCCGGCGTCGAAGGCCGTCCCCAAGGAGATGATGCCGCTCGTCGACCGGCCGATCATCCAGTACGCGGTCGAGGAGGCGGTGGCATCGGGCATCGAGCAGATCGTCATCGTGATCGCCACGGGGCGCAGCGCGATCGAGGACCACTTCGACTCAAACCACAACCTCGAGCGCTGGCTCGAGGACCGCGGCGACATCGAGATGCTGCGCACCATCCGGCGCATCTCCGAGTTCGGCACCGTCGCCTTCGTGCACCAGCGCGAGCAGCTCGGCCTGGGGCACGCGGTGCTCATGGCCAAGGATCTCGTGGGCCAGGAGCCCTTCGCCGTCCTGCTGTCCGACGACGTGATGCTCAACCCCGGCGGCGAGCCGATCACCAAGCAGCTCATCGACGCGCACGTCGCCCATCGCGGCGCGGTGGTCGCGGTGCAGCGCGTGGATCCCGACGAGGTCAGCCGCTACGGGATCATCGACCCGCTCCACGAGGAGGGCCGGCTCGTCGAGATCCGCGACCTGGTGGAGAAGCCCAAGCGCGAGGACGCCCCATCGGACCTTGCCGTCCTCGGACGCTACGTGCTGACGTCGAAGATCTTCGACGTCCTCGAGCAGACCGCACGGGGTGCCGGCGGCGAGATCCAGCTGACCGATGCGCTGCGCGGCCTGATCCGCGAGCAGCCCGTGTTCGGCTACCAGTTCGAGGGCACCCGCCACGATGCCGGAACGCGGCTGGGCTGGCTCAAGGCCAACGTGGCGATGGGTCTCGAGTCGGACGACGCCGATGGGTTCCGCTCCTACATCCGCGGACTTGACCTGCGAGACTGACCGCGCCCGTGCGACCATCGCTCAGGCCCGGCAGCGTGGAGTGGTGATGGCGTGGAGATGATCGGCAGGCTCATCAGTGGCCGATACCGCCTGATCGCCCCGCTCGGCGAGGGCGGCATGGCGACCATCTGGCGCGCCATCGACCAGCAGCTCGACCGCGAAGTCGCCGTCAAGCTCCTCCGACCGCAGTTCAGCGCCGATGCCGGCTTCGCGGCCCGCTTCAAGCAGGAGGCGCGCTCCGCCGGCGGCCTCAGCCACCCGAACATCGTCAGCGTCTACGACTACGGGACCGACGGAGCCGATGGCGACCAGTACATCGTCATGGAGCTCGTCTCCGGCAGCGACCTCGCCACCATCCTTCGGGACCGACGCACCCTATCGACCGATGATGCCGTGCGCGTCGCCATCGGCGTGGCGGGCGCGCTCGAGGTCGCGCACCGCAAGGGCATCGTCCACCGCGACGTGAAGCCCGGGAACATCCTCATCACCGACGCCGGCGACGTGAAGGTGACCGACTTCGGCATCGCCCGCGCGGTCGCCGAGGCATCGATGACCGTGACCGGCACGACGCTCGGATCGGTCCACTACTTCAGCCCCGAGCAGGCGCGCGGGGACGAGGTCACCGGCGCGTCAGACGTGTACTCGCTGGCCATCGTGCTGTACGAGATGCTCACCGGCCGGCGCCCGTTCGAGGCGGACTCCGCGGCGGCCGTGGCCCTGAAGCGCCTCAGCGAGGATCCGAAGAGCCCCAGCGCGATCGGCGTGCCGCTGGCCGCGGGCCTCGAGTCGATCGTGATGCGCGGGCTCGCGCGCGACCCTGCCGAGCGCTTCCCGGATGCGGGCGCCTTCGCCGAGGCGCTGCGCGTCTGGCGCCGCAACCCCGAGGCCGTGCCACCGCTCGCCGCGGGAGCCGCCGGTGCGGTGGTGGCCACCACGCCACCAGCCGGCGAACCGACGGTCTACGTCCCGCCGCGCGTCGCGCGGCCCGCGGATCGGATGCCGGTGGCGCCACCCCCGCGCCGCCCAGACGCCTACCAGCGGCAGCAGGACGACGGGCAGCCGTGGTGGATGTGGCTGCTCGCGGTGCTGGCGGTCTTCCTGCTCGGCGCCATCGGCTTCCTCGCCGTCCAGCTGTTCAGCAACCTCGGCGATGCGAGCCCGACGCCGTCGCCCAGCGCGGGACTGGTGACCGTCCCGGACTGCGACAACGTGTCGCTGGCGAGGCTCCAGGCCGAGGCATCCGACCTCGGCCTCGTCGTCGAACGAGAGAGCGAAGAGTCCGACGACGTCGACGAGGGCGACGTCATCCGCTGCCAGCCGACGAGCGGCCTCCAGGTCGACGAGGGGGAGACGATCATCGCCTTCGTCTCGGGCGGCGCGGAGGATGTGCCCGTTCCCGGGCTGCGAGGCCAGACGCTCGCGCAGGCCACCGAGACGCTCCGCGAGGCGGGCTTCCTGACCGGCAATATCGAGCGCGAGCCCGATGCGACCGTTCCCGAGGGATCAGTGATCCGCAGCGATCCGCCCGAGGGGGTCGATCATCCCCAGGACGTTGGAGTCGATCTCGTGGTCAGCACGGGGCCCACTCCCTCGCCGACGCCGTCACCGTCGCCGACACCGAGCCCCACGCCGTCACCTACGCCGACACCGACGCCGATCCCCACGCCGTTACCAATACCGGCTCCGTCCGGAGACGGCGCCTGACCGCCGGACCGCAGGCATCTCCGATGCTAGGATTTCGGACAGCCCCTGTTACCCCGAGCTTGGAGGCATCCCCGCAACCATGGCAACCATCGCCCCGATAACGGTCGACGAAACCACGTTCGACACCGACGTGCTCGGAGCGGACAAGCCGGTCCTCGTCGATTTCTGGGCCCCCTGGTGCGGGCCGTGCCGCCTCGTCTCCCCGGTGGTCGAGAGCTTCGGCGAGAAGCACGCCGAGAAGATGGCGGTCGCCAAGGTCAACACCGACGACAACCAGCAGCTGGCGATGCGCTACAGCATCTTCAGCATCCCCACCCTGATCGTCTTCCAGAACGGCAGGGAAGCGGCCCGCCTCGTCGGCTACATGCCGCAGGAGGTCATGGAGGAGCGGCTCAGCCAGTTCCTCAGCTGAGGCCGGGACGCGCACGCCCATGATCATCAAGACCGAGCGCCGCACCGGTCCGGAGCGGCGTCGGGATGCCGACGGCTTCGCCCAAGAGCGACGCGAGGGCGATCGACGCACGATGTGCTGGGAGGTCGAGAACTGCGATCTCACCATCCGCTATCGGTGCCCGGCATTCATCCTCCGCCGGCCATGCTGGGAGCTGTGGGCGGTCGAGGGCGTCGGTCCCGCGCGCGCCTGCTGCCACGACGACAAGGAGTGCGAGCCCGGGCGCTGCATCATCGCCGAGAAGCGCTTCGCCGGAACCGCACCCGCGGAGCCGCTCACCGTCCACGTCGGCCGACGCGGCATGCCACTCGGCTACGGGCGCCCGCGGCGCCACCACTGCCCGCACTTCTACCTGACCAGCGGCGCGAAGGGACGCGTCCCGATCCAGGCGCCGCAGCTCATGCGCACGCTGCTCAAGCAGGAGGGCAGCGTGAGCCGATGCGAGCTGCGCGGCGGCGTCCATCTCGACTCGGGCTATGTCAACGACCTGTGCCTCACCGGGCAGTTCGTGGACTGCGTCTTCTACGAGGAAGGCTCCGACTGACCGATCGGCTCACCTACACCGACGCCGTGGCCGCGCTCACCGAGCGTGGCCGATTCGGGATCAGCATGGGCCTGGAGCGCGTGGCGCGGCTGATGGCCGAGCTCGATCATCCTGAGAGCGGTCTCCGCGGCGCGCTGATCGGCGGCACAAACGGCAAGGGCTCGGTGGTGGCGATGGCCCGGTCGGTGCTCACCGCGGCGGGCCTGACGGTGGGAACCATGCCGAAGCCGCACCTCGTCAGCTACCGGGAGCGGGTCGCCGTGGATGGCGAGCCGATCCCGGCCGCGGACTTTGCCGCCGCCGTCGAGCGGGTGCTGCCGGCCATCGACCGCGTCGCGGCTGACGTTGGCCCGCCAACCGAGTTCGAGGCGCTGACCGCCGCGGCGATCGCCGAGCTCGCGCGACGCCGTGTTGACCTCGCCATCGTGGAGGTCGGCCTGGGCGGCCGGCTCGATGCGACGAACGTGCTCGACCTCGGAGTCGCGGCCATTACCAACGTTCAAAAGGACCACGAGGCGATCCTGGGCGACACGCTGCACGCGATCGGCGGCGAGAAGGCCGCCATCATCAAGCGCGGCAACCTCGCCGTGACCGGCGCGTTCGGGCAGGGCCTGACGCCGATCCGCGGTCGCTGCGGGGAGCTCGGGGTCTCGCTTCGGCGGGCTGGCGCGGGCCAGGCGTACCGGGCGGCGCTGCGGGCGCAGGACTGGGACGGGATCACCATCGACGCGGTGACGCCGGACCGCGCGCTGCCCGATCTGCGCATCGGCCTGCTCGGCGCACACCAGGCCGAGAATGCAGCGGTGGCGCTGGCGGTGCTCGACGCCATCGCCGAGGCGGCGGAACGCACCGGTCGCCCGATCGGGCTGACCGAGGATGCCGTGCGCCGGGGACTCGCCACCGCGCGCTGGCCGGGGAGGCTGGAGATGCTCGACGGCTCCCGCATCGGCCTCGGCCGCGTGCTGCTCGACGGCGCGCACAACCCCGCCGGAGCGGCCGCGCTGACGAGATCGCTGCGGGCCCTCGGCCTGCGGCGCCCGACCATCGTCTTCGGGGCCATGCGCGGCAAGAAGGTCCCCGACGTGCTCCGCGCGCTCGCGCCCCTCCGCCCGCGGTTCGTGTTCACGCGCGTCGACGACCCGAACGCCCACGACCCATCCGCGCTCGCGCGGACGTGGAAGCGCATCACCGGGAACCACGGGGCCACCGCGCCGACGCCGCTGGACGCGCTCCTCCGCGCCAACGGGGACCCGATCGTGGTGGCGGGCTCGCTCTACCTCGTCGGCGCGGTGCGCGGCCTCGTCACCGGAACCGAGGAGGAAAGCTGATGGCGCGGAAGCTCGCGTGGGGCGAGCGGACGTACCTGATGGGCATCGTGAACGTCACGCCCGACTCGTTCTCCGGCGACGGCCTCGCCGCCCCGGGCCTCAGCATCGCCGAGATCGTCGAGGCTGCCGTCGAGCAGGCGCGCGGGTTCGCCGACGCGGGTGCCGAGATCATCGACGTCGGCGCCGAGTCGACGCGTCCGCGCGACGCCTACGGTGATCATCCCGAGGTCGACGCAGCCACGGAGGCGTCGCTGGCGGTGCCGGTCGTGCGTGGCATCGCCGATGCGCTCGGCGAGCGCGTGCTGGTGAGCATCGACACGAGCAAGGGATCGGTGGCGGAGGCTGCCATCGAGGCCGGTGCCGGGATGGTGAACGACGTGTGGGCCGCGCGCCGCGATCCCGGGACCGCGGATGCCGCCGCGATGGCCGGGGCGTACCTCGTCCTCATGCACAACCAGGAGGGCCGCGAGTATCCGCGCGGCGCCTTCGCGACCGTGGTCGCGTCCCTGAGCGAGGCCGTGGAGGCGGCCGTGGCGCGCGGCGTGCCGCGCGAGCGGCTCATCGTGGACCCCGGGATCGGCTTCGGGAAGGGGACCGCCGAGAACGTCGAGCTCCTGCATCGGCTCGCTGAGCTCAAGCGGGAGCTGGGCGGCATGCCGCTGCTGGTGGGGACGAGCCGCAAGCGGTTCATCGGCGAGCTGCTGGACGGGGCCGCGGCCGAGGATCGCCTGGAGGGCACGGCCGCGACCGTGGCGCTGGCCATCGCGGCGGGCGCCGACATCGTCCGGGTGCATGACGTTGCGGTTATCGACCGCACGAGGCGCGTCTCGGATGCGATCGTACGCGGATGAACGACGAAGCATTTCCCGATCGGCTGAGCCTGGTGGACATGCGCTTCACCGGGCGCCACGGAGCGCTGGAGGGCGAGCAGGAAGACCCGCAGGCCTTCGAGGTGGACGTCATCCTCCACGCCAACCTCTCACTCGCGGCGCAGGGCGACGAGCTGTCCGCCACGGTCGACTACCGCGTCGTGGCCGAGCTCGCGCGCGCGGTGGTCGAGGGACCCAGCGTGACGCTCATCGAGACACTGGCCGGCGACATCGCCGCGGACATCCTGTTCGCGACGGAGGCATCGGTCGTGGCCGCCGTAGAGGTGAGCGTCCGGAAGCCCGAGGCGGCCGTGGGGGTCGAGCTCGAGACGGTCGAGGTGACGCTGCTGCGGCAAAGGACCTCTGAAGCCGGTGCCCGGCCTAGTCGGAGGGCAGCTCGCCCAGGGTGACCTCGACCTCGTGCGTGGTGCTCTCGCGCAGGATGCGCAGCGTGACCGTGTCGCCCGGCGAGAAGGGCAGGATGAGCGTCGCCAGGTCCGTGGCGCGCGTGATCTGTTCGCCGTTGACCGCGACGATGAGGTCGCCTGCCTGCAACCCGGCGCGCTCCGCCGGGCTGTCTTCGAAGATCGGGTCGCCGCCGCCGACCGAGGTGGCGATGAGCGCGCCGTACTCGACCGGCAGGTCCTCGGCCGCGGCGACCCCCGGATCGACGTGGATGTAGTAGACGCCGATCCACGGCCGC
>Ga0136619_10000278_pt1 | contig 19038 bp, 20 predicted proteins | sample AntDrymUQ3532106_2_FD_104807 | JGI IMG/M metagenome (GOLD analysis project Ga0136619, IMG submission 104807) | Polar desert sand microbial communities from Dry Valleys, Antarctica - metaG UQ353 (21.06) | ecosystem: Environmental > Terrestrial > Soil > Desert | place: Antarctica: Dry Valley...
AGGGCAGGGAGACTCAGAAGTCTGACGCTCGTGCTCGAAGGCAACAATCCACGGTTCCCGTGGGAGCCCTCCGCCACCATGCTGACCTACAGGCTCACAGGCACTACAGAGGATTCGGGGTTTCCGCGGCGAACACCAACAAGTGTCCGCCGCGACCAGCCCCACAGTCGACCGCAAGCCGGACGCGAATCTTCGCGCACCACGGTGCGCCTCGAAGACGGCGCCGCGTTGCTGACCTGCGGTGAGGTCCAGTGCGCGGGCGCGGCCGGCCACGTACCATCCGGCGCATGCCGGTGCGCACCGTCCTGGAACGCGGGCCCAAGGGGAAGAGGGCGGTGGCGTTCGCTGTCGACTGGCCGGGCTGGAGCCGGGGGGCGAAGACCCCCGAGCTGGCGCTTGAGCTGCTCGAGTCGTATCGCGAGCGGTACCGGCCGGTCGCATTCGCGGCCCGGATGGCCGACGAGTTCGACGCCGTGGGACCCCTCGACGTCGCCGAGGACCGGGTCGGCACGGGCTCGACCGACTTCTGGGGCATCTCCTTCTCTGCATCGGACTTCGAGCACGAACCCATGAATGACACCGAGATCGACCGCAAGATCGGGCTGCTGCGCGGGTGCTGGGGGTTCTTCGACGCGGTCGCGGCGCGGGTGTCCGCTGAGATGCGCAAGGGCCCTCGTGGCGGTGGGCGCGACCGCGACCAGATCATCCGCCACACCATCCGCACCGAGAGCGAGGAGTTCGCGAAGCGATTGGGGTTGCGGATACCAGAGGGCGGTGCGCTCACGCCGAAGGGCCTGCGTGACTACCGAGAGACGTATGTCGCCACCATGCGCGCGTACAACGCAGGCGAGGGCAAACGGATGCGCTCGTGGAACCTGCCGTTTCTCATTCGCCACAGCGCATTCCATGCGATGGACCACGCATGGGAAATGGAAGACAAGGACCTCACCGCGCCCGCCGAGTGACTCGCGGAGAGGTTCAGCGATCTTGGCGGTTGTGTTGGTCCGACCAGGAGTTGATGCTGGACCGCGTCCCCCAACGAATCAGTTCTGACCGCAAGGAGGATGTCCCACGACCGGCAGGCGAAATCGGGTGCCTTTTGGAGCGGTGATCGCCGTCGAGATCGAGCGAGAGCGGGCCGGCCTCCATTGCGCCGAGCTGTTCGGCGGCCACCTCGGAGTAATCACCCTCGGCCGTCACGCCTCACGAGGCGCACGAGGGCGACGAACGGTCTTTGAGGCCGCGGCGCGACTTAGCAACGCCTGCACGTAAGGGTCACTGTCGTAGTCGGCCTGCGCCTCCGTGATGAAGCGGGCCGGCTGCAGCAACAGACTCCCATCCTCGTCTTCCTGGAGCAGGAAGCGTTGGTTGCGGTGTCCCGGTAGAACGACGCGGCTGCGGCCATCCGTGGGACTGGGATGCCGAGGCGGGGGGGCCTGAAGTCGTTTGATGGCGGACGAGCTGATGACCATGCTGGGAGGCGAATCCACTGGTCGCGGGTCAATCGGCGCTGACGGAGAACGACTTGCCCGCCAGTAGGGCCACTCCTCGAAGTCGTCGACGCGTCCATCGTCTGTGAAGTGCATCACCCACAGATCGAGGTACTCCTGACGCACCGGCTCGCCGTACCTGACCAGGACGCGCACGACGGCCGTTGCTTCCTCTACGGCGACCGGCGTCGCTTCCACGGTGAAGGTCTCGCCCTCGTCCTCGAGCCAGAATGCCTTGATCGCCGCATGGCCGACCTCGGACTCCTCGTACGGTGATGCCCGGTAGCCCGCCTCGCTGGTGAACAGGTGCTCCACGGCCTGCAGATCGCCGTCGCGCCATGCGCGCTCGTACCCGTCCACCCAGGTCATCACAGCGTCCCGCTCCATCCGGGAAGTGTCGCAAATTCCCTCTACCACCCCCGTCAGGCCAGGCACATGAAGCCGCAGTGCCTCTCATCTCGCGGTTACCATCACGGCATGGCTGAGATTGCGAACGCGCCGGAAACGTGCGCTGAGTGCGGCGCGCTCATGGGCGACAAGACTGCGCACTTGGACTGGCATGAGCGGACCCTCGACGCCCGCCTGCGCAAAGTATCCGGACAGGTCTCCGAACAGGTCCAAGAGCTGGCCGAAAAGGCTCGGAGACTCGGCGACCGGTCGAACTGACGGCTGCTGTCCCGATACTCCGCTCGGTTTGCGGACACCTCGGAATCCGGCGCGATCCCAAGATCCACGACCGTTAGGCGTCGGGCACTCGCCGTCGCGTCGAGAAGGCGAGCACAAGGAGCACGAAGCCGGCGACCGCCACCCATGTGCGTACGGCATGCGCGGTCAGCCAACGAGCGCGGAGGTCTCGCCAGTCCGCGGGCGGCGCGTCCGGCTGCCAGGTCATGATCTGGTCGTTGATCGGGAAGTGCACGACGACGGTGACGAGCAACCCGACGAGCAGGCACCCCACGGCCGCCAGGACGAGCCGGCGGGTACGTGGATCCCGCCACGACGCGGCCAGCGCAGCGAGCGTTGCCACCAATGCCAGCCCGCCGATCGGCGGCACCGCCTGGGTGTAGGCAGGCGTGATGGCCTGGTGATACTCGATCCACAGCGCGGCCGAGCTGTCCATCGACGCCTCACTCAGCCAGGTCCCCAGGATCGCCCCGGCGAGTACTCCACTCAGGATGATCGCCACCCGATGGGCAGCGCCGAGCAGTACCGGAACCGGCCCAGAGCCGCTCGTCGACTCGCTCATGGGACGAGCTCTCAGTGCTTGGGTATCAGCCATGACTTCCTCTTCTGGATATTGACCCGAAGCTCTTTCGGACGAATCCAAGATGGCACGCCGAGCCCATGTCGTCAAGAGACCGTGGAGTACCTGCACGGGCCAAGTCGACGACCAGCGATGAACGGCCCGCATCGGCGAGGCTTGCGGGTGACCCCGCGTGGGTGGGTCCTGGTCAGTCGCCTACGGGTGGCTCAGCGAGGAAGAGCCGGCTCCACGTGTCGGTCAGCCAAAGTTCGAATCTCGCTGGCGCCCAGCCGCGTTCGTGGACCAGCAGGTAGTAGAACTCGGCGGAGTTCATGCTCCACACGACGTCGGCGATCTCCCCGACGTCCAACTCGGGTCGCAGATCCCCGGTTGAGATGAGATCTCGGGCGAGCTGACGCATGTTCTTCGCACGCCGAGAGGCGATTTCGTCGCGGATCCTGGCCAGTTCCGGAGCCTGGGTCGCCGCGTCGCGCAGGACCAGGTGCAACGGCCCAAGCCGCTCGGCTATGGCTCGTACCGCGGCGGCGTACGTTTCCAGCTTCTCCCGCGCCCGGGTCTGTGCCTTCATGCGACGCACGTAGCCGCGTTCCTCGGCGGGAACCGCCTCGTCCGTACCCGAGAGAGCGGTCTCCAAGAGCTGGCTGAAGATCACCGACTTCGCGCCCACGGCGGCGTACACCGTGTCCACCGCGACCCCCGCCTCCGCGGCGATCTGAGCGACGGTGGTCGCGGCGTACCCCTGCTTGGTGAACAGCCGGCGTGCCGCCGCCAGGATGCCGGAGCGGGTCTGCCGGGCCTGTTCGTCACGAAGGGGCGAGCGGTACGTGCGGCTCTTGACCGAGTCGGGCATGCGCCCTATCTTACCGCTATTGATCCGAAACCAATTCGGATCATTTGGATCGTGAACGAGGAGATTGACATGCAGGCTCAGCGAACGAACGGTGTGGTCGTACGAGGTCCGGGGGAAGGGCCGGCCACCTGGGCCATGGGGTCGTTGTTCGAACGGCTTACCTCCGGCCGGGAAACCGGCGGGGCCTTCGATCTGACTCTGGCGACGCAGCCTCCGGGTATCGCACCGCCTCTGCACGTCCACACCCGCGAGGCCGAAGCCTTCTACGTACTCGAGGGCACGATGGTCTACCGAGCCGGCGACGAACTTCACCACCTGGCTGCCGGGTCGTTCATCTATCTGCCCCGGGCGTGCCGCACGCCTTCCGCATCACCGGAACAACACCAGTGCGTTTCCTGAGCTTCGACTTCCCCGCCGGGCTGATGGACCTCTACGACGAGGTAGGCATGCCGGCGCGAGAGCGGAGACTTCCTGGGGCGGACGGCTTTTCGATCGATGAAGAGATTCCGCGCTGGAGCGAGATCAGCCCGCGGTACGGTCTGCAAGTCGTCGGTCCGCCCATTCCCGTGGACGTCTGAAAACACAGACCGGTCGGACACCACAGCGTTGGCCATCGCGACCCCACCGGACGCTGTCGACCCTAGGCATCTTCTGGATCACGCTACGGCGTACCGCGGTAGCTTCCGGAGCGTGAGCCGCCGGTCATGAAGATCGTCATCTGGCACGGCTACCTGCTCGGTGGGACCGGATCGAACGTCTACACCCGCGATCTGGCGCGCGCGGGCGGTGATCGCGGGCTCTGCCCACATCGGGTCGGTGCTTCATCAGGTGCTCGGGGCGGGCCCGCACCTCGACCACGTGCTCACCGTGCCGCCCGGCGTCGACGTGGAAGTACCGCGCCCGCGGCCACGCGCCGAGGCGCTGGCCGCGCTCGTGGCCGAGTCCCGGCGCGATGCCCCCAACCCGCCGGGACACCACGACCCGCGCCGGCCGGACGAGGGGAACGCCGAGCGGTTGGCCGCCTTCTTCGCGGACGACGCCCCCACGGTTGTCTACGTCGGCAAGCTCAGCCGCGAGAAGGGGGTGCACCTGCTGCTCGATGCCCTGCGCGGCCTGGATGCGCGGGCGGTCATCGTGGGTTTCGGGCCAGAGCGGCAGGCGCTGGAGCAAGCAGCCGAAGGGCGCGTGCTCTTCGCCGGCGCGCTTGAGCACCGACACCTTGCCCAGTTGTGGTCGCTCGCGGACGTCAGCGTCACGCCGTCGGTGTTCCCGGAGGCCTTCGGCATGGTGGCGGCCGAGGCTGCGGCCTGTGGCTCGCCGCCGCTGGTGGCGCGCCACTCCGGACTTGCTGAAGTAGCCGCGGGTCTGGCCGAGGAGTACCCCATGGCGCGGCGCGACCTGGTGGCGTTCGAGCCCGGCGACGCCGGCGACCTGGCGGTCAAACTGCGTACGTTGCTTGCCCTGTCACCGTACGAGCGCGCGGAGCTCGGCCGCGCGGCGGGCAGCCGTCCGCCTCTGGAGCTGGGAGGGAATCGCGGCTCGCCTGCTGGCAACAAGTCCCAGCGGCTGAGCACCGTCACAGTGCCGGGATGACCCACACGGCCAACTCCGATCCGTCGCCGTTGACCAGGCTCAATGTGCCCGGACCGCGAGGGGCATCGAAGGCGATCAGGGTGCCCGCGGTCGTGGGCTGACCAGCACTGAATCCAAGGCTGTCCGCGCCGGTCACGCCGAAGAACGACGCCACCGCCACGCCCCCGTCGGGCGTGAACTGCCAGTTGTCATAGCCGACCGACAGGCTCGAGGTCGCGGTCAGCGCCCCCTCGTCGAGGGTCACGCTCAGATCGAGCACCAGATAGGTGCCCGAAGCCGGATCGATCCAGGCCGCCGGATCACCCGCCGCGATCCAGCGCGGATTGGCCACGGTCGCGCTGAACGCCGCCCGCGCCGCCTCCGGATGGACCGGTACGCCGAGTTCTCCAGCAAGAACGCCCGGGGTCACCGCTGTAATCGGCCACTGCGCCCAGGCCCCGTCGTAGGTCTCCAGAGCCAGGGTGCCGACAGCTGCCAACGTGTCAAAGGCGACCAGGCCCGTCGCGCTCTCACCCGTGGCGAGGTTCAGCGTGGACAGCAACGGTTCGTACCCACCGGCGATCAACTCGCCCCCCACCGCAGCCTGCGACTCAGAGGTGAACGTCCAGTCGAACCAGGAGATCTGGCTTACCGAAGCGTTCGTGTCGGTGCGGGTGAGGCTGAGTTCGACCACCAGGAAACCGCCGGACACGGGCGCGGAGTAGCTACCCCAGGCCGCACTCGGTTGCGCGGTGGCCGACTCGATCGTGATCTGGTAGCTGTTCTCCCCGAGCGTGACATCACCGGCCGTGCCAACGACACCTTGGAACGGCTCGCCCGGTGCCGAGTCCGAACTGAACGGATTGACGAACTCGTGCCGCAGGTTGTCAAAGGCGACGAATCCGACCACGACCAATCCGCCGACCAGGAGCAGCGGCAGCAAGACGGCGAACAGCGATCTGCCGACGCTTCGCTTGATCACCCGTTGTTGGGCGGCAGCCGCGGCCATCACGGCGGCGAACTCGGGGGGCAGGCCGGCGGTCGGGTACGGGTTGGGCGTACCGGCAGTCGGGTACGGGCTGGGCGTTTCGACCGGGATCGGATCGTAGGGCCGACCGGCAGCGTTGCCCTGGTAGGCCGATGGCTGCACCCCATCCAAGCCGGGGGCCGAGGCCGGCGCATCACCTCTGTACAGCGCGGCGTCCTTCTTGCCGAAGAGCCAACCCATCCCGTCCCCGACCTCGAAGCCTCAGGAGCTACGTGTGTCCCGCCCCGCGCAACCTGCCTGGCGCGGTCAGCGTAATCGACAAAGCTGCGCCTGCGGTACAGTCCGGTGCCGCTCACTGAAGATTCTCCGGAGGAACTGGCTTGACCGTCACGCTGCCCGACTTCGTCATTATCGGGGCACAGAAGGCGGCTTCGACTCTCCTGTTGCGCAGTTTACGGCAGCATCCAGAGGCGTGGTTGCCTGCTAAAGAGAATCCATTTTTCCGTGACCCGGTTTATGATCCCGGTGCTCTCGACGATTTCGCCGCCGAATTCTCCGAGCATACGGAACGGAGGCTGGGATTCAAGTGTCCTGACTATCTCGGCCGTCCTGAAGTTCCGGCGCGGCTGCACAAGGACCTCTCCGAACCACACTTGATCGTCTGCCTGCGTAATCCGGTGCAGCGGGCTCTGGCCGCCTACTTCTGGAAGGTGCGCTGGGGGCTCATCCCCGTACTTTCGGCCGAACAAGGCATGCAACACGTGTTGGACGGGGACTACCAGGAGCGTGATCCCTCGGTGGGAGACATTCTGAACTGGGGCCTCTACCACCAGCATCTGAGTCGCTATCTGGATTATTTTCCGCGCGAGAGGATCCTCGTACTCTTCGACGAGGACCTGTATCGTGATCCAGAAGCAGTCATGCGCGAGACACATGGATTTCTCGGGATTGCACCCGACGTCATTCCGAGCGACCTTCGGGTGAAGCAGAATCCCGGTATCTATTCACTGGAGCGACTTCGGTTCGGCCAACGGCGCAGCAAACTCATGTCGCAATGGGATGCCGCGCGCACCTACCATTCGATCCCATATCCGAAGAGTCGCCTGAAGCGCGCCTATACCGATGTCATAGCCGGCCTTGATCGGTACGTCCTGGCCCCGCGCTATTCGAATGAGAAGCCGAAGTTGTCCCCCGATCTGACGAATCGGCTTTGGGAGTTCTACGCACAGGACGTCGCGGCCCTACAGCAGCTGGTCGATCGGGATCTCAGCAGCTGGTCACCGAAACCCGCGAGCCGGGAGCCATGAGCCGAGCTGCGCCCGGCCACGTTCTAGTGCTGGGGCCACTGCCGCCTCCGGTGCACGGTGCGGCCGTGGTCACGGTGGGGATGATCGAATGGCTCCGCAGGGCCGGGATCCGGGTCAGCATCGTCGATGCCTCCGTGGACAGCCACGGCATCGCCACGATCAGCGGATTCGGCCCGATCGCCAGATACCTGCTGGCCCGGCTGTGGAAGCACGCCGTCTGTTGCGCTGCGCTGCTACGACGCCCCGACGTCCTCTACGTCGGTGGCGCCGGTGACCGCGGACTGTATTTCCAGCTGATCTGCCTCGTCGCGGCCAGGATTGTGCAGGTGCCGGTGGTCTTCCATCACCACTCCAGCGCCTACCTTGTCCGGCACAGCAGGCCGATGGCCTTGGTGTGCCGGGTCATCAGGGATCGCGGCGTCCACCTGGTGTTGAGCGAGCAGATGCGCGAGCAGCTGGCGGCGTCCTACGAAGTGACCAACGCAGAGTCCCTGAGCAACAGCCTGTTCGTACGCAGCGGTACGCGCCCGCACCCCCCGGCGACCTCGGGCCCGGTACGGCTCGGGCACATCTCGAACCTGTCCATCGACAAGGGGATGCGCGACATCGCCGACACCGTGGCGGCCCTGGAGACAGCCGGGCGCGACTTCGAACTGCACATCGCCGGGCCGGTCGCCGACCGGCCGACCCAAGACCTGCTCGACGACCTGCAACGCGGCCGTAGGAACGTCGTCGTACACGGACCGCTGGACGGCTCGGCCCTCGTCGGCTTCTACGACAACCTGGACCTCCTGCTCTTCCCCAGCCGCTACCGGCACGAGGCGGCTCCGATGGTCGTACTCGAAGCGGCCAGCCGGTCGGTGCCGGCCCTGGCCCATCCGGTCGGCTCGCTACCCGAACTGGTCTGTTCGGCCGACCTGATCGCCCCGATCGGGGAGTTCGCTGGACGCGCCGACGAGCTGGTCGGCAACTGGGCCGACGCCGGCGCAGAACTGTCCGAGCTGAGTTACGCGGGGTTCCTCCGTCAGCGGGCCGAGGCCGAGGACGGGCTACAGGGTCTGTGGGCCAGATACCTACCTACGCGCCGGCTCGACCGAGCGCAGAAACGTGCGGATGTCAGCCCAGGGTCCGAGCCAGATAGGCCAGCAGCGCCTCTTGCACCTCGACATCGATGAGCAGCCGACTGGCGTGGGCCTGACCCGGTCGAATCAGTACCTCGGGCTCGGCGCCGACCTCGCGCAGCGCCTCGGCCAGCACCTCGGTCTGCTGGACCGGCACACGGTCCCCGTCGGCGTGGGCGAGGAAGAACGGCGGATCGCTGGCGTCGACATGCGTGATCGGCGACGCCGCTTCGGCCGCGGGGCAGTTGGTGAGCTCGCTGCAGCCCAGGAACTGCAGCACGTTGCGGATCTGGATCCGAGCGGGGCTGCCGAGTTCCAGCGCGCGCTCTGTCAGGTCGGCGGCACCGGACAGGGAGACCACCGATGCAACCCGGTTGCCTTCGGTCGTGGATCCCTCTCCGGAGGTCCCGAGCAGTTCGGAGATGGTGCCTCCGGCCGACCCTCCGATCGTGCCGATCCGGTCGGGATCGATGCCATAGGCGTCCGCCTCATCCCGGGCCCACTCCACAGCCGCCTGGATGTCCTCTAGAGCGGCCGGGAACTCGTGTTTCGGCGCCAGGCGATAGTTGATGTTGATCGCGACGTAGCCGGCATTGGCGATCCAGTAGCACATCTCATTCCACTCCGGATCAGCCTTGTCGCCCCCGTTGAACGCACCACCGTGGACGAGCAGGACTGCGGGCTGCGGCCCGTCGGCCTCCTCGACGCGGCAGACATCAAGCTCCACGCTCTCGCCGTCCACCTCCCGATAGACGATGTCGCTGTCAAAGGTGATCGCGGCCCGCTGCTCGTCGGTGATCAGCGAGAACCGGGACGCCGCCCCCTCGCCGCCCCCTTCTTGGTCGCCTCCCCCACCACCGCCGCCGCCGCCGCCGCCGGGTGTCGCACCCTTGCCACCGCCGCCGCATCCACTGAGGACCAGCAGAACAAGGCTCAGCGCTGCGACCAGGATTCGTCGGGACACGTGCACACTCCTTGTTCTGCGGCGCCAGGCCGGTCCGGGCGCGCCTAGCCATGACAGTAGGCGGCGGTCTGTGTGGTGATCGTGAGTGGATGCTGAGAATGGGCTGAGAATCCTGCGCAAAGGGCTCTGGTTCTAGCATCGGCGCGTGCCGTCGCCGAGCAAGAGCCCCAGCGTCGAGCTCGAAGTCGGCCATCGCACGGTGAAGATCACCAACCCGGAGCGGGTCTACTTCCCGGCGGGCGGGCGGACGAAGCTGGAGCTTGCGCGCTATTACCTCGGCGTGGGGGCCGGGATCGTTCGAGCGCTGCGCGAGCGGCCGTGCATGATGCACCGTTTCCCCGAGGGGGTCTCCGGAGAGAAGGTGCACCAGAAACGCGTCCCGCACGGTGCGCCGCCATGGCTGGAGACGGTTCGGGTGGACTTCCCCCGGTACGGGCGACACGCCAACGAACTGTGCGTGACCGAGCTCGCCAGCGTCATCTGGGCAGTGCAGATGTCCACAGTGGAGTTTCATCCGTGGAACTCTCGGCGTGCCGACACGGAGCGGCCCGACGAGTGGCGGATCGACCTGGATCCCATGCCGGCCTGCGGGTTCGATCGGGTACGCCGGGTGGCTCACGTTTCTCGTGAAGTCCTCGACGAACTCGGGGCGGTCGGTTGGCCGAAGACCTCCGGCGGCAAGGGCATGCACATCTACGTACGGATCGAGCCACGCTGGGGGTTCTCCGACGTACGCCGTGCCGCACTGGCGTTCGCGCGTGAGGTCGAACGCAGGGCTCCTGACGACGTCACCACGGCGTGGTGGCGCAAGGATCGTGACCCGGCGATGCTGTTCGTCGACTACAACCAGAACGCCCGTGACCACACGATCGCCGCCGCCTACTCGGTGCGCGGCAATTCCGAGGCCACCGTTTCCACGCCGATCGGCTGGGACGAGATCGACGACGCGCTTCCGCGCGACTTCACCATCGCCACTGTGCCCGAGCGCTTTTCCCGGCTGGGCGACTTGCACGAGGGGATCGACGAGGCGGTGTTCTCGATCGAGCCGCTGTTGGAGTGGGCCGAGCGGGACGAACGCGAAGGCGCGGAAGTACCACCCGAACCGGATTCGCCCGCCGCGGATGCCGACTGAGGGTGCATCCGCCACGACTCAGCCGGTGCGTGCGGGTCCGGCCACTAACTGGTCGATTGCCGCATGGGTCTGCTGCGGCGACTGACCAGTTACTGGAGTCGTGGGCGCATGGCGGGACCGCGATCCAGCGGAACTGAGTGGCGTGACCGGGGCCGTACCTGGTCAAGTACGGCGAAGGAGCTTCGCATCGATAGGACAGGTGGCGGACTGATGCCCTTCGACGAGCTCGATTCCTGGCTGCAGAGCCGGACAGCTGCCGACGAGTTCTCCGGTGCCGTGCTCGTCCGCCACGATGCTGAGGAGCTATTTGCCGGCGCGTACGGCCCGGCGAGCCGTCGCTGGCCCGACCCGAACACGATGGCGACTCGGTTCGACATCGCGTCCATGACGAAACTGTTCACCGGGGTCGCCGCACTTCAACTGGTCGGCGACGGGCGGCTGGACCTCGATGCGCCGATCACCGGCCTGGTCGACCTTGCTGGCACCACGATCTCGCCGGCGGTGACGGTGCGGCATCTGCTGAATCACACCTCAGGCATCGCCGACGACGCGGACGAGGAGGCGGGCGAAGAGTACGAAGCCTTGTGGGTCGACAAGCCGGTGTACTCAGTTATGGAGACCCGAGACTACCTGCCGCAATTCGCTTACAAGCCAGCACTTTTCGAACCGGGCGAGAAGTGCCGATACTGCAACGTCGGCTATATCCTGGTGGGTCTGGCGATCGAGGAGATCAACGGCTCGCCGTACCGGGAGCACGTACGCGACGCCGTCTTCGCCCCTGCCGGGATGGAGTCCTCCGGCTTCTTCGACCGCCGCGAGGCAGCCCCGGACGTGGCCGAGGGCTGGGATCCGGTGACCGACGAAGACGGCGCCCGCACGGGCTGGAAGCAGAACATCTTCAGCTACCCGCCGATCGGCTCACCGGCCGACGGTGCGCAGGTGACCGCCGGCGACATGGCTCGCTTCCTACAGGCCGTACGAGCGGGCCGGTTGCTCACGCCGGAGATGACCGAGGCGTTCCTGACTCCGCAGGTGCACCACCACGACCGGGACGGACTTTCGGTCTGGTACGGCTTCGGACCCGAGTTCGTCCGCGACGCCGCAGGCACGGTCCGCAGTTACTACAAGGACGGCATCAACATCGGCGCCGGCGGGATTTCCCGGTACTATCCGGATCCCGGGCTGGACGTGGTGGTGCTGTCCAACATGTCGGTCGGATTCATGGGGGTGATCGACGAGATCCACCGGATCATCCAGGCCGACCACCCCGAAGTCGGCGCCTCCGGCTTCTGAACAACCGACTGGCCCCGGCCCGCCCTGTCCGGCCGCTAGCTCCAGCCGCTAGCTCCAGCCGCGAGCGCCAAGATCGTGAGCGCCTGCGGTGCAGTGATGCTGCACCCGGGGCGCTCACGATCTTGGACTGGCACGCTGAGCAGACCTCCAGCGCGGCTCAGCTGTTGGCGAAGGACGAGCCGGTCTCCAGCAGGGTCTTGAGGTCGCTGAGCACCCACGCGTGTCCGCCGCCGGCGCCGAACTCCTCCTGGGACCCACTGAGGATGGCTGCGAGCTTCGGCGCGCCGTCCAGTTCATGGGTGAGTGTCAACGAGCAGTACCCGTCCATCTCCTTGATCTCGTGGGTGATCCGGGTGGTCTCCTCGTTGGCGACCTCCGGGTCCATCAGCATCTTGAACGTCGTCACCAATCTGTGCGGCGGGTCGGACTCGAGCACCTCGCCCTCGATGATGATTTCCGGGAGCTTGTTTCCCATCGCTTCGGACGCGGACTTGAACTCCTCGCCCGGGCGAACCCTGTAGTGACCGCCCGGGCGGAGGTCGTAGTCCACGTACCCCGTGTAGCCGTACCGGTTGGTCCACTCCGGCTGGGTGATCGCGTCCCAGATCGCCTGGGCGCTGGTCTTGATGTAGACCCGGTAGACCTGGGTGGTCACTGTCTGAGTCGTGCCGTTCTCAACGGTGCTGGTCATGTCTGCTCCTCAAGTTGGGCTTTCAGGTCGGCGAGCGCCGACACCTGGCGCTCGTTGTACTTGTCGATCCAGCGGTTGTGGATCAACCGGATCGGGACGGGGTTCAGGAAATGCAACTTCTCCCGGCCCGACCGGCGAGTGACGACCAGGCCGGCGTCTTCGAGCACGCGCAGGTGCTTCATGACGCCGAACCGGGTCATCTCCAACTCGGACTCGAGCTCGGTGAGCGTGCGGCCGTCACGCGCGAAGAGCCGGTCGAGCAGGAAACGACGAGTCGGATCCGCGAGTGCTTTGAACACGCGGTCGTCGTCGTCTGTCACGAGAAGGACCATAGGTGACCAAAAGGTCACATGTCAACCAGGCGAGTGCGGCTGGACTGATCGCGGGGAATAGTGGGCACGTGACCATGACCGGACCGCGAACCGTACGAGCTGCCCGAGGCACCGAGCTGACCGCCCGGAGTTGGCAGACCGAGGCCCCGCTGCGGATGCTGATGAACAATCTCGACGCGGAGGTCGCCGAGCGCCCCGACGACCTGGTCGTCTACGGCGGCACCGGCAAAGCCGCCCGTGACTGGCCCAGCTTCGACGCGATGGTCCGCTCGCTCACGAGCCTGGCCGACGACGAGACGCTCCTCGTCCAGTCCGGACGGCCGGTCGGCGTTTTCCGTACCCACGAGTGGGCCCCCCGTGTCCTGATCGCCAATTCCAATCTCGTCCCGGACTGGGCGAACTGGCCGGAGTTCCGTCGCCTGCAGAACCTCGGGCTCACGATGTACGGGCAGATGACCGCGGGTTCCTGGATCTACATCGGCACCCAGGGAATCTTGCAGGGTACGTACGAGACGTTTGCCGCGGTCGCCGAGAAGCGCTTCGGTGGGAGCCTGGCCGGGACGCTGACCGTCACCGGCGGGTGCGGCGGGATGGGCGGGGCGCAACCGCTCGCGGTCACGCTGAACGACGGGGTCTGCCTGGTGATCGACGTCAGCGGGCCACGGCTGATCCGGCGGGTACGCGACCGCTACCTCGACGAGGTGGCCGACGACCTCGACGATGCTCTGCGCCGATGCGAGACCGCCCAGGATGAACGCCGCGCATTGTCGGTCGGACTGGTCGGAAACTGCGCAACGGTGCTGCCGGTCCTGCTCGAGCGTGGCGTCCAGGTGGACATCGTCACCGACCAGACCTCAGCCCACGACCCGCTGTCCTATCTGCCCGAGGACGTGGATCCCGACGACTGGGACGACTACGCCCGGACCAAGCCCGAGGAATTCACCGATCGCGCGCAGGCCTCGATGGCCCGCCACGTCGAGGCGATGGTCGGGTTCATGGACGCCGGCGCGGAGGTCTTCGACTACGGGAACTCCCTGCGGGACGAGGCCCGAAAGGGCGGGTACGGCAGGGCCTTCGACTTCCCCGGATTCGTCCCTGCCTACATCCGCCCGCTGTTCTGCGAGGGCAAGGGCCCCTTCCGCTGGGTCGCACTGTCCGGGAAGGAGTCCGACATCGCGGCCACCGACCGGGCGATCCTCGACCTGTTTCCGGACGACGACCGCCTTCGCCGCTGGATCACCGCAGCCGGGGAACGCGTTGCCTTCCAGGGCCTTCCGGCTCGGATCTGCTGGCTCGGGTACGGCGAACGCGACCGCGCCGGGCTGCGGTTCAACGAGATGGTCGCCTCCGGCGAGGTGGCCGCTCCGATCGTCATCGGTCGGGACCATCTCGACTGCGGGTCGGTGGCCTCGCCGTACCGGGAGACCGAGTCCATGGCCGACGGGTCGGACGCGATTGCGGACTGGCCGTTGCTCAATGCGCTCCTCAACACCGCCTCGGGGGCCACCTGGGTTTCGATCCACCACGGGGGAGGGGTGGGGATCGGCCGCTCGATCCACGCCGGTCAGGTCTGCGTGGCCGACGGCACCACCCTCGCGGCACAGAAGCTGGAGCGAGTGCTGACCAACGATCCGGGCACCGGGGTCATGCGGCACGTCGATGCCGGGTACGAGCGGGCCGAGGACGTGGCAGCCGAGCGTGGCGTACGCGTACCGATGAACGAGTCGTGACCGGGTTGTGACTGGACCCGGCCAGGACGCGACCGGCGTGGCATCGGGGCCGGCCGGCTCCTGGTGGTGCGCGCAGGCCTGGCTGCCAGAAGGAGTCACCTCCGACGTCCGGTTGGTCGCCGGCGCCGACGGTCGACTGATCGACATCCAGACCGGCGTAGGACCGGCCGACAGCGACCGGCACCTGCCCGGCATCGTGCTCCCTGGGTTTGCCGACGCGCATTCGCATGCCTTTCATCGGGCGTTGCGCGGGCGCACCCATTCCAGCGGCGGCACGTTCTGGACCTGGCGCGAGGCAATGTACGCCGTCGCCGCCCGATTGACCCCGGACACCTACCGCGCGCTGGCCACCGCGGTGTACGCCGAATCGGTGCTTGCCGGAGTGACCTGCGTGGGGGAGTTCCACTACCTGCACCACGGACCGGGCGGAGCACCGTACGGCGACCCGAATGCGATGGGCGAGGCGCTGCGCGAGGCCGCCGCCGCGGCCGGGATCCGGCTGACCCTGCTCGATGCGGCCTATCTCAGCGGCGGGTTGGACGCCGACGGGCACCAGCCGCTGAACGAGGTCCAGCAGCGCTTCGCCGACGCGGACATCGAGGCCTGGGCGCAGCGGGTCGATGCGCTGCAGCCCGATCCGAACACCCGGATCGGGGTGGCCGTGCACTCGGTACGGGCTGTGCCCGCCGAGCACCTGACCCGGATCGGCTCGGCAGCCGCTGGCCGCGCACTCCATGTCCACCTGTCAGAGCAGCCAGCCGAGAATGCGGCCTGCCTGGCCGTATATGGCTGCAGCCCAACTGAACTGCTGGATCGGCACGGGCTGCTGGGCCGGATGACCACTGCGGTGCACGCGACCCACCTGACCGACACGGACATCGAGATCCTCGGTGCTCGCGGCGTCTCGGTATGCGTGTGTCCGAGCACGGAAGCCGATCTTGCCGACGGGCTGCCGCCGACCGGACCGCTGGTCCAGGCCGGCGTGCGGCTGTGCGCAGGCAGCGACCAGCACGTGGCCGCCGACCTGCTTGCCGAGGCACGCGGGATCGAACTGCACGAGCGGCTGCGCACCGGCCTACGAGGCACGCTCTCCCCGGCCGCTGTTGTCAATGCCCTGACCACCACCGGTCATGCTGCGCTCGGCTGGCCAGAAGCCGGCCGGCTCGCGGTCGGCGCACCCGCCGATCTCGTCGCCGTCGACACCTCGAGCGTCCGTACGGCCGGCACCGACCCCGCCCAGATCGTCATGACGGCGGGCGCGGCCGACGTCCGTACGGTGGTGGTCGGCGGCCGGACCGTGGTGGATGACGGCCGGCACGTTCTCGGCGACATCGGCGAACTCCTCGGCCGCGCTCTTCAGACGCTGACTTGAGCGAGCAACCGTGCACGGCCGCGCCGCGCCGGTCTCGCCTTCTTGCTTGATCAGGGGTCTCTTGGCTGCGCCTGGTCGACTGCAGGGGGCATCCTGCCCGGAACAAAGCCACCTCGGCGGCGGGCAGGATGCCCCCTGCAGTGTCGAAGACGCCCGCCAACCCAGGCGCTCACCGCTCAACCGCCGACGTTGCCGACTTCGGCTCGTGTCGAGGTCGAGCTGAGCTGACCGGATGGGCAGGTCGTCGTCGCGGCGCTTCGTGCCTACCTCGATCTCGACCCCGACTGACTCGCAGGCTGGGAGTTGGCTGAGTTTCACCCAGCTTTCACTTGAGCCGACGTACGGTGAGGCAATGGCTGGGCTCGGAGTGAGCGGACGGGCGGAGCCTGGAGCCCCTCTCCGCTGGGGGCAATAGTGACCGCCCGCCATCGCTGGGCGCTGGTGGCCGCGCTTGTCGCCGTCCTCGTCGCGATCCCGGTGGTCATCTCGGTTCTGCCCGTCACCGACACCGACGTTAGCGCCGAGGAGCTGTTGTCCGACATCCAGGACTCCGGTGACGTCAGCTATTCCGGGTACGCGCAGTCGATCGGTGGCGTGCTGCTGCCGATCAATGAGCAGCTGCCTGAACTCGTGGAGCTCTTCGCCGACCGGACGACGACCCGGGTGTGGTGGCGCGACGCCGAGGAGTGGCGGGTCGACACGATCGGGCTGACCGGGGAGACCGGTGTGCACCGTCGCGGCGCGAGCACCTGGACCTGGGAGTACGAGGCCAATCGGGCCACCCGTGCCCCCGTACCCCAACTTCGCACCCCACGCCCGGACGATCTGCTGCCCAGCGAACTCGGCCGCCGACTGCTCAGCGAGGCCGATGCCGACGAGGTGACCCGGATTCCCGCGGAGCGAATCGCCGGGATCGACGCCCCAGGGCTGCGGCTGAGCCCACGAGAGGCCCAGTCCAACGTGGACAGAGTCGACATCTGGGCCGATCCGGAGACCGGACTTCCCCTGCGGGTGGCGGTGTACGGCGAGGGTGCGACCCTGCCGGCGGTGACGACATCCTTCCTGGATATCGACTTCGAGCGACCGAGCGCGGACACGATTAACTTCTCGGCACCACCGGGCGCCCGCGTGCAGGTCGACGAGGTCGACGACATCGTCGCGGCCGTGGACCGGTTCGGGGACCTGGTACCGCCAGCTCGGCTGGCCGGGTTGGACCGTCGGGAGCAGGCCGAGGGGCTCGGCTCGGTCGGCGACTACGGCCGGGGGGTCACCGTGCTCGTCGCCGTACCGTTGTGGCCGGAGTTTGCCGAGCCGCTGCGCCGGCAACTCGCCGAGGCACCGGGCGTCGACCTGGACAACCCGTTGGGTACGACGGTCACCGTCGGGCCGTTCTCCGTACTGCTCACCACAGGGGGCGGCGGGCTGAGCTTCCTGCTGACCGGGACGGTCGATCTGGAAACCCTCGAACAGGCGGCCCGCAACCTGCGCGACCGGCCCCCGGGCTCCCGATTGCCCGACCCGGGCACAACCCTCGAGCTGCCTCCGCCATGATCCGCACCACCGAACTGACCAAGTCCTTCGGGCAGATCCTCGCCGTCGACGGGATCGATCTCGACGTCCGCGGAGGCGACATCTACGGCTTCCTCGGAGCCAACGGGTCGGGCAAGACCACGACCGTACGAATGCTGCTCGGCCTGGTCCTCGCCTCCAGCGGGGAGATCGACGTGCTCGGGAAGCAGATTCCCAAGCACGGCAAGGCGGTTCTGCCCCGCGTGGGTGCGCTGGTCGAGGGCCCGGGCGCCTATCCACATCTGTCCGGGCGGCGCAACCTCGCCCTCCTCGACGCGGCGGGCGCCGGGGGGTCTCGCAGCACGCGGGCCGCACGCATCGAGGCCGTCCTGGAGCAGGTCGGGCTGGGCGGAGTCGACAAGCGTCCGGTCAAGGCCTACTCCCTGGGTATGCGGCAGAGGCTGGGCCTGGCAGCCGCGCTGTTGCGCAAGCCCGAGTTGCTGATCCTGGATGAACCCACCAATGGCCTCGATCCGCAAGGTATCCGGGAGATCCGGGACCTCCTGCTGGCCCTGCACGCAGGCGGCACCACCGTGTTCCTGTCCAGCCATCTGTTGGCCGAAGTCGAGCAACTGTGCACCCGGGTCGGGGTACTCGACCGCGGCCGGCTCGTACTGCAGGACCAACTCGACACCCTCACCGCCCCGACCGGCAACAGCGTCATCCGTACCCCCGACACTGATCGGGCGCACGCCCTGCTCGACGGACGGGTGCTCGGCAGGGACGGCGACCGGCTGACGGTTGCCGGAACGGATGCAGCCACGCTCAACGCCCTGCTCGTACGGGAAGGGATCCGGGTCAGCGAGCTCGGACCGGACCGGCGCACATTGGAGCAGGTGGTGCTCGAGGCGGCAACCAACTCCGGATCCGATCGGATCCCGGCGGTCGAGCCCGCCACGCCGGTCGAGCCCGCCACGCCGGTCGAGCCCGCCACGCCGGTTGCGACTGCGACGCCGCCGAGGGTGTCCGGATGATCGCTGTCGAAATCAGGAAGATGCTGCGTCGGCCGCGGACCTGGGTGACGATCCTGATGCTCAACGCGCTGCCGACGCTGATCGCGGTGCTCTTGGCGCTCACTGACATCGGCCCTCGTCCGGGGGAGGGACCGGTGTTCCTGTCTTCGGTGCTGTCCAACGGCACGCTGTTCCCGCTCGCTGCGCTGGCGGTGATCCTGCCGCTGTTCCTGCCGGTGGCGGTGGCGGTGATCGCCGGGGACTCGATCGCTGGCGAGGCCCAGTCGGGAACTCTGCGCTATCTGCTGGTCCGTCCGGTCGGCCGTACCAGGCTGCTGGTCGCCAAACTCGCCTCGATCTTCGTCTTCGTCCTGGTAGCCGTCGTGATCGTCGCGGGGATCGCCTATGTG
>Ga0136619_10000281_pt1 | contig 18984 bp, 21 predicted proteins | sample AntDrymUQ3532106_2_FD_104807 | JGI IMG/M metagenome (GOLD analysis project Ga0136619, IMG submission 104807) | Polar desert sand microbial communities from Dry Valleys, Antarctica - metaG UQ353 (21.06) | ecosystem: Environmental > Terrestrial > Soil > Desert | place: Antarctica: Dry Valley...
GCCGTCTCCGCCGAAGTAGCCCAGGCGATGGCGCGAGGTGTGCGGGAGCGCCTCAGCGCGGACGTCGGGGTCGCCGTCACCGGGATCGCCGGCCCCAAGGGCGGCACCGAGGAGAAACCCGTCGGTCTCGTGCTCTTGCACGTCGTCGGCCCGGACGGGGAGAAGGCGCGCCGCATCGAGCTGCCCGGAGATCGTGAGACGGTGCGCGGCCGCGCGACCGCGGCGGCGCTGCACCTCGTGCGGAAGTTGATGGAGAATCGGCACACAACGGGGTGAATCGAGCCGGTACCGTCGCGGGAGATGAGCAGCTCAGGCTCTTTCTCGCACTCGAGCTACCGACCAAGGTCACCACGGCGCTCCGCGCGTGGAGCGCGCGACATCTCGAAGGCGGCCGCCGGGTGGAGAGCCTTCACGTCACACTCGCCTTTCTCGGGTCACGACCGCGGAGCGAGCTCGACTCCATCCTTGCCGCTCTGCGCGAGTCCGCACACGAGACGGCTCCGTTCGAGCTCGAGCCGCTGCGTTATCGGGAGACGCGCTCCGTGGGCATGCTCGTCCTCGGAGACGAGAGTGGTACGGCGAGCCGGCTGGCAATCGGTCTCCAGACCCGGCTGGAGCGACTTGGCGTGTACCGGCGCGAGGCGCGCCCATGGCTGCCGCACGTCACGGTCTTGCGCTTCAAGGAGCGTCCGCGCCTCGATCCGCCGCCGCCCGACCTCGGGCTCTTTGTGCCGTCCGGCGCCGCTGCTTTCCTTTCAGCTCTGCGCCCGACCGGGGCGCGCTACGAAGTGCTCGAGTCGTACCCGTTTCCACAGTGATCGCCGGAGGTTCGAAGCAGTGTTGGATTCAGAAGCAGTGTTGGATTCATTTGGGAGGATGACCGCATGAAACGAGAGGAAGCCCTCGATGTCGCGCTCGGCCAGATCGAGCGCCAGTTCGGAAAGGGGTCGGTGATGCGCATGAGCGACCGGCCGCAGGTTGCTATCGGCGCCGTCTCGACGGGGTCGCTTGCGCTCGATGTGGCGCTCGGCATCGGCGGTCTCCCGCGCGGCCGCATCGTCGAGATCTACGGCCCCGAGGCTTCGGGCAAGACGACGCTCGTCTACCACGCGATGGCCGAAGCTCAGCGGAGAGGCGGCATCTGCGCGTTCATCGACGCGGAGCACGCGATGGATCCCCAGTACGCGCGTCGCATCGGTGTCGACATCGATCAGCTGCTCGTCTCCCAGCCCGACACGGGCGAGCAGGCGCTCGAGATCACCGAACTCCTCATCCGCTCGGGCGCCGTCGACATCGTCGCGATCGACTCGGTCGCAGCTCTCGTTCCCAAGGCGGAGATCGAGGGAGAGATGGGCGACAGTCACGTCGGTCTGCAGGCGCGCCTCATGAGCCAGGCGCTGCGCAAGCTCGCCGGCACCTTGAACCGCACGGACACGATCTGCATCTTCACGAACCAGCTGCGCGAGAAGATCGGCGTGATGTTCGGCAGCCCAGAGACGACGCCGGGTGGACGGGCGCTCAAGTTCTATGCATCGGTGCGACTCGACATCCGACGTATCGAAACGCTCAAGGACGGAGCGGAGGCGTACGGGAACCGCGTGCGTGTCAAGGTCGCCAAGAACAAGGTCGCTCCACCCTTCAAGCAGGCCGAGTTCGACATCATCTACGGGCAGGGCATCCCCTGGGAGGGGACCGTTCTCGACGTCGCGCTCGAGAAGAAGATCGTCCAGAAAGCGGGCTCGTACTTCAGCTTCGACGACGAGCGGCTTGGACAGGGGCGGCAGAACGCGGCCGCGTTCCTCTCGGAGAACCCCGACGTCGTCCAGCAGATTCTCGCGCGCGTGCAGCTCGAGGCGTCCGAGGACCAGGTGATCTCGGCACGGCTCCTCCCGGCAAAGCCCCATGCCGAGGAAGCGATCGAAGTCGAAGAGGAGGTCGTCGCGATCGAAGTCTGATGCCGAGTGAATCCGCAGTCGATGCAGCACTTCGCGTGCTTCGGCACCGCGACCGAAGCACCGCCGAGATGCGGGAGCGTCTCGGCGGTGCCGGCTACGCGCGCGGAGAGCTGGACGAGACGATCGACACCCTGGTTCGTACGGGCCTGCTGGATGACGCTCGCTTCGCAGCGCTGCGAGCGCGATCGCTCGCCGAACGCGGCGCAGGCGACATTCGCATCCGCCACGAGCTCACGCGGGCGAGCATTCCACCGGAGCTCGTCGACGACGCACTGGAGTCGGTCGAGCCGGAAGCTCTGCGAGCGCGGAGTGTCGTCGCGCGGCGTGGACCAGGAGCGAGGACCGCCCGCTTCCTGCACGGGAAAGGGTTCTCGGAGGAGATCGTCGCGAGCATCGTTGCGGGTGGCCACCTCGAGGCTTGATGTGAAATTCACGCGGGCCGGACGACGGCCACGACGCGACGCCGGATCGCCACCTTCCCTCGCCGTCCAGGCTTAGCCTGCACGACGAGTGAGTGCCTCGCCCGGTTTGGTCGTGACCGCCCCCGGCAGCGCGCCAACGTCACATCAAGTCTCTAGACGAGCTAGGATGACGGGGCTTTCACCCGACATTTACCTGCTCGCTGGACACTTTCCGAAACCAATGAACTCGATTCAGCTCTCGACGACCGACACGAACGACCGGATGACGGCCGGCAACGGAAGGGTGCGGCACCTCCTGAGCTGAGGCGCGTCACGCGCGGTACCGAACGCAGCCGGACAGGCTGAGTGCGGGTGTGAGCAACCGCGGCGAGACGCCGCGGACAATCGATTCCTCTACGGAGGCCCAATGCTCACGGTCGTCGCGGCGCTCATCGGAATCCTCATCGGGGCGACCGGCGCGGCGGTTTTCCTGCTCGTGCTGTCGCGCTCACGTGTCCGTGCCGCCGAAGAAACGCGGGGTCGCGTCCTTGCCGACGCCGAGCGCCAGGCCGAAGCCGTGCGCCGGGAGGCCCAGGTGGATGCGCGCGAGCAAGCGGTGCAGCTCAAGAGCGAGATCGAGTCCGAGATCCAGGATCGTCGGCTGCAGATCGTGAAGGTCGAGGAGCGAGTTCTCCAGAAGGAGGAAGAGAGCGACGCGAAGCTGACCGAGCTCGTGCGACGCGAGCAAGGGCTGGGCGACCGCGAGGTGAACGCCAAGGCCCTGCAAGAGGAGCTCAAGGAGGCCAGGGACGAGGCGCTAGTGGCACTCGAGCGGCTCTCGGGCCTGACCGTCCACGAGGCAAAGCAGCAGCTCCTCGAGCGCTCGACGGACCTCGTTCGCCATGAGCTCGCGCGAGAGGTTCGCCAGATGGAGGAGGAAGCACGGTCGGAGGCTCGCCGGCGCGCCCGTGCGCTCATCGCCGATTCTCTCCAACGTGTTGCCGCGAGCCACACCGCGGAGGCGACGGTCTCGGTCGTGGCGCTCGCCTCGGACGATCTCAAGGGACGCATCATCGGCCGTGAGGGGCGGAACATCCGCGCTCTCGAGCACCTGACGGGCGTCGATTTCATCATCGACGACACGCCGCATGCGGTCGTGCTCTCGTCCTTCGACCCGCTCCGACGTGAAGTGGCGCGGCTGACGCTCGAGAAGCTCATCGAGGACGGCCGCATCCACCCGGCGCGGATCGAGGAGATGTACTACCACTCGAAGACCGAGCTCGACGAGCACATTCGCCAGGCGGGTGAGCAGGCGGTGTTCGAGGCGAACTGCGGCGAGTTCCACGAGGAGCTCGTCAAGATCCTCGGTCGGCTGCGCTACCGGACGAGCTACGGACAGAACGTGCTCAAGCACACGCTGGAGGTCGTGCACCTCGGCGGGATCATGGCGGCCGAGCTGAAAGCGGGAGTAAAGACGACGAAGCGCGCCGCGTTGCTTCACGACGTCGGAAAGGCCATGAGCCACGAGGCGAACGGCTCCCACGCGCTGATCTCCGGGCAGCTGGCACGCCGCTACGGCGAGTCGGACGGGGTCATCCACGCGATCGAGGCCCATCACTACGAGGTGCAGCCCCAAACGGTCGAGGCAGTGCTCTTGATCACCGCGGACGCGGTGTCGGCCTCGCGTCCCGGCGCGCGCGGGGAGAGCCTCGAGAACTACATCCGGCGACTCGAGGCGCTCGAGCTGATCGCAACGGCGAAGCCCGGCGTCGCAAAGGCGTACGCGCTGCAGGCCGGGCGCGAGATACGAGTCATCGTCGAGCCGAGCGAGGTCGACGACGACGCCGCGGCGTTGCTCTCCCACGAGATCGCGCGCGAGATCGAGGATCAGCTCGAATACCCGGGCCAGGTGAAGGTGATCGTCATTCGCGAGTCGCGGGCGATCGAGGTGGCGAAGTAGACGCTTTGACAGCTGCGCGCAGGTGGGCCGCGGTGTGGGCAGAGTCCTGGCCGACCGCGGACGTCGACGCGATCGACGCGCTCTACGCGGACGACGTTGTCTTCTACTCACACCCGTTCCGAGATCAGCAGAAGCCCCGCGACTACGTCGTCTGGGCATTCGAGGATCAAGCACACGCCGAGTGCCGTTTCGGCAACCCGGTCGTCGCCAACGATCGTGCTGCGGTCGACTGGTGGGCTGTGCTGACATCGAAGGACGGCTCGGTGGAGTCGATCGCCGGGACTTCGCTGCTTCGCTTTGGCAACGACGGCCGGGTGCTCGAGCAACGTGATGTCTGGTCGACCGAGCCTGGGCGCCGCGAGCTTCTCGACTGGGCGAGGTAGTGCCTCTGGAAACCAGGGCTACACTGGCACGACCGTGAGGCGCTACCACGTCACCACCTTCGGTTGCCAGATGAACGCCCACGACTCCGAGCGGATCAAAGGGATGCTCGAGTCCCTCGGCCTCGGCGAGGCGACTTCTCCCGAGACGGCCGATGTCGTCGTCTTCAACACCTGCACCGTCCGCGAGAAGCCGGACACGCGGCTCGCTGCCCATCTCGGCAACGCTGGAGCGCGCAAGCGCGAGCAGCCCGATGTGGTCGTCGCCGTCGGCGGCTGCTACGCCGAGGCTCAGCGCGAGAGGATCTTCGAGCAGTACCCCTTCGTCGATGTCGCCTTCGGCCCAGGCTCGATCCCGCACCTGGGTGAGTGGATTGCCACGGGCGGGTACGCCGTACCCCGCGGGAAGTTCGGCACACACGAGCACTTCGCCGCGGATCTGCCACGTCATCAAGAGCGGAGATTCCAGGCGTGGGTGCAGGTCTCGATGGGCTGCAACTCCAAGTGCGCGTACTGCATCGTTCCGGCTGTTCGCGGGCGAGAGCAGAGCCGTCGCCCCGGTGAGGTCGTCGCGGAGGTGACCTCGCTTGCTCGGGAGGGGGTCAAGGAGATCACCCTTCTCGGCCAGAACGTCAACTCGTGGGGGCGGGACCTCGCTCCGGCGCTTCGCACCGACTTCGGCGAGCTACTGCGGGCATGCGACGCGGTCGACGGGATCAGCCGCATTCGCTTCACGAGCCCCCATCCGAAGGACTTTCGCGAGCCGGTGATCGCCGCGCTCGCGGAATGCGCGTCCGTTTGCGAGCACGTCCACCTCCCGCTGCAGTCGGGCTCTTCGCGGATTCTCAAGCGCATGCGGCGGACCTACGACCGCGAGCGCTACCTCCGGCTTGTTGACACCCTGCGTGCGGCGATCCCGGATCTCGCGCTCGGAACCGACCTCATTGTCGGCTTTCCCGGTGAGACCGACGAGGATTTCAACGCGACGATCGCCGCCGTCGAGGAGGTTCGCTACGAGAGCGCGTTCACGTTCATCTTCTCTCCACGCGCAGGGACAGAGGCTGCTTCGTTGCCTGACCAAATCCCCGATGACGTCAAGCACGCGCGGCTCGAGCGGCTCGTGGACACGGTTCAGCGAATCGCGGCTGAGCGGAGCTCGGAACGGATCGGACGTGTCGAAGAGGTGCTCGTCGAGGGACCGAGCCGCACAGATGCGTCCCTGCTGCGTGGTCGAACGCGCCGAAACACCACCGTCAACTTCACGGGAGCCGGCGAGCCCGGAGACCTCAGGGATGTTCTCGTCGAAGAGTCCACGTCGATGACCCTCCGCGGCCGCGAGGTCGCTCTTGTCGCCGCCTGAGCGCAGTTTGTTGCGATTTCGGCACGTTTCGTGACCCACTCGTAGACATTGGACCGTTATGCTCGCAGCGGGTGGTGGGCTGGGGTGCCCCACCGAACATGACCAGTTTGCCGGAGATCCTTGCCGTTTTCGGGCCAACGGCATCCGGCAAGTCGGCTGCCGCCTACGAGCTTGCAACCCGGCTCGAGACGGAGGTGGTATCGGCGGACGCCCTGCAGGTCTACCGCGGTCTTCCGATCCTCACCAACCAGACGGAGTCGCCGGCCCGATTGGTTGCGATCACGGATCTCGCAGACGAGATGTCCGTCGTCTCGTACGCGGAGCTCGCCCACGAAGCGGTGGATGAGCTCGTCGCGACGACTGGAGTGGCAGTGATATCCGGCGGCACCGGCTTGTACCTTCGCGCGGCGCTCGTGGACTTGGGCGTCCCGGGTCCTCCTCGAGGGGACGAACGCGAGCGTCTCGAAGCCTCGTACGACGCCGACCCCGCCGCTGCTCATTCCCAACTCGCCCTGCTCGATCCGCGGGCGGCGACGGCCGTGCATCGAAACGACCGGCGCCGGGTCGTCCGCGCGCTCGAGCTGGCGGCAGCGGGAAGCTCGCTCGTACCCGACGTCGACCGACTCTGGTCGGAGGAGTATCGGCGACCGACACTCGTATTCGGTCTGGAGCTGCAGCGCGACGCGATCGAGCGACGGATCCGCGCAAGGACGGAGGAGATGTTCAGCCGGGGCGTCGTCGAGGAGGTGCGTCGAGCGTGCGCGGGGCCCGTGTCCCGGACTGCCGAGAAAGCTCTCGGCCTGGCCGAGCTCTCCCAGCTTCCGCCCGATCAGGCCTTCGAGCGCATCGTCGTCAGGACGCGCCGATATGCGGCTTACCAGAGGAAGTGGATGCGACGTATTCCGGGCATCGTCATGATCGACGCAGGCCGGAACCCGACGGAGGTGGCGGATGCGATTCTCGAAGTGGCAGGCGCTCGGTAATACCTACCTGCTCGTCGAACGGACGGACCTCGAGGATCCATTCGAACCGGACGACGCGCGCAGGCTTTGCGACCCGCACCAAGGCGTTGGCGCCGATGGAGTGCTCGAGATCGCCGACATTCGCGGCGCGGAGGCCGATCTGATCGTGTGGAACCCAGACGGGTCGACGGCCGAGCTCTCCGGAAACGGAGCACGCATCGCCGCCATGTGGCTCGCGCGCCGCAGCGGCGTCGCGTTTCCGCGTCTCCACGTCGGCGGGCGGACTGTGCCGGCGCGCGTCGAAGGTGACGAGGTCGAGGTCGACCTCGGGAACGTCGACGTGGGCAAGCCCGAAGCGCTCGAGATCGACGGTGAGCGGCTCGAGGTCACGCCTGTGACGGTCGGAAATCCCCACGCGGTCGTCCGCCGCGAGCCGTCGCGCGACGAGCTACTCCGGATCGGGCCGCTGATCGAGAACCACGAGCGCTTTCCCGAGCGCACGAATGTGCAGCTCGTGCGCCCCGATGGGCCGACCGATCTGACGGTCGCGGTGTGGGAGCGGGGAGCAGGGGAGACCCGCTCATCGGGATCGAGCGCAGCCGCGGCTGCGGCTGCAGCCGTCGTTCATGGTTGGTGCCAGAGCCCGCTCCGCGTGCATCTCCCGGGAGGCACGCTCGACGTGGACATTCGCGAGGGGCGAGCAATCCTCAGCGGCCCTGTCGTGGAGATCTTCCGCGGGGAGACGGTGTAGTGGTCTAGTGCGCATCCTCTTCGCCTCGACGCAGGGCGCCGGTCACTTCGGGCCTCTGATCCCGTTCATCGAGGCGTGCAAGCGGTCGGATCACGAGATTCTCATCGTCGGCCCGCCGACGCTCAAGGCCCGCGACTACCCGTTCAGGGCTGGAGCGGCTCCCCCGGACGAGCTCCTGGGACCGGTCTGGGGCCGCATGCCCATGCTTCCGCCAGGACAGGGCGATGTGGTCGTCGTGGGCGTCATCTTCGCCCGCTTGAATGTGGACGCCATGCTTCCGACGCTCGAGGAGGCGATCGAGGAATGGCGACCGGATCTCGTCGTCCGGGAGGGAAGCGAATTCGCCTCGGCAGTCGCCGCAGATCTGCATGGAGTCCGCCATGTGCGGGTCGCGGTGGGGTTCTCGATGGTCGAAGAGGCAATGCTGGCGATCGCGGCGCCGGCACTCGACGCACGACGTCCGGGACTCTCCGCGCGGATCGCGGAGTCGCCGTACCTGACGTGCTTTCCGGAGTCGGTCGACCCGCCGCGATTCCAGGTCACGCGCTTCCGCGATCCCGCCACGGAGACGGCGCCGCAGCCACTCCCCGACTGGTGGTCCGGCGACGACCGGCCTCTCGTCTACGTGAGCTTCGGCAGCGTGGCCGCTACGTTCCCGCCAGCGGCCTCGGTCTACGCGAGCGCCCTCGACGCCGTCGCCGAGCTTCCGGCGCGCGGCCTGCTGACTACCGGCGGCCACGACCTCGAGCTGGGTGACGTTCCCGCGAACGTTCATGTCGAGCGCTGGGTGGCCGAGGCCGACGTGCTCGCGCACGCGTCCGCGGCGGTAGGTCATGGCGGCGCGGGCACGACGCTCAGCGCATTCGCCGCCGGGTGCCCGCTCGTCGTCGTTCCGCTTTTCGGGGACCAGCCGGCGAACGCGGTTCGTGTGGCCGTGGCCGGCGCGGGCGTCGTCTCGCCGCTGGAGGGAATCCGTGCGGGTCTCGAGCTGGTCCTCGAGAACGACCGCTACCGCGAAGCGTCCAGGCGGATCTCGGACGAAATGCGCGCGCTACCCCCGATCGACGGATTTCTCGCCTCGCTCACGGACCAGTCTGGCTGAGCTCGACCAAGCGGCCGTCGGGATCACGGAGATATGCCGAGCGTCCCCACGGGTAGTCGCGCGGCTCGACGAGAAACGCGAATCCTCGCGCGCGCAGCTCATGGCACGAGCCGTCGACGTCGCTGACGGAGAAAGCGAAGTGATCCTCGTTCGGAGGCCCGTCGCCGGGCGCGGCCCTGCGTTCGTGGACGAGGAGCTTCGCAGAGCCCGCGGCGAAGATCGCCCCGCCGGGCCACTCGGCCTCCGGCTCGGCCGAGAGGAGGTCACCGTAGAACGCCTTCGCTGCTTGGACGTCGTCCGTGAAGAGAGCTATCTCGGCGACTCCGCTCATGTCGCGATCTCGAACTCTCGCAGGACGTCGTTGAGCGACGTCTTGAGATCCGTCGAGGCGCTCCGCTCGCCCACGATCAGCGCACAGGGAAGCTGATAGCGCCCTGCCGGGTACTCCTTCGGTCGTGTTCCGGGCAACACAACCGAACCTGGCGGCACGTAGCCACGGTGCTCCACCGGCTTTGCGCCGGTTACGTCAATGATGGGAATGGACGCCGAGAGGACGACGTTCGGCGCGATGACCGCGCGCTCCCCGACGACAACACCCTCGACGACCACGACTCGCGAGCCTAGGAAGGCGCCGTCTTCGACGATCACGGGGCGCGCCTGCGGCGGCTCGAGCACGCCACCGATACCCACGCCACCCGAGAGATGGACGTCCGCGCCGATCTGGGCGCACGAGCCCACCGTCGCCCACGTGTCGACCATCGTTCGCGGGCCGACCCAGGCGCCGATGTTCACGAAGCCGGGCATGAGGATGACGCCCTCGGACAGGAAGGATCCGTAGCGTGCGACCCCTGGCGGAACGACGCGAACTCCGTGCTCTGCGTAGTCGCTCTTGACCGGAATCTTGTCGAGGAAGTGAAGCCCGCCCACATCCATCGGCGCCACCTTGCGCAGCCGGAAATAGAGCAGGATCGCCTTCTTCGCCCACTCGTTGACCGTCCACTCGCCGTCTCGCCTCTCGGCGACGCGTGCCTCGCCGCGGTCGAGGAGCGCCACCGCCTCCTCGATCGGCTCGGAATCGAGCTCGCCCGCGTCCCACAGCTCTTCGATGCGCCGGGCGAGTTCCATCACGCTCCATCCTCTCCCATCTGTCCAGTGAGGAATCGCCAGAGTGTCTCGTATGCGTGAACGAGCGCCGCGATCTCAACAAGCTCGTCACGACGGTGGGCACGCTCGGTGTGGCCGGGTCCGAAGTTGATCGCGTCGACGCCGCGAGCGGTGAAGTCGGCGACATTCGTCCAAGCCTGCTTCGGCTCGATCCCAAGGGCACCCGCGCCAATGAGCGCCTCGACGAGCGGGTTCGCGACGACCTCCCCAGGCGGTGAATCGCCCGTTATCTCGATCTCAGCGCGATCGCCGACAAGCTCCCCGAGATAGGAACGCGCGCTAGTGGGCGTGCGATCGGGCGCATATCTGAAGCTGACGGTCGCGACCGCAAGGTCAGGAATGACGTTGTCCGCGATTCCCGCCTCGAATCGCGTCACGCTGCACACCTCCTTGAAGGTGAGCCCGCCGACGACTGCGTCCCGCGGCTCGTGCTCCAGGACGGGGGCAAGGCCGGCGATTGCACGCTCGATGGCGTTGTCGGCCTGCCAAGGTCGCGCAGAATGGCCGCTGACGCCTCGAAACACGAGGCGTGCGCTGATATGCCCGAGACAGCCGGCATGCACTTTTCTGTCCGTCGGCTCGAGCAGGATCGCCAGAGCCGCCTCCTGGATCGCGCTCGAGCCGGCGAAGAGAGCCGGAAGCGGATTGTGCTCGGGCGGGAGCTCTTCGCGGCCGAAGAGGAGCAGCGCGACGTCGTACGGTCCGGGTCGCTCGACTGCCAGGTCGCGCACGAGCTCGACGGCGACGGCGACGCCGCCCTTCATGTCGCTGGCGCCCAGCCCGTGCACGGCGCCGTCAGCGATCCGCCCGGGGAGGTTGCCCTGCGCCGGGACGGTGTCGTAGTGCCCTGCGAGAACGACCAGAGGCGTATCAGGACGGCGTTCAGGAAGAAAGAGGAAAGCGTCGTCGTGGGCATATTCCGCACTGAGTCCAGGCGGTACGAGCCCGAGCACATGCTCTCGGATCTCGCCTTCCTGGCGACTCTCGGAGGGAATGTTCACGAGCTCGAGCGTCCGCTCCGCCAGGCGGTCAGCGAGCCCGATCACCCGCGGAGCCTAGATGACGTTGCCATGGGCTCGCGCGCGCACCGCGTGCGGTCGGGAGGTGGCAATTTCGTCGCTTCGATCATTTCCCGCGGCATAATCCTGGAGTGACGTCGCGCCAGCCCGACCGCGCACCCGGAGCCGACCCGGAGCGCGGTTTCGTGGTCGGAGTCTTTCCGAAGGGAGTTGACGGAGAGACCGAGCTCGCCGAGCTGCGCGAGTTGGCGCGCACGGCGGGCGTGGAGACGATCGGGGAGGTGGTGCAGCACCGCGCTCGTCCCGATCCGCGGACGTTCGTGGGCAAAGGGAAGCTCACCGAGTTGAAGGACGCGTACACGACCTCGGACGCGGAAGTGCTGTTGGTCGACGAGGAGCTCAGCCCGACGCAGCAGCGATCGCTCGAGGATGCTCTCGAGGCGCGCGTGGTCGATCGGACGCAGCTGATTCTCGACATTTTCGCGCAGCACGCGACCAGCGCCGAAGGGAAGCTCCAGGTGGAGCTCGCGCAGCTCGAGTACAACCTGCCCCGGATGCGCGGGCTCTGGCAGCATCTCGAGCGGCTGGGGGGCGGGGTGGGAACGAGAGGCCCTGGTGAGAGCCAGCTCGAAACCGACCGACGGCTTGCCAGGACGCGCGTCTCCCTGGTCAAGCGGCGCCTACGCGGACTGAGTGGCCAGCGGGCCACCAGGCGTAAGGAGCGCGAGCGGACGAGCGTGCCGACGATCGCGCTCGCCGGGTACACAAACGTCGGCAAGTCCACGCTCCTGAACGGGCTCACGGGCGCGGATGCCTCCGTGGACGATCGTCTCTTCGAGACGCTGGATCCGACGACGCGGAGCTTCGAGCACGAAGGAAAGCGCTATCTGGTCACCGACACGGTGGGCTTCATCCGCCGGCTGCCGACCCAGCTCGTCGAAGGCTTCGCCGCGACGTTGGAGGAGACGCTGGTCGCGGATCTCGTGCTCCACGTCGCCGACGCCTCGCTTCCCGAGGACCGGCTGCGGGAGACGATTGACGCTGTACACGCCGTGCTCACGGAGATCGGGGCCGACGATGTTCCGGTGGAACTCGTGCTGAACAAGGTCGACCTCCTCGACCCACTCGCGGAGCGGCGTGTCGCGCACGCGTTTCCACGAGCTCTCCACGTCTCCGCCGCAACGGGGGAGGGGCTCGACGCGCTCCGAGAGCGCATATCCGAGCTCTTCTCGGATCGCTTCGAGGACGTTCGCCTGCTCGTGCCCTACGAGGACGGGCGCTATCTCGCCCAGCTCTACGGTCTGGGAGCTCCGATCGCCGAGCGGAGGGATACGCCCGAAGGAGTGCGCGTGCGCGCCAGGTTGCCGCGTCGCGAGATTCCGCGTTTCGCCCAGTTTCTCGTCGCCGGAGAGACGGACGGCGCTGATGCCGACGCCGAGGCCTTCAGAGGATGATCGACATCGCAGTCCATCGGCTGCGCGATGACGCCGTGCTGCCGAGACAGGCATACGAAGGTGACGCCGGCTTCGACCTTTCCGCGTGCGAGGAAGCTCGGCTCGACCCCGGCGAGCGCGCAATCGTCTGCACTGGGATCGCGGTGGAGATCCCGGAGGGCTACGCCGGGTTCGTGCAGCCGCGATCGGGCCTCGCCGCGTGCCACGGGGTGGGGATCGTCAACTCTCCGGGCCTGATCGACTCCGGCTACCGGGGCGAGATCAAGGTCGTGCTCATCAACACGGATGCTCGACAGTCGTTCACGGTCGAGCCAGGGATGCGCGTCGCGCAGCTCGTGATCGCGCCGGTGGCGTCGGTGCGGCTCGTCGAGGTTGCCGAGCTCGCGAGCAGCGAGCGCGGCTCCCGCGGACTCGGATCTTCGGCGCGCTGAGCGAATGGGGGAGCCGCGGGTACGGGTCTCGGCCATTCTTCGCTGGCGCGGCCGAATTCTGCTCCTCCGGCACGTGAAAGCGAATGGTGAGGTGTGGCTTCTCCCCGGTGGAGGAGTGCGAAGTGGCGAGAGCCTGATTCGTGCCCTCCAGCGCGAGCTCGAGGAGGAGACGGGCCTGTTCCCGCCCGGCACGGATGTCCCGCTCGAGGGGCCAGTCGCGCTCGTCGACTCGATTGCTCCAGAGCCGAGCGTTCCGAGAAAGCACGTCGTGCACGTGATCTTCGCCGCCGACGTGTCGGGATCGCTCGAGGACGTGGCCTCCCAGGACACGGCTGTGCGCGGGCACCGGGCGTTCCGGCTTCAGGAGCTCGACTCCGTTTCGTTGCACCCCCCGATCACGCGGTTTCTGCAACGCTGGCAGCCCGGTGATCCCGCTGTCTACCTCGGCGAGCTGTGGGTCCCTTGAGGCTTGCCGCCCGGCTTTTGACACGGGTCCGACACAGTTTCGGCTCAGTCAGTATCCCACCCGTGAGCATTTTCGCGTTACGCTCGCAGCGGGTGGTGGGCTGGGGTGCCCCTCCGGAATCCCGCTCTTAGCGGCGGCGGCCGCCTCGTTCTCGAGCCCGTCCTGCGGCGACGCGAAATGCCTCGGCCTCGAGCTCGTCGGGTAGCGGTTCCAGAGTCGGTGGATCGCTCCCCCGAGAATGGGCCAGCGCCTGCGCCAGGAGCCAATCGGCGAGCCATGGGTTCCGCGGCAGCAGCGGCCCGTGGAGATAGGTCCCGATCGCTCGCCCGACACGGCAACCCTCGAAATCCGACTCCCCGTCGTTCCCAAAGCCGTGGACAACACGTCCGAGGGCCTCCGCTCCGGAATCCAGCACAGTCCGGCCGGCATGGTTCTCGAAGCCCGCGAGCGGCCTACGAGTCCCCGGCTCGAGCTCGCACTCGAGTAGGACGTCACCGATCATCCGCGTCGTGCCCGCCACCGTCTCGTGGGCGAAGAGTCCGGCGCCCGGCATCAGCGAGCCGTCGCGACCGCGGTACCCCCGTCCGAGCAGCTGGTAGCCGCCGCAGACTGCGAGCAGCGCCGCGCCCTGTGCTACCGCCTCTAGGATCGCAGGGCCCTTGTCGGCCAGGTCGGGCGCGACCAACGTCTGCTCGCGATCCTGGCCGCCACCGACGTAGAGCAGGTCATGCATCCCAGGTTGGACTTGCTCGCCTATCCCGATCGACTCGACCATGAGCTCGTGTCCACGCAACGTCGCCCGGCGCGCGAGCACCGCGATGTTTCCGCGATCGGCGTAGATGTTGAGGTACTCGGGGTAGAGGTGTCCCACCCTGATGATCACGTGGCGCCGTCCCAGTACGGACGCACAAAGCCGCGCTCTGTGAGGATTCCACGCAGCGACAGCATCGCGGTGTAGGTCGGCAGGATGACGAGCTCGGTGCCGGCCTCGACCAGCCCAAGGCCGCGGTCGAGCGCCCGCTCGAGCCGTGGAATCACCTCCAGCCGATCTTCGGAGAGCCCGCCGTAGACGAGTCGGAGGCCGAGCTCCGCCGCCCGGTCGCCGGTAGCTACGACGCGCCCGACGTGGGGGAGAAGCGGCTCGAAGTCCACGTCCCAGATCCAGGAGACGTCCTGCCCGTCTGCGATCGCGTCGTTCAGCGCGATCACGAGCACGGGTGGCACCCCGGTCTCGAGCGTGCGCAAGACCTCGTTGGCGCCGGCCGGATTTTTGATCAGGAGGACGACGATCGTTTTCGTGCCGGCGGGGATTCGCTCGAAGCGGCCGAACGCTGCGCTGAAGTCTGCGAGCCCGCGCGCGATCACCGTGGGGGAGACGTCCAATGCGAGCGCGAGCGAGGCTGCCGCGACGGCGTTGTAGACGTTGTAGAGCCCGGGGAGCGCCAACTCCACCACGGCGCTGCCCTGCGGAGTGTCCAGCCGAAAGCTCGAGCCCGTCAGCCCGACGAGCTCTATCTCGCGTGCCGCGACGTCGAGGGGCGGCCGCTCGTGCCCGCACGCGGGACAGTGGTAGTCGCCCAGATGCCCGACGTACGCGGCCGCATAGTCGTACGGATGACCGCAGCGAACGCAGTACTTCGAGTCTGCCGCGTGCTGGAGCGACGGGCGAGCGTGGCGGGGATCGTCGAGCCCGAATCTGACGACCTGCTCACGGTCTTCCGCCAGCTCCGCGAGGATCGGGTCGTCGGCGTTGACGACGAGCGTCGTCCAGCCGGGCAAACGCTCGACCGCCGTGCGCCAGCGGTCGGCGACGAGCTCGAGCTCCCCGTAGCGGTCGAGCTGGTCGCGGAAGAGGTTCGCGAGCGACACGACCCGCGGTCGCGTGCGCCGGATCGCCTCGGGAAGCGCGCCCTCGTCCGCCTCGAAGAGGCCGAGGTCGGCGGCGCGTGTCGACACGAGCGCAGATGCGAGTCCGGAGAGCAGGTTCGCGCCTGCCCGATTCCAGACGAGTCGGTGCTCCTGGCCAAGGATCTTCGCGGCCATCGCGGTCGTCGTCGTCTTTCCGTTCGTCGCCGAGACGAGAGCGACGCCCGAGGTCAAGCGAGCTGCGAGCGCGTCGACGGATGCGGGATCGAGCTTCCAGAGAAGCTTCCCAGGCAGCGTGGTGCCGCCTCCGCGGCCGGCTGCGCGGGACACTGCGCCGACGGCCCGCGCCGCGATCGTCTCGAGCCCGAGCTTCACATCCATAGTCGGCGCCGAGGGTAGCCGAGGAGATGCTTGATCGGGAATTGGCGCGCGAGGAGGAGGCGGTCACGACCAAGCCGGGCGACGCACTCACTCGGCGTGCGGCTAGTGAGGCTGGACCGCGAGGGAGGGTGGCGATCCGACGCAGCGATCGTGGCCGTCATCCGCCCGCCGTGAATTCCTGATCAAGCATCTACGGGACGACGAGACTGCTCTAGACTACTTGCAGAATTCTCAGAACGCTCTAAGCTTCTTGCAGGATGGCCCGTCCGCGCAAGCGCGCGCAGCTCCGAATCGACGAAGCCGAGCTCGCCGCGTTCCGCGCCGGCTTGCGTCGGCGCTATACGAACGAGGAGATTCTCGAGGAGCTTCGCGCCGCAGCTGTCCGGCTCGGCCGCTCGCCGACGATGCGCGAGTTCGCGCGAGATCCAGAAGCGCGCGTTCACCCACAGACCGTGATCGAGCACTTCGGCACCTGGAACGCCGCGAAGCGCACGGCAGGCCTCTTCCCTCGGCGGTTCCTCACGCGCATGGAGCTCCTCGAGCAGCTCCGCAGACTCGGCGCGGAGCTAGGGCGAACGCCGACGGCACGCGATCTCGGCGACCGGCGACGCTCCGTGCCGTCCGTATCCCTTTACGCCCACACCTTCGGGTCGCTCGGAGGCGCGCTTCGGGAGGCGGGATTCGAGGTGCTGCAAGGCGAGGAGCGACTCGAGCGGGCGATCGAGCAGGGCGCCGAGCTCGCGCAAACCCTCGGACGGCTTCCCAAGATGGCCGACTGGGCGGAGGCCCGTCGTGCGAATCCCGCCTGGCTCTCCGAGTGGCAGGTCTACCGGCTGCTCGACGTCCCGCGCGGGGCCTGGACAGCCTTCCAGTACCTCGTGCGCGAGCGGCTCCGTGAGGATGGGGTGGAGGTGCTTCCGGACGGCGCGCTGGAAGCTAGAGGCTTGATGTGAAAGTGGCGCGCAACCGGGGGCGGTCACGACCAAACCGGGCGACGCAGTCACTTGCCGCGCACGCTGGTAAGCCTGGGCGGCAAGGGAGGGTGGCGATCCGGTGCTGTGTCGTGGCAGTCATCCGGCCCGCCGCGAATTTCACATCAAGCCTCTAGGTCGCGGGAGAAGTGAGAATCGCGAGGCGCTCGAGGCACGACACGCCCTCGTGCGGCGCGCGCACCGGAGGGAGGTAGCCCTCCTCCCGATAGCGTCGGTCGGGCCGGAAGCGGCGCTCGCGAACGATCCGTCCTCGAGCCACCTGGAGCAGCCTTCCTTCCCGAACCTCCGTGAGCTTCAGTCGCACTCGTAGAGCGGCTTCGACGATCGCAAGCGCACGTCGTGTCGACGCGAAGAAGAGGTCAGATCGGGTTCGGCCGATCCACAGCGGACGGGCGACGCCGCGAGCCAGGAAGAGGGTCGAGGGCTCGCGTTCGTCCAGCCACGCCGCGGCCATCGCGCCCCGAAGCTCGCTGAGCGCGCGTGGAGCGTTGCGCCGTAGCTCCATCAGGGCGAAGATCGCCTCCGAGTCGACGGTCATCTCGTGCTCCTCGTGCTCGATGGCGTAGCGGGCGAAGAGATCGTCGTCGTTCTCGATGATGCCGTTGTGGATGCCCACGACGGCCCCGTGCCGGATGGGATGGTTGTTCGCGGCGATCTCCGGATGGCCCTTGGTGTAGTCGCGGACGTGAATGAGCGCGGACTCCGCAGCCTGCGGAAGCTCGATCTCGTCGAGGAGCGCGCTCGCGCCGCCGCGGAGCTTCGTCACCGAGATCGTGCCGTGCGCATCGCGCGACGCGTATCCGACCGCGTCGGCGCCGCGCTCGGCGATCCCGGCCAGCAAGGCCTGCGCCGCGAGCGTGCGGCGGACGGGGGACTCAGGACTCAGGCTGTAGCCGGCTATGCCGCACATGTCAGGACTCTCGAATTGCCTCGATCGGACGACACCAAAGAACGGTAGACGAGGGAAGTGATGACTCTGTTTGCGCCTTCCATCGGCTTCTCGCTGCGGCCGGAGATCCCTCGTCCCGCATGTCATCCCTCAAGCGGGGCAACTTCGGAGCCGATACATGCGCCGTGGAAGGCAACGCCGCTGAGCACCTCTTCGACCCGGCCGATGCCGAGGCGCCTGTCGCCGCGGACGATCCCGCACCGAGAGAGCGCCCTGATCTCGCCGGGCCGAGCGCCGACGACCCGCTCAAACTCTACGTCCGCCAGATCGGGGACGGACGCCTGCTCACGACCGCGGAGGAGCGCGAGCTCGCCCGTCGCAAGGACGAGGGTGACGAGGTTGCCAAACGGCGTCTGATCGAGTGCAACCTCAGGCTCGTCATGTCGATCACCCGGAACTACACGCGAGCCGAGGTGCCGCTGCTCGACCTCATCCAGGAAGGGAATCTCGGACTGATTCGAGCCGTCGAGAAGTTCGACTACAAGCTGGGTTTCAAGCTCTCCACATACGCGACTTGGTGGATCAAGCAGTCGGTCTCGCGCGCGCTCGCCGAGCAAGGGCGCACGATCCGCCTCCCAGTGCATGTCGCAGACCAGGTGCGGAAAGTGACCAAGACGCGTCGCCTGCTCGGGCAGAAGCTCAACCGTGACCCATCCCTCGACGAGATCGCGTTCGAGATCGGCATCACGCCGGAGCGCGTGCAGGAGCTGCTCGATCTCGTTCAGGACCCGGTCAGCCTGGAGACGCCCATCGGCGACGGCGACTCGAGCGTCGCCGATCTGATCCCTGACACGAGTGCGGATCAGCCCGAGCTCGAGACCGCCGATCGCGCACGCTCGACGGAGCTCCTGGAGGCGCTCGCCAAGTTGCAGCCACGCCAGCGACGGGTGGTCATCGAGCGCTTCGGCTTGGACGGGGTGCGTCCACGGACACTCGAAGAAGTGGGGAAGAACCTCGGGATCACGCGCGAGCGCGTGCGGCAACTGGAGGCGCGAGCCCTTCGCGAGCTCCGAGCCATCGCGCCGGCGCTCGAGCTGTACCTTCGGACGTGAATTGCTCAAGACCGGAATCCGCTACGCGGATGCCGGTCGCGCGAACCGAGACCCCTTCATGTCGAGGCGGGGATTGGAAGTCTCGGGGTGTGGAAGTCGGCTGCTGGATACTCTGTTTCCCGCAGATGAGTCTGCGCACGAGCCTTGAAGCCGTCCGCTTCGCGACCGTGGCCGTGCGGTTCGCCTGTTTACGGGCGTCGACGGACTTATCGATGTGAGGCGTGCCTCGTCCGGCCGACGCAAGCGTCGCCCCTTGCTCGTCGACCGGCCTCGTCGTAGGCGCGAGGCTTGTCTCGCCGGCATCTACAAGACGTCGACCGACTGCATCTCGCGTAGGCC
>Ga0136619_10000282_pt1 | contig 18938 bp, 14 predicted proteins | sample AntDrymUQ3532106_2_FD_104807 | JGI IMG/M metagenome (GOLD analysis project Ga0136619, IMG submission 104807) | Polar desert sand microbial communities from Dry Valleys, Antarctica - metaG UQ353 (21.06) | ecosystem: Environmental > Terrestrial > Soil > Desert | place: Antarctica: Dry Valley...
GCCGTGCTCGAACTCCACGAGGACGTCAACGTCGCTGTCCGGTCTGAAGTCCGGTCGCAACACCGATCCGAACAGGGCCAGCTCGGTCACGTGGTAGCGCCTGGCGATGGCAACCATCTCGTCAACCGGCAGTTCGATGGCTGTCCTCATGTGCGCACCGCCCTCCTGTCCAGGGCCTCATGGATCTGGCGTTTGGCATCGTACGGGTCGTCGACCTCGACGAAGGCCCAGCGGCCGAAGCCGCCGTGGCTGTTGACGGCGGGCACCCACAGGGCCCGGGCGGTGGATACCTTGGCCTGCTTGTCGCGGCGTTGGGCGCCGCTGACTTCGACGATGAGGTTGAGCGGATCGTCGGGTCCGCGACCATCGTCGATACGCACCAGGAAGTCGGGCAGGTAGTCGTGCTGCTCGGCGTCGATGGAGTAGGGGATGGCGAAGCCGAGGTGGTCGTTCTTGACGTAGGCGGCGACCTCATCCATGGACTCAAGGGTGGACGCCAGGTGCTGCTCCCAGCCGCTGTCGGCGACCACGTGGGAGACATGCGACTTCGCCGGATCAGTGACCCACACGTCCTTGCTGGTGTCGAAGTCGACCCAGCGCGTCGAGCCCAGCGGGTCGTATGGCGCGAGGATGGGGCGGACCTGCTGGTCGCCGTCGTTGCCGGCGACGATCGCGCGGTAAATGCGGTCGACGGCGTCGTCGCGGCGTTCGTGCAGCGCCAGCAGCCCGAGGAAGGTGCCGTCCTTGAGCTGGACGCACTCGGTCATCCAGCGCTGCGCGATGCGCAGGAGCTGGGGGAACAGCCACGGTTCGGAGCCGTTGACGTCGCCGGTGCGGTAGTAGCGCTCCAGCACCTGTCGAGCGAGGTCGTAGGCGATGGTCTGCGGCCGCACGCGACGCAGCCCGTCGAGGTCGTGCACACCCGGCAAGCCGATGATCGGCGACATCTCAGTGCGCGTGGGAGTCTCACGGGCTGAGAGGACCAGGTGGGCGTCCTCGCCGAACGTCGCGGACAGCCGCCGTCCCGTCAGCTCGTAGCGGTAGCCGGCGACCTTGGGGAAGGTGATCTCGACGGCCGCCCGTTCGGGCAGGGCACGGACGCGGGTGACGGTGCGTCCGGGCCGCGGCTCGGCGGGCTTGGCGGAGGTCGGGATGAACGTGAACGGGACGCCGTAGACCTCGGCGTACTCCGGCTCGAAGCGGCCATCGTCGTTCACCGCGTAGCTGCGCCGGCGCAGTCCGCGACCGACGACCTGCTCGCAGAGCAACTGAGTCCCGAACGCGCGCACACCGAGGATGTGGGTCACGGTGTTGGCGTCCCAGCCTTCGGTCAGCATCGACACCGACACGACGCAGGTGATCCCGGCGCCGAGCTTGCCCGGCTTGCCGACCGTGTTGAGCACTTCGCGCAACAGGTCCTCGTCGTCGATCTCGTCGACGTCGCGGCCAGGGAAGCGCTCGCGCATCTCGGCCTTGAGCTCCTCGATCTGGCGGCCGGCGAGCCGCTTGAAATCCGCGCTCATCGCCTCGCCGGACTCCAGCTGCTGGCTGTCGACCAGGATGGTGTTCGGCTGCGACGACCATGTCCCGTCAACGACGTTGCTGAACAGGCTCAACGCGCCGGGCACGGCGACGGTCGAGCCGTCGGGCAGTGTCCGCTGCCAGCCGGCGACGTAGTCGAACACCAGCTTGGACACGTTGGTGTTGCTGCACACGACGATGAACACCGGCGGTGGCGACCCGGAAGCCTGTGCGGCCGCGTCGCCGCGCCACAGGCGGTGGCTGGCCTCGTAGTCACCGTAGAGGCTGTGCAGGGCGCCCTGGAGCTCGGCGGGCAGTTTCGGCTCACCGCTGACGGCGGCGGTCCCACGACCCTTCTTGGGTAGGTCGTCGCGGATGCGGGTCCACAGGTTGCGGTAGGTCGGCAGCTCGCCGGCGCCGGCATCGTCGGCGACCGGCACCCTCGGGATTTTGACGATGCCGCTTTCGATCGCGTCGATCAGCGAGAAGTCCGAGACGACCCAGGGGAACAGCCGTCCCTCCGGGTAGCCCGAGCCACGCAGGAAGAACGGGGTGGCCGACAGGTCGTAGACAGTGCGGATGCCCAGCTTGGCGGCGACGGCCTCCAGTCCTGAGGCCCAGACCCTCGCCTCGGCGGCGTAACGGCTGGCTTCCTTGCGTTCCTCGGCGCTGACCTTGGCCGGGAGCTGAGGCTGGAGTTGCGGTGCTGGCCGGTAGCAGTGGTGCGCCTCGTCGTTGAGGACCACGATGTTGCGCCGCCCCCCGAAGTCACGGCAGACGCGGCGGACCATCTGCTCGGGGGTTTCGGTGAACGGGCTGGGCTCGCCGCGGCCGAGCACCTGCTTGGTCAGCTTGGCCACCGCCTGCGTCTCGCGGGGTATGAACGCGTGGAAGTTCGTGATCGCGATCCGGGCCTGGCCGAGAGCGACGATCTGCTCGGTAGGCAGCAGGTCGCGCTCACGGTAGTAGTTGTCCGGCGAGGTCGGCAGCAGCACCCGCAGGCGGTCGCGGATGGTGATCCCCGGTGTAACGACGAGGAAGGTGTCGGTGAAGCGGCGGTCGCGCGGGTTGGCAAAGCGGTTGAGCGCCTGCCAGGCGATGAGCATGGCCATGACCACCGTCTTGCCGCTGCCCGTCGCCATCTTGTGGGCAACGCGGTACAGGCCGGCGTTGGTGTCGGTGGCATGACCGCGTAGCTCGCTGTCGATCCAGGTGTCGCCGTAAGCGGTGGCAGCCTCGGCCAGGTAGATGGCCGTCTCGACGGCCTCTCGCTGGCAGAAGAACACGGGACTGTCGCGTTCGGGGCGGACCCAGTAGCGCAGCAACCACCGCGTGGTCGGCGTGACGTGCGGCCAGCCTCGGTCGCGCCACAGGGCCACCCGGCCGCGGATCTGATTGACGAAGTCGTTGGGTTCCTCGCGGTCGGCGGTCTGCTGGTCGATCGCCAGTTGAGCGCCGCGCCGGCGTGAGGCGGCGATGGGGACGAAGTAGCCGCTGTCGCGCCGCGAGTCGACGACCTCGCTGGTGATCCCGTCGTCGTCGAAGCGGAAGTGGCGGGTGGGCGGGTCGTACGGGCCGTTGATGATGGGGTTGTCGATCAGCTCCGGCACCCGCGCCCCCTTCCCGTGGCCGTTGCCTCAGCGTATTCGAGCCTTGCGTCAACTATCGCAGGACCGTGCTCCTCGGGCCGCTGCGCGAGGTCGACGGTCCCGGTCGCGCGAGTGAAACGAGAATGGCTTGACCGCCCTTGCATGACCAACTACTCTGCATCACAAAGTAGTTGGTGAACATCTGACGACGGAGGACGACATGGCGAGGACCGAGCATCGCGACGCGGACGATCCCGCGCTCACGCCAGCGGAGTCGCTGGCGCTCATCGAGGCGACGCAACACGACACTCGCCGGGCGCTGGGCTTCTCGGACTGGCCGTTCTACCTGATCTGGGGCTTGGCCTGGGCGGTGGCGTTTACCGTCACGCACCTGGTCACTGCGGTCGACAGCCTCCCGCTGGCACGGATACCCGAGGCCGTTGTCGGGTTCGTGTGGCTGGTTTGCGTCGGCGGGGCGGTCGTGGCCACCGGCGTGGTAATCGCGCGCTTCTCGCGGGGCGTGGCAGGCACCAGTGCCCGCATCGGCAAGCGTTTGGCCGTGTGTTGGTCGGCGGCCTTCATGGCGGCGGGCCAGCTTGGCGCGCTGCTGGGGCTCGAGGGTTACCAGTTCGGCGCGCTGTTCGTGTTCGTCGTGGCGCTGCTGTATCTCGGACAAGGCGCCGCGTTCCTCGACGATCTCCAACTTGGCGTCGGCGTCTGGTTGCTCGTGGTGGACACGGTCGCGCTCGCGCTGGGCCCGAACTGGTTCAACCTGGTGCTCGCCGTCTTCGGGGCCGGCGCCTTCCTGGTTGTGGCCGCGTTCGGGCGCCGCAGCGAGCAGCGAGCAGGGCAGCGGGCTGGGCAATGACTGACGCCGACGTGACGGTGCCGGCGGCGCTGCCTGAACTGGATCCAGTGATTCACGCGCAGGCGCGGCTGCGGGTGATGACGACGCTGTCGACGGTGGCAGAGGGCGACAGGCTGGCGTTCCCCCGACTGCAGGAGCTGCTCGACATGACTGCCGGCAACCTGTCCACCCACCTACGCAAACTCGAGGACGCCGGCTACGTCGGCGTCGACAAGGCCTATCGCGGGCGTACGCCGGTGTCGTGGGTGACGATCACACGCCGCGGCCGGCTGGCGTTCGAGGGCTACCACGAGGCGCTGCGCGCCTATCTCGGCGGAAGGAACGACTGATGTTGGCCGCTCGGGCGATCGACGTGGAGAAGCTCTACGGCCGTGGCGACACCGCGGTCCGCGCCCTCGACGGCGTTAGCATCGACTTTGCCGTGGGGCAGTGCACGGCGGTGATGGGCCCGTCGGGGTCAGGCAAGTCGACGCTGATGCACTGCCTCGCTGCATTGGATACCCCGACCGCCGGCAGGGTCCTCGTCGGCGACACCGACGTGACGACGATGTCGGACAAGCAGCTGACGATCTTGCGCCGCGACCGCATCGGCTTTGTGTTCCAGGCCTTCAACCTGCTCCCGCAGCTCACCGCGGCGGAGAACATCGAGCTGCCACAGCGGCTCGCCGGCCACCGCGCCGAGCCCGAATGGCTCGCCACCGTGGTCACCGCCACCGGCCTCGCCGACAGGCTGAACCACCGTCCCGCGGAGCTGTCCGGCGGGCAGCAGCAGCGAGTCGCCATCGCGCGGGCGCTGGCGGGCAAGCCGGACATCGTCTTCGCTGACGAGCCCACCGGCAACCTCGACTCGCAGTCGGGGGCAGAGGTCCTCGGCTTCATCCGCCAGTCGGTCGACGAGCTCGGCCAGTCCGTCGTCATGGTCACCCACGACCCCAACGCCGCCGCCTACGCCGACCGGGTGGTATTCCTGGCCGACGGCCGCGTCGTCGACGAGCTGGCCGACCCCACCGCCGAGACGGTCCTGGACCGCATGAAGGGGTTGTAGGCGATGCTGCGCGCCACCCTGCGCGGCATCGCCGCGCACAAGCTTCGCCTCGGGCTCACGGCGGTCGCGATCATCCTCGGCAGCGCCTTCGTCGCCGGCACCTTGGTCCTCACCGACACCATGCGGGCCAGCTTCGACGCGATCTTTGCGCAGACCACCAGCGGTGTTGACGTCGGAGTCCGCGGCACCCAGGCCTTCACCAGCGCCTTCGGGGAACGCGGGCGGGTGCCCGTTGAGGTCGCCGATCTGCTTGCCGAGGTCGACGGGGTCGCGGTCGTGGGCCCCGAGGTCGAGGGATCGGCCCAGCTACTCGACGCCGACGGACGGCCGGTCGGCGGGCAGGGTCCGCCGGCGCTGGCCTTCAACACCCCGGTCGACGAAGAGGTCGCAGGCATCGAGTTGCGCGACGGTCGCTACCCCCGACAGGCAGGCGAGATCGCAGTGGACGCGTTCACCGCCGAGCGGCTCGACCTGGCGCTCGGTGACCGCGTGCAGGTGGTCGCCGGCGGGCCGGTCCGCAGCGAGACCGTCGTCGGCACCATCGGCTTCGGCGAGTTGGACAACCTCGGGGGCAGCACCATCACGATCTTCGACAACGCGACCGCGCTGGAACTGTTCGGCGCCGAGGGCTACACGCTCGTGAGCCTGGCGGCCGAGGAAGACGTGAGCGCCGGCGTGCTGCTTGAGCGCGTCGAGGCGGCACTGGCCGAGGCGGGCTACGGCTTGGCCGACCCCGACCCCACTGCCGGCGCCACTGCTGACCCCGGCGCCGGCGCCGATGCTGCCGGTGGCGGCGAGAACGCCAGCGGCGCTCTGGAGGTCCTCACCGGCGCCGAGCTGGCCGACGCCAGCACCGCGGAAGTCGGCCAGTTCCTCGGCTTCTTCACCACCGCGCTGCTCATCTTCGCTGGGGTGGCGCTGCTCGTCGGAGCGTTCCTCATCGCCAACACGTTCTCGATCATCGTCGCGCAGCGGACCCGCGAACTGGCGCTCCTGCGAGCCGTGGGCGCGAGCCGCCGCCAGGTGCTGGTAAGCGTCCTGTCCGAGGCGGCGCTGGTCGCCCTGGCCGGCTCCCTGCTGGGGCTGGTGCTCGGCACCGCCCTCGCCTCTGGCCTGCGCGCGCTGCTCGACGCGTTCGGCATCGCCCTGCCCGCCAGCGATCTCGTGCTCGCCGTGCGCACGGTCATCGTCACCCTCACCGTGGGGGTCGTGGTGACGCTCGTCGCTGCCTTGGCTCCGGCGCTGAAGTCGCTGCGCGTCCCGCCCGTCGCTGCCTTGCAGGCCGTCGCCGCACCGCCGCCGCCGCGCTTCGGTCGCGGTCGCTACGTCGCCGCCGGGCTGGTCCTCGTCGCCGGCGTCGCCTCCCTCGCCGCCGGGCTCTTCGGCGATGCGGGGATCAGCGCCGTCGCGGCCGGAGCCGCCATCACCCTGATCGGAGCGGCGTTGCTGGCACCGCTCGTCACACGCCCGCTCGTCCGGGCGCTCGGCGCGCCGGTCGCGGGTATCGCAGGGGTACGTGGGCAACTCGCCCGCGAGAACGCCCTGCGCAGTCCCCGCCGCACCGCCGCGACCGCCTCCGCGCTGATGATCGGGCTCGCACTCGTGAGTTTCGTGCTGATCTTCGGCGCGTCGATCAGTGCCTCGGCCGCGGCGGCGATCGAGGAGTCCTTCCTCGCCGAGTACGTGGTCTCCGGGCCAGGTCAGGGTGACCCGAGCGCCGCCGGTTTGCCACAGTCCGCGGTCGACGACCTGCGCCAGCTGGACGAGGTCGCGGTCGCCTCGCCGCAGCGTGTCGCGCAGCTGCGTTACGGCACCTCAACGCCGTTCGTCGTCGCCGGCGATCCCGACACCATCACCGAGGTGCTCGCGATCGACGTGGTCTCCGGATCGCTCGACGACTTCGCCTTGGGCGGTGTCCTCGTCGCCGACGACCTGGCCGAACGCGACAACCTGGCGGCGGGTGACGTGATCGACGTTGAGTTCGCGACCACCGGGACCGCCGAGCTTGCCGTCCGGGCGATCATCGACGGCGAGGGGCTCGACAGCGACATCCTCCTCGACAGCGAGACGCTCCTGGCCAACGTGCCACGCGCGCCGATTACCGCGATCAGCGTCCGGCTGGCCCAGGGGACCGAGGTCGCCGAGGCCCGCCCCGCCCTGGAAGGGGTGTTGGAGCCCTACCCGACCGCGCGGCTGCTCGACCGCGACGAGATCCGCGAGGACATCCAAAGCCAAGTCAACCAGCTCCTCGGCTTGCTTTCGGCGCTGCTGGCGATGTCGGTGATCATCGCGCTGTTCGGCATCGTCAACACGCTGTCGCTGTCGGTCTTCGAGCGCGTCCGCGAGCTGGGGTTGCTCCGCGCCGTCGGCGCGACGCGTGCGCAGGTCCGGTCGATGATCCGCTGGGAGGCCGTGCTCATCGCTGTACTCGGCGCGACCTTCGGCTTGGCCATTGGCGTCCTGTTCGGATGGCTCGTGGTCACCGCCCTGGCCGGCCAGGGGATCACCGAGCTCGGGCTGCCGGCAGGCCAACTGATCGCCTCGGTGATCCTCGCCGCGCTTGCCGGCGTGGTGGCGGCGATCCTCCCGGCCCGCCGCGCCGCGCGCACCGAGATCCTGCGGGCGATCGCCGCCGAATGATCCGCTCCTCGATCCCTCAGTGGGACAGCTCGGCGGTGCTGTCGAGCAGCCGGCGGGCTCCGGGCCCTTCGCGGCTGAGGACGTCCCCGGGGTTCGTCAGGTGACAGGTGCGCAGGGACAGGCAGCCGCAGGCGATGCACTCGGTGAGCTGGTCGCGCAGCGCCTGTAGTTGGGCGATGCGGGCGTCAAGTTCGCTGCGCCAGGTGCCCGACAGCCGTGCCCAGTCTTCGCGGGTGGGCGTGCGTTCGTGCGGAAGTTGGTCAAGCGCGTGACGGATCTGCGCCAAGGGGATGCCGACGCGCTGGGAGGCGCGGATAAAGGCGACGCGGCGAAGGACGTCGCGGGCGTAGCGCCGCTGGTTGCCCGCCGTCCGGCTGCTGCTGATCAGTCCGCTGCGCTCGTAGAAGTGCAGGGCCGAGACGGCGACGCCGCTGCGGTTGGCGAGTTGTCCGACGGTCAGCTCGTGGAAGGCCGTTCCCGGGGGCGGCATGACCGCAGTCTAGTGCTTGACCTGAACCATGGTTGTGGTCGCAGAATCGCGGCATGACACTCACTGCGCAGGAACGCGACTACCTCGCCACCCAGCCACTCGGGCGCCTGGCCACCCGCCGCCCGGACGGATCGCTACAGAACAGCCCCGTCGGGTTCTCCTACGACGAGCGGGCCGGGACCATCGACATCTACGGCCGAGCGCTGGGCACCACGCGGAAGTTCCACAACGTGGCCGACAACGGCGCGGTGGCTCTGGTCGTCGACGACCTCGTCTCCCGCAACCCCTGGACTGTTCGGGGCGTGGAGATCCGCGGGCAAGCCGAGGCGCTGGTCGACCAGGAGCCGGCGTCGTCCTACACCAGCCGAGAGATCATCCGGATCCACCCGCGTCGGGTGATCAGCTGGGGTATCGGTCCCGACGCGGGGATGCACAGCCGCGACGTCGACGGCGCGGCCGGCGCCGAGGGTGCCGTGTGAGGCACCGAGCCGCGGTTCCTACCTGAGCTAACCGCGGCCGCGGCGGTGGCACCCATGGGCGACGTCACGCGTCCGCCGGTTCCAGGACGAGGTTGCGGACCAGCGGCTCGCCTTCGGGCACCACCACCGACAGCGTGACGGGCTGCTGGCGATGCGCGCTGATAGTGACTTCTGCCGGTCCGGGCGGCAGCGGCAAGAAGTAGCGGCCGTCGGCGTCGGTGACGTTGGCGTCCATCCGCGCGGGAGCGGTCGCTTCCTCCCCGCGCGCGACCATGATCGTCGCCAGCTCAATGGGCTCGCCGGAGCTGTCCGTGACCCGGCCGCGGACGCCCGTGCCCTCGGCCAGCCCTGGGGGCTGTGTCTGCGCGGGGCTGGCCGTGACCCCGCCCGAAGTCGGCTCGGAACCCGCTCCCACCGCTTGCTCCCCGCCGGCGCAACCTGCGCTGGCCACCAGTCCCAACGTAAGCAAGCCGATCACCGACCTGCGTAACCGAAGCCCGGGCCTGGGGCCCCGGGCCTCGGCCCGCGGGTCGGACAGTCAGCCCAGTCCCACCGTGAAGTTGAACAAGTCCAGGGCCTCGTTGCCGAAGTACGGCCCGTACATGTGGTTCGCGTTGGCCTTCGGCCCGCTCACGTACTTGTACGAGTTGACGCTGTTGACGAACCCAAGTCCACCGGACTCGGCGATGAGCCAGCCGCCACCGCTGGAGCCTCCGGTCATGTTGCAAGAGATGCGCATCGTCTGCGGCCCGGGCCGGCTGCCCGGGGTGTCATTGGCCAGCCGCTTCGACGGGCACACGTACTGGTTGAAGCCGTTGAAGGGTGAGGCCTGCGGATAACCGTAGGCTCGGAACTGCTGGTCGCGAGAGACGTTGAAGCGGCTGCCCTGGCCCCCCAGCCGGTTGACGATGCGCTGGCCGTTGCGGTCGTTGACGATGATGTAGCCGACGTCCTGCTTGAAGTTCGAGAACGAGTGCCACTCGGTGAGGGTGGTCAGCTCGCGTGCCGTCCAGCGGCCCTACGGCGCGTCGCCACAGCCGTCGCAGCGCGACGAGTAGCCAGGCACAACCACCACGTTGCGGTGGAAGGGGCCGGCTCCGTTGCTGACACAGTGGCCCGCGGTGCTGACCATTCGCTTCGTGGTGCTGTTGGCGATGGTCCCCGAGCAGACAAAGTTGCCGCCGCTGGCCTGGCTGAAGAAGATCTTGACGTTGAGCCGGTCGGGCAGATTCGTGTAGGGCCGTGCGAGCGCCGCCGCCGCCTGAGCGACCGCTCCATTGCCGCCGAGTGCACCCGTTGCCGGCGCCACGCTGACCCGCGGGCCCGTGGACGCTGCCGTGGCCGCCGTGGTGCTGCTTCCTGCGGTGGGGGCGCGCAACTTGACCGGCTTGGCGTTGGCCATGCGCTCCCGCGTCCAGTACGACGCGGCATTGCTGGCTGCCGCCTTCTCGATCGTGGTGCTGGCGATCCTGCTGCCGGTAGCTGCCGGGGTTGCCGTACTCGCCCCGCTGGTCGCCATGACTTCGGAAGCCGAAAGCGCCACCGTGCACATCACAAGCAGAATGAAACGAATGCGCGACTTGACCATGACAAAATCTCCTACCCGTCTACAACAGTTCCCGCAACTGTCGCTGACTGCCCGCTAGAAGAAGCAAGAGCGGCGCGCAAGGTCACAAGCGCGGTGGTATTTGCCGTGGCCCACGATGACTAGTAACCAGCGTCAGTCGCCCAGCAGCAGCGCCGCCCACGTGCGGGCCAGCCAGCGCTCGTAGCGGGTGAGCGACCAGCTTCGCTGACGGACCAGCAGGTCGAAGACCTGCGCCGAGTTGGTGGTCCACAGCACGTCGCGCGCCTCATTGGCGCTGACCCCGGTCGCCAGCGCACCTTGGTCGGCCAACTTGGCGGCGAGCAGCCCCATTCCGTGCAGTCGTTGCTGGGCCACGTCGGCCGCAAGGGCGGCAATCGCGGGGTCACCGCCAGCCGCTGACTCGATCAGGAGTTGGATCGGCGCCAGCCTGGGGTTCACCTCTGCAACGAACGCGGCGTAGCGCTGAAGGGCCACGCTGGCGTCGGGCTCGTCGCGGATGTCCTGGATCACCTTCCGGTCGGGCAACGCCACCGGCTCGTCGTCGCCGACCACCGTGACGTCGAACAGCGCCTTGAGCACCGCCGCTTTGGAGCCGAAGGTCGCGTAGACGGTCTCCGCCGAGACGCCCGCCCCCGCAGCCAGTGCCGCCACGGTTGTCTCGGCGTACCCGCGCTGCACGAACAGCGCGCGCGCGGCCCGCAGCACCTGTTCGCGGGTACGCCGGGCACCCGCCCGCCGCCGGCTGGCGTCATAGCGGCGCTTGACGGCGTCTGACATCGGCAGGACACTCCATTTCGATACAGCACAGCTGTATCCAATATAACCCAGGAGCGAGGTGGGAGAGATGAACACAGCCTGGAAGGTCATGTACCGGTTGGGATTCGTGCCCTGGGACCGGGGCGTGATCCCGCCCGAGCTGACCGCGCTGGTCGAGGGGCCCGACGCGCTGGCCACCGGGCGGGCGCTGGACGTCGGCTGCGGGACCGGCACCCAGGCCGTGTACCTGGCGCAGCGGGGCTGGCGGGTCACGGGTGTGGACGCCGTCGAGCGCGCCATCCAGGCCGCCCGGGACAAGGCGGCGGCCGCCGGGGTCACGGTCGACCTGCGCCTAGGCGACGTGACCGACCTGACCGGCCTCGGCCTGCAGCCGGGCTACACGTTGCTGTACGACATCGGCTGCTTCCACGGCCTGCCCGCCCAGCACCGGGACGCCTGTGCGCGCGGGCTGACCACGCTCGCGGCCGCCGGCGCCACCTTGCTGCTGATGGGCTTCCAGCCCGGACGCCGGGGACCGGCTCCCAGCGGCGTGAGTCGAGCGGAGCTGGAGTCACGCTTCAGCGGCTGGCAGATCGTCTCGGAACAGCCTGACAGCGGCCCGCCGCCGCCAGGGCCGCTGCGCAACGCCAAGCCGACCTGGTACCGGCTCGTCAAGCGCTGACGCCGGCAGCGGCTGGACGCCGCGCCAGGGTAGGTCCCGCGACTGTGTCGCCGCCACGTTGACCAAGTCGCGGGACCCCGGGTGGCGGCCCCGGCTCGCGGGGCGCTGCGGCATCTGCCACTCTTTCCGGTAAGACATTCCCGGCATCCCGCACCGACGCTCCGGAGCAATCCGTGATCAAGGCCCTTCGCACCTTCCGAGTGCATCCGCGGCTGCCCGCGGAGCTGCAGCCGCTGACCGACCTCGCAGCCAACCTGCGCTGGGCCTGGGACCAGCCCACCGAGGAGCTGTTCCGCTGGGCCGACCCCGACGCCTGGGAGGAGGTCGGGCGCAACCCCGTCGCCCTGCTCGGGGGGCTGTCGCCGGAGCGCGCCGAGACCCTGGTCGACGACGCTGCCTTCCTGTCGCAACTGGCCGAGGTGCACGCCGACCTCAAGCGCTATCTCAGCCGGCCGCGCTGGGCGCAGTCGCACAAGCCGCAGCCCCCGCGGATCGCCTACTTCTCACCCGAGTTCGGCATCAGCCACGCGATGCAGACCTATTCGGGTGGCCTCGGGGTGCTGGCCGGCGACCACCTCAAGGCCGCCAGCGACCTCGGCCTCGACCTCGTCGGCGTCGGGCTGCTGTACCGGCACGGCTACTTCCGCCAGCACCTGGACGCCGACGGTTGGCAGCAGGAGCGCTACCCCGACCTCAACCCGTTCAGCTTGCCGCTGCAGCTGCTGGAACGCGACGGCGCGCCGGTCCTCATCGAGGTGCGGCTGGCCGAGCGCAGCGTCGCCTGCCAGCTGTGGAAGGCCGAGGTCGGCCGCATCCCGCTGCTGCTGCTTGACACCGACCTGCCCTACAACGCGCCCGAGGACCGGGTCGTCACCGACAAGCTGTACGGCGGCGACGTGGAGCACCGGCTGCGCCAGGAGATCGTGCTGGGCGTCGGCGGCGCGCGCGCGCTCGACCGAGCGGCGCAGTTGGGCGAGCTCGGCCCCGACTGGCAGGACGGCGGCGCGGAGATCTTCCACTCCAACGAGGGCCACGCCGGCTTCTTGCAGCTGGAGCGCATCCGCCGCCTCGTCGCCTCCGGCGGTCTGGGCTTCGACGAGGCCGTCGAGAGCGCCCGGTCCGCGGTGCTGTTCACCACCCACACCCCGGTGCCGGCCGGGATCGACGTCTTCGCCGGCCACATGATGCAGCGCTACTTCAGCGACTTCGCGGTCGAGTGCGGCGTCACGCTGGATCACCTGATGACCGTTGGCCAGATCACCGGCGAGGGGCTGAGTGGCAGCTTCAACATGGCCGTGATGGGCCTGCGCCTGTCCGCGGCCGCCAACGGGGTGTCCGAGCTGCACGGGCGGGTGTCGCGGCGGATGTTCGCCGCGCTGTGGCCGGGCGTCACGGTCGACGAGGTGCCCGTCACATCGGTCACCAACGGCGTGCACGCCGCCACCTGGACCGGCCCGGAGATGACCGCCGTCTACGACCGCCACCTCGCGCCTGACTGGGCCCACAACCCGTCGGCGTGGAAGCGGGTCGGCGACATCGGTGACGACGTGCTGTGGCGCGCGCGCGGGCGCGCTCGGGAGCGACTGGTGCAGCGGGTGCGCACCTGGGTCCGTACCGCCCGGGAGCGCCGCGGCGAGAGCTCGGGGAGTCTGGCCTGGACCGACGAGATCTTCGATCCCGACGCGCTCACGATCGGCTTCGCGCGCCGCTTCGCGGAGTACAAGCGCGGCACACTGCTGCTGCGGCAGCCCGAGCGCCTCAACGCGCTGCTCAACGCCACCGACCGTCCGGTGCAGTTCGTCTTCGCCGGCAAGGCCCACCCGCGCGACGACATCGGCAAGGACATCATCCGCCAGCTGGTGCACTACTCGTCGGATCCCCAGATCCGCACCCGCATGGTCGTGGTCTCCGACTACGACATGGAGCTGGCCAGCGTGCTGTACCAGGGCGTCGACGTGTGGCTGAACAACCCCCGCCGCCCGCACGAGGCCTGCGGCACCTCGGGGGAGAAGGCGGTGCTCAACGGCGCGCTGCACTGCTCGACGTTGGACGGCTGGTGGGACGAGATGTTCGACGGCGACAACGGCTTTGCCATCGGCGCCGCCGAGGACAACCCCGACACCGCCCAGCAGGACACCGCCGACGCGCAGTCGCTGTTCGAGCTGCTCGAGCGCACGGTCGTGCCGACCTTCTACGAACGCACCGAGGGCCCCCTGCCCCGCCGCTGGCTGGCGCGGGTGCGCCACTCGTTGGAAACGCTCGGGCCGCGCGTGCTTGCCACGCGGATGGTCCGCGAGTACGTCGATCAGCTCTACGTCCCGCTGGCCGAGCGGTCACGCCGGCTGACCGCCGACGACCACGCGCGAGCAAGGGCCTTGGCCACCTGGCGGGCGCGGACCCGCGACGCCTGGCCCGACGTGCGCGTCCACGCCGTCAGTGGCGACCTGGGGATGGCTCAGATCGGCGAGCAGCGCGACGTGACCGTGGATGTGGCGCTGGGCAAGCTCGACCCGGCCGCGGTCTGCGTCGAGCTGCTGCACGGGCCGGTGCGCGCCGACGGGTCGTTGTCCCGGCAGCGGGTGCAGTCGCTGGAGCCCGCGGGCGCGACCCAGCAGGGGCGGGCCTACCGGGGGACCTTCACCTGCTCGGACTCCGGCGAGTACGGCTTCGCCGTCCGCGTTGTCCCGGCAAACGACGACCTGCTGTCGTGGACCGACATCGGGCTGGTGTCATGGGCGAGTGAGGACGTCGCCGACGCCGTCGACGGCTTCTGAGATGGGGGCGCCTACCGAGCTGCCCTGGTGGACCGACAAGGTTGGCTACGAGGTGTACATCCGCTCCTTCGCCGACAGCGACGGGGACGGCGTCGGCGACCTGCGAGGGCTGCACCACCACCTCGACTACCTGGCATGGCTGGGCATCGGCATCGTGTGGATCACGCCGTTCTACCCGTCGCCGATGCGCGACCACGGCTACGACGTCGCCGACTACCGCGGCGTTGACGCCTCGTTCGGGTCGATGGCCGACCTGGAGGCCGTCTTCGCCAAGGCTCACGACCTCGGCATGAAGGTGCTCGTCGACCTGGTGCCCAACCACTCGTCGTCGGAGCACCCCTGGTTCATCTCGGCGCGGTCCTCGAAAGACAGTCCCTACCGCGACTACTACATCTGGCGCGACCCGGCGCCGGGGGGCCGACCGCCCAACAACTGGACCAGCCACTTCGGCGGCTCGGCGTGGACGCTGGACGCGACCACCGGCCAGTACTGGTGTCACCTGTTCCTGTCCGAGCAGCCGGACCTCAACTGGGCCAACCCCGCCGTCGCCGACGAGTTCGACGAGATCCTGCGCTTCTGGTTGACCCGTGGCGCCGACGGCTTCCGCATCGACGTGGCGCACGCCCTGGTCAAGCATCCCGAGTTCCTCGACAACCCGCCCGCGGCGGAGTTCGTGCGCAGCGACACGTCAGCCGACGAGTGGGGAGCGCTGGAGCACCTGTATGACGCCAACCAGCCCGGTGTACTCGATGTCTACCGCCGCTGGCGCAAGGTCGTGGCGCCCCACGACGGCTTGCTGCTCGGCGAGGTCTACGTGCTCGACGCCGAGAAGGTGGCCGAGTACGTGCGTGGTGAGGACGGGTTGCACCTGGGCTTCTGGTTCAAGCCGCTGCATCTGGCGTGGGAGCCCGGGGCCATCCGCGAGGTCCTGGTCGCTGGCGCTCAGGCAGCGCCTGGCCTGCTGGCCTGGGTGTCGGGCAGCCACGACCGCGGTCGCGCGGCCAGCCGCTTCGGTGGCGGCAACGTCGGCCGCGCCCGCGCGCTGGCACTGTCGACGCTGCTGCTGGGCCTGCCCGGCACGCCGTTCCTGTTCCAGGGCGAGGAGCTGGGACTGGAGAACGGCGCCGTCCCACGCGAGCAGGCACAGGATCCGGTGGCGCGCCGCACCGAGGCGGTCGGCCGCGACGGCTCTCGCACGCCACTGCCCTGGGCGCCAGGGCCGGGATGGGGCTTCACCGACGGTCCACGAACCTGGCTGCCGATGGACGGGCGCACCGAGGCCGACACGGTCGCTGTGCAGCGAGCTGACCCCTCGTCAATGCTGCACCGCTACCGGGCGCTGATCGACCTGCGCGACGCGCAGCCGGACCTGCGCCGGCAGCCCGTCGAATGGGTCGGCGAGGACGGGCCGGTCGTCGCCTACCGGCGCGGCGCCGTGATCGTTGCCGCCAACTGTGGCGACCAGCCGTCCTCGTTCACGCCGCCCGAGGGCGCCTGGGTGGTGGCCTTCTCCAGCAACCGCGACGGTGAGCAGCAGCCGGCGGGGGGCGACGTGGTCCTGGCTCCCCACCAGGCCGTGGTGCTCACGCGCTGACGTGGCGGTACGCCACCTGACGCGGCGGTACGCCACCTGACGCGGCGACCGATCGCCACGTCAGCGCCGGTCAGCTTCGGTCAGCGTCGGTACAGCGGGCGAAGGCGCAGCGCGCTGACCACGGCGCGGTGGTCGCTGCCCCACGGCCGCACGCGGATGCGCGCGTTGCGGTAGTTCTCCCCGACGACGCGGCTGGATAGCGTCCGCACCGGGCCGTGGACGTAGATCAGGTCGATCCGGTCGAAGACCTCGTCGTCGGCCAGGTTCGCCGGCTGGTCGCCGATGGGCGGCGGGTAGCCAGGGGTCCAGGTGTAGCCCGGTGTCCTGACCGCGTTGGGGTGAGCGGTGCGGAAGGAGTCACGGAAGCCCGCTTCGGCCAGCGACATCGACAGGGGCCAGGGGAAGGGGCGCACGAAGTCCTCGCCGTCGGCTTGGCGCGCTGCCGCCGTTGCCGAGGTCCAGTCCAGATGGCTGGGCACGTTGAAGTCGCCCATCAGCACCACGGGGACCTCCGCCTCGGCCAGTGCGGACAGCGCTTCCAGGCGCGACGCTATCTCCTCGAGGTGGTGTCGCTCGTTGAACAGCACGTAGTCGGTGGATGCCCCGTCTCGCAGGTCATAGGGGCCGTAGGGATACGGGGTCAGGTGGACACTGCTGACCGCGACCCGCCCACCGCCGGGAAGCCGCAGCCAGGCGTATTCGTCGCTGCGCTTGGGAGCCGACAGCGGGTACTTGCTGATGAGGTTGGTGTAGCCGTCGTCGGACGTGAACGTGTGCTTCCAACCCAGCCTGCTGGCCAACCGTTCGAGGTTGTCGCCAGGTTCCTGGACCCCGACCACCTGGGCGCGTGCCTTGCGCACCGCCCTGACGATCGAGCCGAACGTGACCTGGGTACCGCCCACCCAGATGTTGAAGGTCATCGCCCGCAGCCGGCGAGTCAGCGTGGGATCGCCGGGGTTGGCCGGCCATTCCTCCTCGGGAGGTGGTGGGGGGCCGTCGATGTCGCCGGTGACCCGGATGGTGGTCGAGGCGACCACCTCGTAGCCGTCGTCGACCAGCAGGTAGATGGTGTAGTCACCGGGCGGCAGGGGCCAGTTGTCGCGCTGCCCCGGCCGTTGCGCGCTCCAGGTCAGGTTTGCATCGGGGGTAACGGTCTCGCCGTCGGCTTGATCCAGGTAGTCCCATAGCGTCGCACCGGAGCTGCCACCTGGCGGACCGGAGAAGGTCGGGTACAGCCCGACCCAGTCCTTGGGATTTCCGGGAGCGTCAGACCAGGACACGGTGATCGGCTCGCCGGACTCGTAGACGGTCTTGCCGGTGGTGACGGTCGGGGAGCTCTCGGCGGCGACCGTCGAGACGGGCAGTAGCGGCAGCAGCAGAGTTGACAGTGCGAGGCAGGCCACGAGGGCTCCTCGCCGGAGCGGTTGGGGCATCGCACTCTCCGAATCGTTCGCCGGAACGGCGGTGGGGGGGTTGGCAACGACAGGCTTGCAACCGTGCGTGAGCGGCAGATGCCATCGAGGTTTCCAGCGGGTGAAGACTCGGCAGGGTGTTGCTGACATCTCACGGGAGCTCCGAGCCGATGCCCGATCGCTTGCACGTGCTGCCTGACGAGCCGGTGGCGTCCTTGGCCGACTACGTCGCCGGCGGCGGCGGCCTGGGCCTTGCCGAGGCGCTGCGAGTCGAAGCGGCCGACGTGATCGCCGAGGTCGAGCGTTCCGGCCTGCGCGGCCGCGGTGGCGCGGGGTTCCCCACCGGGCGCAAGTGGCGGTCCGTACTGGAGGCGGCGGGCGCCAGCGGGACTCCGGCGGTGGTGTGCAACGCCGCCGAGGGTGAGCCGGGGACCTACAAGGACCGCGCGCTGATGGCCCGCAACCCGTGGGCGGTGGTCGAGGGGTTGTGCATCGCGATGCGCGCCGTCGGCGCCCCGCGCGGGGTGATCGCTACCAAGCAGCGCTACCCGTTGCAGGCGCAGCGGCTGACCGAGGCCCGTGACGCCATGGCCGCCGAGGGCTTCGCCGGCGCCGCCGGGGTGGAGGTCCTGCTAGGCCCGGACGAGTACCTGTACGGCGAGGAGAGCGGCCTGCTCGAGGTCGTCGAGGGCAAGCTGCCGCTGCCCCGGATCCTGCCGCCGTACATGTACGGGCTGTACGCGACGATGCAGCAGCCCAACCCGACGGTGGTCAACAATGTCGAGACGCTGGCCCACGTGCCTGGGATCCTGCGCGAGGGCGCGGACCGATTCAGGGAGCAGGGGACCGTCGAGGCCCCCGGGACCATGGTCTTCACCGTCGTCGGTGACGTTGCCAGCGCTGGTGTCTACGAGTTGCCCCTCGGCACCCCGCTGCGGACGCTGCTGGTCGACATCGCCGGCGCCCGCGACGTCAAGGCCGTCTACAGCGGCACCTCCAACACCGTCATCGTCCCTGGATTGCTGGACCTGCCGCTGGACTTTGACTCCTTCGCCGAGGCGGGCACCGGTCTTGGCAGCGGCGGCTTCGTGGTCTACGGCGCCGACCGCTGCATCGTGGCGGTCACCGCGGCGCTGTCACGCTTCCTCGCCGTGGAGTCGTGCGGCCAGTGCCCGCCCTGCAAGCTGCACGGCGTCGAGCTGTTCGAGCGGTTGCAGCGGTTGTGCCGTGAGGGCGGTCAGGCGGCCGACCTGCAGGAGATCCGCAAGCGCTGCACGCTGGTGACCGACTCCAACCGCTGCTACCTGCCGGTCGGTCACGCGCTGCTGGTGCAGTCGACCCTGGACGCCTACGCCGACGAGTTCACCGCCCGCCTCGCGGGGCCTTGCGACCATCCCGACGTCGACGTGCCCAAGATCGTCGAACTGGACGACGACACCGGCGAAGTCCGCTTCGACCCCGACTATCCCCGCAAGCGCATGGACTGGTCCTACGGCGACA
>Ga0136619_10000284_pt1 | contig 18912 bp, 17 predicted proteins | sample AntDrymUQ3532106_2_FD_104807 | JGI IMG/M metagenome (GOLD analysis project Ga0136619, IMG submission 104807) | Polar desert sand microbial communities from Dry Valleys, Antarctica - metaG UQ353 (21.06) | ecosystem: Environmental > Terrestrial > Soil > Desert | place: Antarctica: Dry Valley...
CCGGCGGGCTGGCGCGCACGTCGTGAGGTGGGTGCTGCTCTTCGTCGTGCTCTCTGCGCTGCTCCTGGTGGTCGCGTCTGTGTTCGGGCTGCTGGGCGTCGGCGAGCAGGTTGCCGCGCTCGCCGTCGCCGGCGCGATCACGTACGGGCTGCGGCGCTGGAGTGCCAGACTGTGAGCAGTCCACGGCAGGGAGATCAGGATGCACGGTGCCCGCCCGGTCCGCGCCGCCCGCGGCAAGGCGCTGACGGCGCGGTCATGGCAGACCGAGGCGCCGCTGCGGATGCTGCAGAACAACCTCGACCCCGAGGTCGCGGAGCGCCCGGACGACCTGGTCGTCTACGGCGGGACCGGGCGCGCTGCACGCGACTGGCAGTCGTTCGACGCGATGGTGCGCACGCTCACCACGCTCGGCGACGACGAGACGATGCTGGTGCAGTCCGGCCGCCCGGTCGGTGTGCTGCGCACCCACGAGTGGGCGCCTCGGGTGCTGATCGCCAACTCCAACCTGGTCGGCGACTGGTCCAGCTGGCCGGAGTTCCGCCGCCTCGAACAGCTGGGTCTGACCATGTACGGCCAGATGACTGCCGGGTCGTGGATCTATATCGGCACGCAGGGGATCCTGCAGGGCACGTACGAGACGTTCGCCGCCGTGGCGGCGAAGTGCCACCAGGGCACGCTGGCGGGGACGCTGACGGTGACCGGCGGCTGCGGCGGGATGGGTGGCGCCCAACCGCTCGCGGTCACGCTCAACGGCGGGGTGTGCCTGGTCGTCGACGTCGACTCGACCCGGCTACGCCGCAGGGTCGACCACCGCTACCTCGACGAGTTGGCCGACGACCTCGACGCCGCCGTACGCCGGTGTGAGAAGGCGAAGGGCGAACGGCGGGCGCTGTCGGTCGGTCTGGTTGGCAACTGCGCGGCCGTGCTGCCGGAGCTGCTGCGCCGCGGTGTCGCGGTCGACGTCGTGACCGACCAGACCTCGGCGCACGACCCGCTGGCGTACCTGCCCGCAGACGTCGACCTCGACGACTGGCACGACTACGCAGAGGCGAAGCCCGAGGAGTTCACCGACCGGGCCCGCGCGTCGATGGCTCGCCACGTCGAGGCGATGGTCGGCTTCCTCGACGCCGGCGCCGAGGTCTTCGACTACGGCAACTCGATCCGCGACGAGGCCAGGCAGGGCGGGTTCGAGCGCGCGTTCGCGTTCCCCGGGTTCGTGCCGGCCTACATCCGGCCGCTGTTCTGCGAGGGGAAGGGACCGTTCCGCTGGGCAGCGTTGTCCGGCGACCCGGCTGACATCCGGGCCACGGACGAGGCGGTGCTCGACCTGTTCCCCGACGACGACCACCTGGGCCGGTGGATCCGCGCCGCACAGGAGCGGGTGGCGTTCCAGGGGCTCCCCGCTCGGATCTGCTGGCTCGGCTACGGCGAGCGCGACCGCGCCGGCGTCCGGTTCAACGACATGGTCGCCTCTGGCGAGCTGAGCGCGCCGGTCGTGATCGGTCGTGACCACCTCGACTGCGGGTCGGTCGCCTCCCCCTACCGAGAGACCGAGGCGATGGCCGACGGGTCGGACGCGATCGCCGACTGGCCACTGCTCAACGCGTTGGTCAACACCGCCAGCGGCGCCAGCTGGGTCTCCATCCACCACGGCGGTGGGGTGGGAATCGGCCGGTCGCTGCACGCCGGGCAGGTCACCGTTGCCGACGGCACGCCGCTCGCCGGCGAAAAGATCGCCCGCGTCCTGACCAATGATCCCGGCATGGGCGTCATCCGGCACGTTGACGCCGGCTACCCGCGAGCCGACGAGGTCGCGGCCGAGCGCGGCGTGCGCGTCCCGATGCGCGAGATCTGACTTGTCACCGCCACCAGGCGGCCTAGCGCCGTACGACGGTGACAACTTGGTGTGGTTCGCGGAGCACGCGCTGCTTCCGCGCGGTGTCGTGAGGGGCTGCCGGATCACGGTGGATGCTGGCCGGTTCGTGTCGGTCGAGCCGGGCGGCGACCCCAACGGCGCGCAGCGGCTGCCCGGTGTCGTCCTGCCCGGCTTGGCCAACGCGCACAGCCACGCGTTCCACCGCGCGCTGCGCGGCCGTACGCATGACGCCGGTGGGGACTTCTGGTCCTGGCGGGACGCGATGTACGCCGTCGCCGAGCAGCTCGAGCCCGACTCGTACTTCGCGCTGGCTCGCGCGGCGTACGCCGAGATGGCGTTGGCCGGCGTGACCGCGGTCGCGGAGTTCCACTACCTGCACCACGGACCCGGTGGCCGTCCGTACGGCGACCCGAATGTGATGGCGAGCGCCCTCGCCCAGGCGGCCGCGGACGCAGGCATCCGGCTGACCCTGCTCGACACCTGCTACCTCGCCGGCGGCCTGGACACCGCCGGGCACCAGCCGCTGGCCGGCGCGCAGCTGCGCTTCGGTGACGCCGACGCCGAGTCCTGGGCGACACGGCGGTCCGCCTGGACGCCACCCGACGGCGTCACGCTCGGCGCCGCGGCGCACTCCGTGCGCGCGGTGCCGCGCGACCAGCTGCCGACCGTGGTCAAGGCTGCAGAGGGCGCACCCCTGCACGTCCACGTCTCCGAACAGCCGGCCGAGAACGCGGCGACCGACGCGATGTACGGGTGTACGCCAACCACGCTGCTGGCGGAGGCCGGCGCACTCGGACCGTCGATGACCGCGGTGCACGCCACCCACGTCAGCGTCGCCGACGTCGACCTGCTCGGCGCCAGCGGGACGACGGTGTGCCTGTGCCCGACCACCGAGCGCGACCTCGCCGACGGGATCGGGCCGGCCAGTGCGCTGCGGGACGCCGGCTGTACGCTCGCGCTGGGCACCGACCAGCACGCCGTCGTCGACCTGCTCGAGGAGGCGCGGGCGCTGGAGTCGCACGAGCGGCTGGCCAGCCGGCAACGCGGCCGATTCGCACCCGCGGAGTTGGTCGCCGCGATGACGGCGCACTCCGCCCTCGGCGTCCCCGATGCGGGACGGATCGAGGGCGGTGCGCGCGCGGACCTGGTCGCCGTGCGGCTGGACAGCGTCCGTACGGCCGGGGTCGATCCTGCTCAGGTCGTGCTGGCCGCGTCCGCGGCTGACGTCGACACGGTGGTCGTCGACGGCCGGGTCGTCGTGGCGGGCGGCCGGCACCTGCTCGGCGACGTTGGCGCGCTGCTGCGCGACGCGATCGAGCCGTTGTGGCGGGACGCATGACATCGCTGGCCATCACCGGTATCGCCGAGCTGGTCACCAACGACTCGGCACGGGCCGATGGTTCCGACCCACTCGGCGTCGTCACCGACGCGGCGGTCGTCGTCGAGCACGGCCGTGTCGTGTGGGCCGGCGCCGAAAGAGGCGCGCCAGCGGCCGAAACGAGCCGTGACCTCGGCGGCCGGGCCGTGCTGCCCGGCTTCGTCGACTCGCACACCCATCTCGTGTTCGCCGGCGAACGGTCCGGCGAGTTCGCCGCCCGGATGGCTGGCGCGAGCTACGACGGCGGCGGCGTCGCGACCACTGTCGAGGCCACCCGCGCCGCGTCGGACGAAACGCTGCGCGGGCTGCTCGTGGGTCGGGTCGCGGAGATGCGCGCGCAGGGCACGACGACGGTAGAGGTCAAGAGTGGCTACGGGCTGGACGTCGAGCAGGAGGCGCGCGCCCTGCGGCTGGCCCGCGAGGTCACCGACGAGACCACCTTCCTCGGTGCGCACGTGGTGCCGCCGGGCGCCGACCGCCGCTCGTACCTCGAGCTCGTCACCGGCGCCATGCTCGACGCGTGCGCGCCGTACGCGCGGTGGGTCGACGTGTTCTGCGAGCCTGCGAGCCCGTATGCGTTCGACGCCGACGAGGCGCGCGCGGTCCTGACCGCCGGTGGGCAGGCGGGGCTGGGGCTACGGGTGCACGGCAACCAACTGGCGCCCGGCCCCGGGGTGCAGCTGGCGGTCGAGCTCGACGCCGCGAGCGTCGACCACTGCACCCACCTGACTGCCGCCGACGTGGACGCGCTGTCGGCCGGTCACACGGTGGCGACACTGCTGCCGGGGGTCGAGTTCTCCACCCGGTCCCCCTATCCCGACGCCCGTCGGCTGATCGACGCCGGTGTTGTCGTGGCGCTGGCAACCGACTGCAACCCGGGCACCTGCCACAGCACCTCGATGCCGTTCGTCATCGCGCTCGCCGTGCGCGAGCTCGGCATGACCCCGGGTGAGGCGGTGTGGGCGGCCACTGCCGGCGGCGCGCGGGCGCTGCGCCGCGACGACATCGGCATCGTGTCGCCGGGCGCCAGGGCGGACCTGTGTGTGCTGAACGCGCCGAGCCACCGCCACCTCGCGTACCGGCCCGGCGTCCCGATCGCCGCCGCCCTCGACCTGTGACCGCGCCAGCCGGGCGCGCCTCGCTGGTCAGTCGGCCAGGGCGCGACCTCGGGCTCGGTTCGGTCGGGCCGGTCGAGGTTGAGTGCGAGGACGGCACCGTACGTCAGGTCGACGGGCCGCTGCCGGACGACTTCCCGCTCGGCTACCACCGCCTGCGCACCCTCGACGGCATCGAGCACCGGTTGATCGTGTCGCCCGGCCGGTGCTGGCTACCCGACGAGCTGCGCGAGTGGGGCTGGGCGGTGCAGGTGTACGCGCTGCGCTCGGCCGGCAGCTGGGGGATCGGCGATCTGGCCGACCTGCGGGCGGTCCGCGAATGGGCGCAGTCGGTCGGCGCCGGGTTTCTGCTGGCAAGCCCGCTGCACTCCGCCGGGTCGACGCTGCCACAGGAGGACAGCCCGTACCTGCCGGTCTCTCGAAGGTTCCTCAACCCGATCTACCTGCGGGTGGACGAGGTGCCGGGGGCTGAGCGCGTCGACCTCGCGCCGTACGAGGCACGCGGGCGGGCACTCGACGCCGCGGACGATATCGACCGGGACGCGGTCTGGCAGCTCAAGCGGGCCGCGCTCCGCGCGGTGTTCGACGCCGGCATCAGCGAGAATGCCGAACGCTGGCGGCTGGGCCGTGGGGAAGCGCTGCACGGCTTCACCACCTGGTGCGCGGTCGCGGAGGCGTATGGACCCGACTGGCGGGACTGGCCGGACGACCTGCAGCGTCCCGACTCCGCCGGTGTTGTGCGGTTCGTCGCCAAGCACGCCCACGAGCTGCGGTTCCACGGCTGGCTCCAGTGGGCGCTGGACGCTCAGCTGCGGCGAGCCACTGGTGAGATGACCGTGCTGCAGGACCTGCCAGTCGGCGTCGACGCTGGCGGCGCGGACGCGTGGGCGTGGCAGGACGTGCTTGCCGACAGCGTACTCATCGGGGCTCCACCAGATGCGTTCAACGCCGCCGGGCAGAACTGGGGCTCACCGCCCTGGGAGCCGTCGCGGCTGCAGCAGGCTGGGTACGAGCCGTTCGTACAGTCGGTGCGCGCGACCATCGGCGAGTCCGGCGGTATCCGGATCGACCACGTGATGGGTCTGTTCCGGCTCTGGTGGGTGCCCGACGGCGAGCCGCCGGCCAACGGTGCGTACGTGCGCTACCCGAGCGACGACCTGCTGGACATCGTGGCGCTCGAGAGCCACCGAGCCAGGGCGATCGTGGTGGGCGAGGACCTGGGCACGGTCGAGGCCGGCGTCCGGGCGGAGCTCGCCGATCGCCAGGTGCTGTCGTACAAGCTGCTGTGGTTCGAGGACACCGACCCGGAGACCTGGCCGGAGCTGTCGCTGGCAGCGGTCACCACGCACGACCTGCCCACGGTGGCGGGGGTGTGGACCCGCGCCGACCCGGTCGACGAGTTCCGCGACCGGCTTATCGCCGACACCGGTCTCGACCACGCGGCGAGCGTGGAGGAGGCGGTCCGCACCGCGCACGGGCTGCTTGCCCGTGCGCCGTCGATGCTGCTGTCGGCGACGCTGGAAGACGCGGTCGGCGCACCGTTGCGACCCAACGTCCCGGGTACGACCGACCCGGCCAACTGGTGCCGGCGGTTGCCGGTTGCCGTCGAGGACCTGCCGAAGCAACCCGGCGCGCTCGCGATCGCCAGCGAGCTCGGCGCCGCCGTACGGAACGAGGTCAGGCGGCGTCGTCCGGCTCAATGACCAAGACGACATGCAGCGTGCGCGGCCCGTGTACCCCCTCGACCCGCTCGAGCTCGATGTCGCTGGTCGCTGATGGGCCGCTGATGAACGTCGTCGGCCTGGTGGGCTCGAGCGCCGCGAGCATCTCGGGGACCGAGCCCACGATCTGGTCGGCGTGTAAGACGCACACGTGCACGTCCGGCACCAAGCTGATCGCCCTCCGGCCCTGGTCGGGCGAGCCGTCGAGCACGACGGTGCCGGTCACCGCCGCCGCCACCGCCGCGCCGGTGACCACGGCGTCGAGCTCGTCCAGCCGTTCCGCGCTCAGCGTCCCGTCGTCGACGACCACCTTCTCGAAGTCGCCCTGCTCGAGTGCCTGGACCCAGTCGTGCGGGAGTCCTTCCGGCACCACGATCCGGCGCGCCCCCGCAGCGGTCAGCGCGGTGGCGATCGCATCGGCGACCCCGGCGTCGTAGCAGCGGCTCACCCTCGCCCGGTAGTCGACCAGCCGGGCCTCGAGCAGGTCCACCACCTCGTCCGAGCCGGGTGCGAGCTCGCTCGTCCGGGCGTAGTCGCGCGGCACCTCCGGCTCGGTCGCGCCGGCCTGTTCGTTGGCGTGCGTGATCCTGGACAGCAGGTCGCGGCGGGCCTCGTCCGGGTGTTCCTCAGTCATGTCGGCCGCTCCGCTCCCAATAGTCGCGGAATGTCTCGGTCGGCGGCGCGGGCAGGTCGCGGCTGGCGGTCCACGCCGACAGCGGCGGGGGGAGCGTACGGATCCGGCCGTGGCCGCGAGCGAGCAGCCGGCCGATCCGGCCAAGGCGACCGGCCCGCCGCCACCTGCCCGCGTCCCGCATCGCCCACGCCGCTGTCGCCAGCGCCACCCGCTCGGCCGAAGGCACCGTCGTCGCGGTTTCGTCCACGTGCCGCCGGCGCAGGTCGACCAGGATCGACGGGATGTCAATCAACACCGGGCAGACGTCGTAGCAGGCGCCGCACAGGGTGGACGCGAACGGGAGGCTGGCGTTGTCCTCCACTCCGGTGAGCAGCGGCGAGAGCACCGCGCCGATCGGTCCGGGATAGACCGACCCGTACGCGTGTCCGCCGGTGCGCGCGTACACCGGGCACACGTTGAGACAGGCGGAGCACTTGATGCAGTGCAATGCGTCCCGTCCGACTGGGTCCGCCAGCGCTGCGGTGCGACCGTTGTCGAGCAGCACCAGGTGGAACGCCTGCGGTCCGTCGCCGGGGGTCACCCCGGTCCACGCCGACGTGTACGGGTTCATCCGCTCGCCGGTCGAGCTGCGCGGCAGCAGCTGCAGCATCACCTCGAGGTCGGACCACCGCGGCAGCACCTTCTCGATCCCCAGCACGCACACCAACGTGTCGGGGAGAGTCAGGCACATCCGGCCGTTGCCCTCCGACTCGACCACTAGGCAGGTGCCGGTCTCTGCGACCGCGAAGTTGGCGCCGCAGATCGCCACCCGAGTGGACAGGAACCGCTCGCGCAGGTACGAGCGCGCGGCGGCCGCCAACGCCGCCGGATCGTCGCTGAGCCTGGGATCCACGCCGGGCATCCTGCGACGGAACAGGTCGCGGACCTCGGCCCGGTTGCGGTGGATTGCCGGCACCAGGATGTGCGACGGCCGGTCGCCCGCGAGCTGCACGATCAGCTCGGCCAGGTCGGTCTCGTGCGCGCTGATGCCCGCCTCGGCGAGCGCCTCGTTGAGGCCGATCTCCTGGGTCGCCATCGACTTGACCTTCACCACGTCCCGCTCGCCGGTGGCCTGGACCAGACGGGTGACGATGCGGTTGGCCTCGTGCGCGTCGCGGGCCCAGTGCACTGTGCCGCCGCGGGCCGTGACCGCGGCCTCGAGCGCTGTCAGGTGCTCGTCGAGGCGCGCCATCGCTGCCGCCTTGATCGCGGCGCCGGCCCGGCGCAGCTGCTCCCAGTCGGGTACCTCGGCCACGACTGCGGCGCGCTTGGCGCGGATGGACGTGGTGGCATGCGCCAGGTTGCGGCGCAGCTGCGCATCCTCGACCGCGACCCTCGCCGCGTGCGGGAACGGCACCGTCCCGCGCAGCTGGCCGACTCCCCGCGGAGCGGTCGGAGGCGGCATGCCCAGGAACGTCGTCATGCCGCCGCCTCGTCCGCGGTGTCGGCGAGGACCTCCGCGAGATGCACCGGGCGGGTGCCCGTGCGCAGCCGCGACAACCCGCCGCCGATGTGCATAAGGCACGAGGAGTCGCCCGCGGTGACCACCTCGGCTCCGGTGTCGAGCACGTGGCGCACCTTGTCGGCAAGCATCGCCGTCGACGTGTCCGGGTTCTTCAGCGCGAACGTGCCGCCGAACCCGCAGCACTCGTCCGCGGCCGGCAGCTCGACCAGCTCGAGCCCGCGTACGTTTCGCAGCAGACGCAGCGGCTTGTCCGACACCCGCAGCACCCGAAGCGAATGACAGGTCGGGTGGTAGGTCACCCGGTGCGGGAACCACGCTCCGACGTCCTCCACGCCGAGCACGTCTACGAGCAGCTCGGACAGCTCGTACGTGCGCTCGGCGGTTGCCACGGCGGCGGCGACCAGGTCGGGGTCTCCGTACCGCTCGGCGACCAGCCGGTGCTGGTGCCGTACGCACCCGACGCAGGAGCCGGACGGGGCGACGACCACGTCGTACGAGGCGAACGCCTCGACGTGGTTGCGCACCAGTGGGAGGGCCTGCCGCTGGTAGCCGGTGTTGATGTGCATCTGGCCGCAGCAGGTCTGGCCGGCGGGGAACTCGACCTCGTGGCCGAGCCGTTTCAGCAGGCGCACCGTGGCGCGGCCGACCTGGGGGAACAGAGCGTCCCCGAGACACGTGACGAACAGGCCGATGCGCATCGCGGCGAGTCAACCACGGCGCCCGGGTGCCGCCCAGGTCGGCGCTAGCGTTGTCGGGTGACTGCGACCGGACGGCACCGGCGCCGGCTGCAGGTGGCGCTCACGATCACCCTGGTCGTCTTGGTGGTCGAGCTGGTCGGCGCCGCACTGTCCGGGTCACTGGCGCTGCTGGCCGACGCCGGCCACATGCTCACCGACGCTGCTGCGATCGGTCTGGCCCTGCTCGCCGCGACGCTGGCCGCCCGGCCGGCCACGCCGCTGCGGACGTTCGGCTACCAGCGGGCCGAGATCCTTGCCGCGACGCTGAACGCCGTCCTGCTGCTCGGCGTCGCCGGCTACGTCTTGGTCGAGGCCGTACGCCGGTGGGTTGACCCGGTGGAGGTCGAGGCCGGCCCGATGCTCGTCTTCGCGCTGGTCGGCTTGGTGGCCAACGCGGCGTCCCTGGTTGTGCTGCGCGGGGGCCAGGCCGAGTCCCTGAACATGCGCGGCGCGTACCTCGAGGTGCTCGGTGACCTGCTCGGCTCGGTCGCCGTGATCGTCGCCGCAGGCGTGATCCTGGTGTCGGGCTACACCCGTGCGGACGCCGTCGCGTCTGTCGTGATCGCGCTGCTCATCCTGCCGCGCACCTGGCTGCTGCTGCGCGACGCGGTCGACGTGCTGCTCGAGGCGACGCCGCGGAACGTGGACCTGCGAGACGTCCGCGAGCACATCCGCCGGGTCGACGGCGTGGTCGACGTTCACGACCTGCATGCCTGGACGATCACCAGCGGCATGCCGGTGCTGTCCGCGCACGTTGTCGTCAGTGACGAGGCGCTGGCCGAGCGCGGCGGCGGCCGGATCCTGGACGAGCTGTGCGCCTGCCTAGGCGACCACTTCGACGTCGCGCACTGCACCTTCCAGCTCGAGCCGGTGACCCACCGCGACCACGAGTCCCCCGTACACCCCTGACCCGTTGCGCGGGGTGCGCCTCTCAGTCGGTGCGGCGGAGGTGGAAGAGCCGCTCCGGGAAGACCGCGCGCAGGTAGCCCGCAGCCGGCGGGCGGACCTCGAAGTGCAGGTGGCAGCCGTCCGGTGCCGCGAGCTGGCCGGCACGCCCGATCCGTTGCCCCTTGCGCACCCGGTCACCGGGCCGGACCAACACCCTGCGGACGTGCCCGATCACCAGGTCCTTGCCCAGCTTGGCGTTGCGGATGCGGAACGCTTTCGCGCCATACGCAGGGCCGAGCGCGCCGGCCGAGCGCGGCTGCACCACCCGACCCTGGCGGCCGGCGAACAACGGAGTGCCGCACTTCATCGCGACGTCCACGCCGTGGTGGAAGCCGCGCTGCCGCTGGCACCGCGGGCTTGGGTCGTAGTACGGGGCACGGGTGCAGCCGAAGTTGATCATCCTGCGATGGCTGCCGCGGTACCACGGGGACTTGTAGTGGTGCTTGTCGTTCACCCAGAACCGGCGCTCGCCGTCACCCCGGTCGACCATGCCGACCGCCGGACCGCCCGCAACGAGCAGCGCCGCGACCGCAGCCAACGCGGTGAGGAGCGCGAGCACCCGGCGGGCGGCACGAGCCACGCACCGAACGGTACGGCAGGTCGGCCGCCGCCGGTCACCTGCGCAGCTCGGCCAGGAAGTCGTCGGCCCACCGCCCGATGTCGTGCTCCCGAACCTGCCGGCGCATCGCGCGCATCCGTCGGGTCAGCTCCCGCTGGTCCGACCGCAGCGCCTCGAGCATCCCGGACTTCATCCCGTTGATGTCGTACGGGTTGACCTGGAACGCCTGCTTGAGCTCGCTCGCCGCCCCCGCGAACTCGCTGAGCACGAGCGCGCCGTCGTCTTCCACCCGGCACGCGACGTACTCCTTGGCGACGAGGTTCATGCCATCGCGCAGCGGCGTCACCACCATCACGTCGGCAGCCCGATAGAGCGCGGCCATCTCCTCGCGCGGGAAGGAGGAGTGCAGGTAGGTGATCGGCTGCGTGCCGATGTGGCCGAACTCGCCGTTGATCCGCCCGACCAACCGGTCGATGTCGTCGCGAAGCACCCGGTACTGCTCGACCCGCTCCCGAGACGGGGTCGCCACCTGGATGAAGGCAGCCTCATCGAGGTCCACCACTCCGTCGGTGAGCAGCTCGCCGAAGGCGCGCAGCCGTTGCCGCAACCCCTTGGTGTAGTCGAGCCGGTCGACGCCGAGCAGCAGCCGCTTGGGGTTGCCGAGGTTCGCCCTGATCTCGGCCGCGCGCTTTTCGGTTTCGGGGCTGCGCGCCAGCTCCTCGAAACCGGCGGTGTCGATGGAGATCGGGAACGCCTTCGCGTGCACCTTCCGCCCGTTCGGGAGGCTGACTGTGTCCCGGTGCGTTTTGTGACCGACCCGAAGCCGGACCAGCCGGATGAAGTTTGCGGCGGCTCCAGGCAGCTGGAACCCCACCAGGTCGGCGCCGAGCAACCCCTCGAGCAGCTGCCGGCGCCAGGGGATCTGGTTGAACAGCTCGGTCGGTGGGAACGGGATGTGCAGGAAGAAACCGATCCGCAGGTCCGGCCGGGCCGCCCGGAGCATCGCCGGCACGAGCTGCAGCTGGTAGTCCTGCACCCATACGACCGCCCCCTCGGCGGCCACCTCCGCCGCGCGGTCGGCGAACCGCTGATTCACCTCAACGTAGGCGTCCCACCAGTCGCGGTGGAACTCCGGCGGCGCCACGACGTCGTGGTAGAGCGGCCAGAGGGTCGCGTTGGCGAACCCCTCGTAGTACTTCTCGACCTCGGTGGCGCTGAGCGGCACCGGCACCAGGGTGAGCCCGTGGTGCTCGAACGGGTCAAAGGTCTCGTCGGCGCCGCCGTGCCAGCCGACCCACACGCCCCCGTCGCCACGCATCAGCGGCTCGAGCGCGGTGACCAAACCCCCTGGCGAGCTGCGCCAGGTTGCGGACCCGTCGTCCTCCACGGCGCGGTCGACCGGAAGCCGGTTGGCGACGACGACCAGGTCGCCCTGCGGGGCGGTCGAGGGCTCGCTGGAGGGCGTTGGCATCGTTTCGACCCTAGCGGCGAGGTAAATGACATCGTTGTGGTTCGTCGCCTAGCATGAGGTCAGCCCGACAACGACCAACGGGAGCGCACATGGACGCCGTTGACCCGGTGACCTCCGGCGACGCTGCAGAGGCGGCCGGTGAGCTGTCCGAGCGCGACCGCTCCATCTTGGCGTTCGAGCGCGAGTGGTGGCAGTTCGCCGGCGCCAAGGAACAGGCGGTACGCGATCGGTTCGGCATGTCCGCCACCCGCTACTACCAGGTGCTCAACGCCCTCATCGACGCCCCGGCGGCGCTCGCGTACGACCCGCTGCTGGTCAAGCGGCTGCGCCGGCTCCGCCAGGCCCGCCAGCGGGCCCGGTCGGCGCGCCGGCTGGGCCTCGAGCCGTGAGCTGATGCGCAGCGCCATCGAGCGGGACGAGCGCGGGCTGGTGCTGCCGAGCTGGCTGGTGGCGGTCAGCGCGGCCGCGGTGGTGCTGGCGCTGGTGGGGTTCGCCGTCTCGGGGGAGCGCGACCCGCAGGTGGTGGCGTCCGACGGCGCCGACCCGACCGCCACGCCGCCCGACCCGGAAAAGCAGAAGAAGAAGGAGCCGGCTGACGCGAAGGACGACGCCAAGACCGACCGCAAGGAGGACCGGGCATCGAAGCGGGAGCGACCGGAGCCCGACGACGAGCCGGTCGAGCGCCGGACCGCCTACGTGGAGGTCTACAACAACTCCGGGATCACCGGGCTAGCCGGTGAGACCACGGCCGCGTTGCAGGACATGGGCTGGCCGGTGGTGGCCACCGACAACTGGTACGGGGAGATCCCCGCCGACACCGTGTACCACCCGGCGGGTCTAGCCGGGCAGGCCGAGCTGCTGGCCGCCGACCTGGGGGTCGCTCGGATCATGCCGTCGGTGGCGCCGATGCGCTTCGACCGGCTGACGGTGATCCTGACCGGCTCGGGGTGACGCAGCCGGGCGAGCTGCGCCGACCCGGCACCGAGGCCGGGCGCACCGGTCTCGACCGCCTGCTGGCGAGTCCTCGGCGGACCCTGCTGGCGACCGACTTCGACGGGACGCTCGCCCCGATCGTCGCCGACCCGGCGACGGCGTTCGCCGATCCCGGCGCGGCGCAGGTGCTCGGCCGGCTCGCCCAGCGGCTGGGCGCTGTCGCGGTGGTGACCGGCCGTCCGGTGCGGGACGTGTTTCGGCTTGGCGGGCTCGCGGGCGCGAGCGGCCTCGGCGGCCTGCGCATCCTCGGCCAGTACGGGGTGGAGAGCTGGCAGGCAGCGACCGGGGAGGTCAGCGCGCCGGACCCGCACCCCGCTATCGACCGGCTGCGCCGGGTGCTGCCCGACCTGCTCGCCGAGCTCGGACTCGGGGACGTGCACGTCGAGGACAAGGGGCTGGCGCTCGGGCTGCACGTACGGCGACTGGCCGATCCCGAGGCCGCGCTCGACCGGCTGCGCGAGCCGGTCGCGGCGCTGGCCGATGAGCACGGCCTGCTGGTCGAGCCGGGCAAGCTCGTGCTCGAGCTGCGCGCACCCGGGGCGGACAAGGGTGGGGCGATCGAGGCGCTGCTGGCCGGGACCGACCTCGACACAGTGGTGTACGCCGGTGACGACCGCGGCGACCTGGCCGCCGTCTGCGCGGTCGAGCGGTTGCGCGCCGGCGGTGGTGCCGGGCTGGTCATTGCCGTCGGCGCAGCCCCGGTCGAGCTGGCCGAGCGAGCAGACCTGGCCGTCGACTCGCCCGCCGAGCTGGTCGCCTGGTTCTCCTCGCTGGCCGACGCCCTCGACTGACCCCGCCACGACGACCCCACCGGCGGCGGAGGGCCGATCAGCGCAGCCGGCTGAGCGCCTCCTGCGCCGACATGGACAGGCTGTCCATCCAGGCGGCCGGCTGACCGAGCAGAAAGCCCTCGACGGAGTCGGCTCCCAGCGACGCGATCGCGCTCAGGTCGTCCTCGTCCTCGATCCCATGCGCGACCACCCGGATCCCGAGCTCGTGCGCGAAGTCGATCATCGCGCTGACCAACCGCTGCCGCGACGCGTCGTACGACAGGCCGAGCAGGAGGGTGCGGTCCAGCTTGACAAGGTCGGGGCGCAGCTCGCGCAGCGAGTGCATGCTGGCGCCGCCGGCGCCGAGGTCGTCCAGGACGACCAGCGCACCCATGTCCCGGCAGTGGGTGCGGAGCCGGCGGAGCAGCTCGCGATCGGGAGAGCTGTCGGCCGACACCAGCTCGAGGCACAGCCGCTCGATGTCGAGGCCGGCCTCCCGCGCGGCCGCCCAGGTTGGCGCCAGACACAGCTCCGGGTCGTCGACTGCGCTCGGCGAGAGGTTGAGGTAGAGCTTCTCCCCCGGCTTGAGCAGCGGGGCCGCGTGCCGGATCGCCTCTGTGCGGGCCCGCTGGTCGAGCGCGAACAGCAGCCCGTGCGCGGTCGCCGCCTCGACGATCTCGCGCCCCGAGCGGAGCCGGCCGAGGGCGGTGGCGCGTACCAGCGCCTCCCGGCCGACGATCCGGACGTTGGCGACGTCGACGATGGGCTGGAACCAGATGTCCAGCTCCGGTCCGGCCAGCAACGGGGGCAGCCAGCCGGTCTCCAGCCGGTGCCGGGCCGACGGGGCGGTCTCGATCCATACCGGCCCGTCCTTGTCGTGTACCACCATGACCTCGGCCGCCTCGGTTGCCGACAGCGACTCCAGCACCCGCTCCAGCACGCCGGGCAGGTGGTCGGCCGGGACGACCCCGTTGTCCCGGTCCGCGCCGAGAATCAGGCCGAGGGCGGCCTGCACGTGCGGGCGCGGGGAGTAGAGCCGGACCGGTCCGCGCAGGTCAGCCATCTCGGCCACCCCAGCGGCGTCGGCGACCCCGGGGTCAGGCGGCATGACCTGGCCGTACCGCTCCGGTCGTGCGCGCATCGCGCCTCCCCTCGTGCCCGTACGGTGTCACCTCGGCGGCGGCTCGGCCACCGGTTCGGCCACACTCGTACGCACCCGGTTGACGGCTTGCACTCTCGATGGCTGAGTGCTAAACCTGAGGCTGGCACTCTCGACCGGAGAGTGACAACGGGACCGGCCACAGCCCGGGCTCCCTGCCACCGTCTACGCGTGAGGAATCAGCGAGCCAATGCCCAAGACCATTGCCTTCAACGAGGACGCCCGGCGTGCTCTCGAGCGGGGGATGAACACCCTCGCCGACGCCGTCAAGGTGACCCTCGGCCCCAAGGGCCGCAACGTCGTGCTGGAGAAGAAGTGGGGCGCCCCCACGATCACCAACGACGGCGTCTCCATCGCCAAGGAGATCGACCTCGAGGACCCGTACGAGAAGATCGGCGCCGAACTCGTCAAGGAGGTCGCCAAGAAGACCGACGACGTCGCCGGCGACGGCACCACCACCGCGACGGTGCTCGCCCAGGCGCTCGTGCGCGAGGGGCTGCGCAACGTCGCGGCCGGCGCCAACCCGATGTCGCTGAAGCGCGGCATCGAGAAGGCCACCGAGGCGATCGCCGAGCAGCTGCTCGGGATGGCCAAGGACGTCGAGACCAAGGAGCAGATCGCCTCGACAGCCTCCATCTCTGCTGCCGACGTCCAGGTCGGCGAGATCATCGCCGAGGCCATGGACAAGGTCGGCAAGGAAGGCGTCATCACCGTTGAGGAGAGCAACACCTTCGGCCTCGAGCTCGAGCTGACCGAGGGCATGCGCTTCGACAAGGGCTACATCTCGCCCTACTTCTGGACCGACGCCGAGCGGATGGAGGCCGTGCTAGAGGACCCGTACGTCCTCGTCGTCAACTCCAAGATCAGCTCGGTCAAGGACCTCGTGCCGGTGCTCGAGAAGGTCATGCAGTCCGGCAAGGCGCTGGCGATCATCGCCGAGGATGTCGAGGGCGAGGCGCTGGCGACCCTGGTGGTCAACAAGGTCCGCGGGACGTTCAAGTCGGTGGCCGTCAAGGCGCCCGGCTTCGGTGACCGCCGCAAGGCCATGCTGCAGGACATCGCGATCCTCACCGGCGGCCAGGTCGTCAGCGAAGAGGTCGGGCTCAAGCTCGACAACGTCGGCCTCGACCTGCTGGGCGGCGCCCGCAAGGTCGTCGTCACCAAGGACGAGACCACGATCGTCGAGGGCGGCGGAGACGCTGACCAGATCCAGGGCCGGGTCAACCAGATCCGGGCCGAGATCGAGAACAGCGACTCCGACTACGACCGCGAGAAGCTGCAGGAGCGGCTGGCCAAGCTGGCCGGCGGCGTCGCAGTGATCAAGGTCGGCGCTGCCACCGAGGTGGAGCTCAAGGAGCGCAAGCACCGCATCGAGGACGCGGTGCGCAACGCCAAGGCCGCGGTCGAAGAGGGCATCGTCGCCGGTGGCGGCGTGGCGCTCGTCCAGGCCACCGCCGCGGCGTTCGAGAAGCTCGACCTCGACGGCGACGAGGCCACCGGTGCCGGGATCGTCCGGGCCGCGATCTCGGCGCCGCTCAAGCAGATCGCGATCAACGCCGGCATGGAAGGCGGCGTGGTGGCCGAGAAGGTGAGCGGGCTCGAGATCGGCCACGGACTCGACGCCGAGACCGGTGACTACGTCGACATGATCGCCGAGGGCATAATCGACCCGGCCAAGGTCACCCGCTCGGCGCTGCAGAACGCTGCGTCGATCGCGGCGCTGTTCCTCACCACCGAGGCGGTCGTCGCCGACAAGCCGGAGAAGGCCGCTCCGGCCATGCCCGGCGGCGACGGCGGGATGGGCGGCATGGACTTCTGAGTCCGTAGCAACTCCGCGAAGGGGCGGTCCCGATACCGGGGCCGCCCTTCCGCATGCGTACGGCAGCCGTGTCCGGATGATGAGACGGGTTTCGGAGTAACTTCGCGTCCCAATCCACAGCCTGTGCACCAACCGCCGTCCACAATCGCGACGCACGTACGGGGCGTTGACCAGCACCTCGATCCGGGTGAACCGATGGTGGGCGCGACCCGTCCACAGGCTGTCCACACGGCGTCCCCAGGACGGTGCCGAACGAGTGCGGACGGACCGCACAGAAGTTCGCGAAAGCCCTTGTGTGGCGCCCGGTACGGGCCGCTAATCTCGTCCCACGCCACCGAGAAATCGGAGGCGGACCGGTCGGGAAACCACCGGGCCACACCACGCAGGGCGACCTGCGAGGCGACGTCGATGACGAAGCGTCGGGCCCGGAAGGAATCGGTCGGGCGGTGCGGTCGGGACGGGTGTCCCGGTCACCTCGGTGACCGGATTGGCCAGCCCCGGCGGGAGCGTCATCTCCCGGCCACCGGTGCCGTCGGCTTGCCGACAGCACCGTGTGGCGGCACTCGCGAACAGCGAGGCCCCTCCATCACATGCATGGAGGGGCCTCGTCCTTGTCTACCTGCCCGCACCGCGCCGGTTACGCAGACACGCCGGTGGCAGGCTGGGTCCCGTGCCTGCCCGCGTTGACGTGCCCGGGCCACTCGTCGTGGGCGTGCTGCTCGCGGCCGGGGCCGGTCGCCGGTTCGGCAGGCCAAAGGCGCTGGTCGCTGCCGCCGACGGCCGTTCCTGGGCCGCGGCCACCGCCCGGCGCCTGACCGAGGCCGGCTGCGCCCCCGTGCGAGTGGTGCTCGGCGCTGGTGCAGAAGAGGCGGCTGCGGCGCTCGATCGAGAAGACGTCGAGCTCGTGGTCGCGACGGACTGGGCGGACGGGATGAGCGCATCCCTGCGCGCCGGGCTGACTGAGCTGGCCGTCGCGGCGCCCGACGCCGAGGCCGCGCTGGTCCACCTGGTCGACCTGCCAGACGTCGGCACCGACGTGCTCCGCCGGCTGCTCGCGCTCGCGCCCGACGGTGGCACGGGCGTGCTGGCCCGGGCGACGTACGACCGCGCGCCGGGCCATCCGGTGCTGCTCGGCCGCGAGCACTGGGACGCCGTCGCGGAGTCGGTGCACGGCGATCGTGGTGCCCGGGACTACCTCGCCGCCCGCGACGTCGCGAACGTCGAGTGCGGTGACCTGGCGTCCGGTCGGGACGTAGACCGGTGAGCCGCGACGCCATGAGCGAAACTGGTGTGGTGACCCAGGAGTCCGCGGCGGCCGACGGCTCGGTGCAGGCGCTCGGCACGTCGCTTCGCGGGACCGGCTACCTGGCCGACGAGGGTCTCGCGACGGTCGCGTGGTTGGCGCTTCGGATGCGCCGCCCACTGCTCGTCGAGGGTGAGCCGGGCACCGGCAAGACCGCGCTCGCCGAGGCGTTGTCGGAGGTACTCGCCGCCCCGCTGATCCGGCTGCAGTGCTACGAGGGCATCGACGTCAGCCAGGCGCTGTACGACTGGGACTTCCCGCGCCAGATCCTGCACCTGCGCACCGTCGAGGCCACCAGGACGAAGGGTGACGAGGTCGACGCGCAGGCAGTCGAGGAGTCGCTGTTCGACGAGCGATTCCTCGTCGACCGGCCGGTGCTGCGGGCGCTGCGGCACAGCCCCGCCGTGCTGCTCGTCGACGAGGTGGACCGCGCCGACGACGAGTTCGAGGCGTTCCTGCTGGAGGTGCTGTCGGACTACACGGTCACGGTCCCCGAGCTCGGCACCGTGCACGCCGAGGTGCCGCCGATCGTGGTGGTGACGAGCAACCGGACCCGGGAGGTGCACGACGCGCTCAAGCGGCGCTGCCTCTACCACTGGGTCGAGCACCCGGAGTTCGACCGCGAGGTCGCGATCGTGCGGGCCCGTGTGCCGGACGCCTCCGCCGAGCTGGCCGCCCAGGTGGCCCGCGCGGTAGCGGTGCTGCGCGGTGAGGACCTGCTCAAGCCGCCCGGGGTCGCCGAGACCATCGACTGGACCCAGGCGCTCGTCGCGCTGGGCGCGCAACGGCTGGACGCTGACGTCGCGACGGCCACCCTCGGGGCGGTGCTGAAGTACCGCGAGGACCAGCTGCACGCCACGCGCCTGGACGTGCAGCAGCAGCTGTCCGCAGCCATGTTCGGCGGGGGGCTGGGCGGTGGCTGAGG
>Ga0136619_10000287_pt1 | contig 18820 bp, 14 predicted proteins | sample AntDrymUQ3532106_2_FD_104807 | JGI IMG/M metagenome (GOLD analysis project Ga0136619, IMG submission 104807) | Polar desert sand microbial communities from Dry Valleys, Antarctica - metaG UQ353 (21.06) | ecosystem: Environmental > Terrestrial > Soil > Desert | place: Antarctica: Dry Valley...
CGGCCCGTTGGCCGATCTCCCAGTTGGCGTACACCTGCCGCCCGAACTGGACGGCCAGCAGCACGCCGATGATCAGGACGACGAGCATCCACGCCATGCCGCCGCGCGAAGCCGGCATGCGCCAGCGTGGCCGCGACGGTGCGGGCCGCGCTGTATTGGCGGGCAGGTCGACGCCGGTCATCTGTTGAAAAGTCTACCCGACGTTATCCACACCCCTCCGGCTCTCTCGACCACGGCTCTCGCGACACGCGACCTGTCGCAGCGGCCCGTGAGGATTCGAACACCTGTGCTATGTTCCGACTCGAACGGATGTTCGGTTTGATGCCTGCTGAGCCTGGAGGACACCGATGCTGACCGCGCCACCCAGCAATGCCGACCAGGCGATCGCCGCCCTCCTGGCCGATCCGATGATGTCGCCGCTCATCGCCGCGCACCGCGAGCTCGAGCCCCGGCCGCCGCGCCACGCGCCGTGGCCAGCGCGCATCGATCCACGTGTCGTGACCGCGCTTCGCGCGCGCGGGATCGACGCGCCGTACACGCACCAGGCCTCGGCCTACGCGGCGGCGAGCGGCGGCCGGAACGTGGTCGTGGTCACGCCCACCGCGTCGGGCAAGACCCTCTGCTACAACATGCCGGTCCTCGATGCCATTGCCAAGGACCCCGCGGCGCGGGCGCTCTACCTGTTTCCCACCAAGGCCCTTGCCGCCGATCAGCTGGTCGAGCTGCGCGCGCTCGCCAATGCGGCCGCGATCGGCCTCAAGACGCACACCTACGACGGCGACACGCCGCCCAACGTGCGCTCAGTCGTGCGCGCGGCCGGCCAGGTCGTGATCACCAACCCGGACATGCTCCACGCGGCGATCCTGCCCCACCACACGAAGTGGTTCAAGTTGTTCGAGAACCTGCAGTTCGTGGTCATCGACGAGCTGCACACGTACCGCGGGCTGTTCGGCAGCCACGTCGCGAACGTCGTCCGTCGCCTGCGGCGCATCTGCCGCCACTACGGGGCGGACCCGGTCTTCATCTGCGCCAGCGCCACCATCGCCAACCCGCGCGAGCTGGCCGAGCGCATCCTCGAGGCACCGGTGGAGCTGGTCGACGACAACGGCGCACCGTCCGGGCGCAAGCACATCCTCGTCATCAACCCACCGGTCGCCAACGAGCAGCTCGGCATCCGTGGCTCCGCGCTCCTCACCGGGCAGCACCTGGCCGAGCGGCTGATCCGTGGTGGCGTGCAGACGATCGCCTTCGCGCGCTCCCGCACCGCGGTCGAGGTGCTCACGAGCTACCTGCGCGAGACGTTCGCGCCTCCGGGCCATCCCCATACCATTCGCGGCTATCGCGGCGGATACCTGCCGAACGAGCGGCATGCCATCGAGGCCGGACTCCGTGACGGTCGCGTGCGCGGCGTCGTCGCCACGAACGCCCTCGAGCTCGGCATCGACATCGGCAGCCTCGATGCAGCGATCAGCATCGGCTATCCGGGCACCATCGCGAGCACGTGGCAGCAGATGGGCCGATCCGGCCGCCGCGCCGGCACCAGCCTCTCGGCGCTCATCTGCTCGTCGGCCCCGATCGACCAGTTCCTGGCCGCTCACCCGGCATACCTCTTCGACAGCTCGCCCGAGCACGGGCTCATCAACCCCGACAACCTCCATGTGCTCCTGAACCACCTTCGGGCCTCCAGCTTCGAGCTGCCCGTTCCCGCCGCCGAGCGCTTCGGGATCGACGAGACCCCCATGCTGCTCGACGTTCTGGAGGAGGACGGCTACCTCCGCCGGGCCGAGGACGACCGCTATTACTGGAGCCACGACAATTTCCCGGCCAGCGACTTCAGCCTGCGCAGCGGCGCACCGGAGAACGTCGTCATCGTCGACACGACCGGGGATCGGCACCGCGTGCTCGGGGAGGTCGACCTGTTCGCCGCGCCGCTGCTGGTCCACGAGAAGGCGATCTACATCCACGAGGGCGTGCAGCACCACGTCGACCGCCTGGACTGGGAGGAGCGCAAGGCGTACGTCACCCGCACCGACGTCGACTACTACACCGATGCCGACCTCGGCATCACGCTCAAGGTGCTCGAGGTCTTCGAGGAGGCCGAGGAGCCGCCCGCCGGCAAGCGGCAACGGGGCGAGGTGATGGTCGCCTGGAAGGTGACCATGTTCAAGAAGATCAAGTTCCACACCCACGAGAACGTGGGGTGGGGCTCGATCAGCATCCCCGAGCAGGAGATGCACACCACCGCCTGCTGGCTGGTACCGCCGGCGGAGCTGGTCAATCGCTACGACCGCGACACGCTCGACGGGGCGCTGATCGGCCTCGCGCGGGTCGCTCGCACGACCGGGGCGCTCCTGCTCATGTGCGACCCTCGCGACCTCGGCGTGCTCGCACAGGTCCAGGCGCCCTTCACCGGCCGCCCGACCCTCTACCTGTACGACGCGGTCCCGGGCGGGGTTGGGTTGACGGAACGGCTCTTCACGCTCATCGACGAGCTGGTTCGCGCCTGCCGTGCGGCGGTCGACTCCTGCGGCTGCGCCGATGGCTGTCCGGCCTGCGTCGGCCCGGCCATCGAGGTCGGAGCGCGTGGGAAGGCCACGGTCGCCGAGCTGCTCGCGGGCATGACGGCATGATGTCGCGGACGCTGGCCGACAGGTTGGCCGCGATTCGCGACCGGGCGCCGGCACCACGGCCGGCGCGCACGGACGACGACCGTCTCGGGCGCCTCGCCCGCTGGTTCGATGCCCGAACCGACGTGACGGAGCACGGCACGGTCCTCGTCGTCGAGCGCAGCGTCGCGATCGCGACGGAGACCGCAGAGCTGCTTCGCCTCCACGAGCCGGCGGCCTACTTCGACACCGAGACCACCGGCCTGTCGACCGGCGCCGGCACCGTCATCTTCCTGGCCGGCGTCGCCCGGCTCGTCGGCGGACGCGTGACAGTCCGGCAGTACCTGCTGCCCGACTACCCGTACGAGCCGCCGCTGCTCCGCGCCGTGGCGGCCGACCTCGCGTCGTCAACGCGCATCGTCACGTACAACGGCCGGACCTTCGACCTCCCGATGCTGGTCGCGCGCCTCACCGTCCACGGCCTGTTCCGCGAGCAGGCCGCGCTGCCCGCGGCGCACGACGACCTGCTTCCCGACGCGCGCCGCCTGTTCCGACGGCCCCTCGGTGGCGCGCGGCTGGCGGACGTCGAGTCCGGCGTGCTCGGGGTGCGGCGGACCTCCGACTGCCCGGGGAGCGAGGTCCCGACGCGCTACTTCGGCTACCTGCGCGGTGGCTCGCCCGACATCCTGGCCGACGTCCTCGACCACAACTTCCAGGACGTTGTCAGCCTCGTCCTGCTCGAGGCGGAGCTGTGCCGCCTGCGCGCCGGTGGATGGCGTGAGGCACCCGTCCTCGACCCGCGCGGCATGGCCCTCGACCTGCTGCGCGCAGGGGCCGTCGACGATGCGCTGGAGCTCGTCGAGACGGCGCAGGCGCTCACCGCGGACCCGGCGGAGGGCAACGCGCTGCGACGGGTGGCGGCGCGCCTGCTCATCGCCCTCGGGCAGGTGGAGCGCGCCGAGGAGCTCTGGACGCTTGCCACACGACGCGCATCCCTCGATGCGGCCACGGCATGGATCGAGGTCGCGCGCATCCGCGAGCGGCATCGAGCAGACCTGCGCGGCGCCATGGAGGCGGCGGCGGCGGCATCTCGCGTACTCGACGTGGCGTTCGCGCTCGGTCGGGGCGGGTCGATGGCGGAGGTGGGAAGGACGCGGATCGTCGTCGAGCGCCGCCTGCGCCGCCTGCGACGCTGGGTGGGCGCTGCCGAGCGCCGTGCCCGGTTTGCCGCTGGCCCGGTCGGTCGCGTCGCGTGAGCGGGTTCGGCCTCAGCTGCTCTTGGCCGCGGTCCATGCCTCGTACGCCTCGCCGATGACGGTCTCGAAGCGCAGTCCCATGAGCACGACGCCGGCAAACCCGGCCTCGCGGGCACAATCTGCCGCCTCCCGCGCCTGCCGCCAGCCCTCGGCCCGGACGGCATCGTCGGGAAGGTTCGCGAGCCGCTCGCGCAGCTCGTCGCCGATCGGGATCGCTCCGACGGACTCCAGGCGGTTCACCCAGCGCATCGAGAACGGGGGTGAGATCTCGAGGTAGACCGGCGGATCGCCCTCACGCACCTCGAGGCGTCGCGCCACGTCGGGCACCGAGGCCGGGTCCATGACCGGACCGGTGGTCAGGAACTGCGCACCGACATCGACGCGACGCCGGTAGACCCAGCTGCGCGCCCGCGTGCTCATCCCGACCTCGAATGCGATCTCCGGCATCGACTCCTGGAGCTTGCGCAGGTACTCGACGATCTCGTAGCTGTTGCTCCAGTGCTCGACCTCGGGGAGCATGTCCCCCTGCACGACGAGGAACGAGGTGACGCCGTTGCCGATCGCGCCGCGCACCTCAGACTCGATGGCCAGGATGTTCCGGTCTCGCGTTGAGCAGACCACGGTCGGGCGGACGTGGTCGATGTCGTGGGTGATGCGCGCGGCGTAGGCATACGGCGACACCCGGACCTGCTTGAAGGGGTTGTCCGTGATGAGCACGTGGTCCCAGCGGCCCTGGAGCTCGCGATGAGTCATGTCCGGGAGCCGCGGCGGATTCACCTCGACCATCTCCACCCAGCCGGTGGGGGCCGCGAGCATTCCTATTCGGCCCGAACGGCGGTCGCGGTCGCGGCCGAACGGATCTCCCGCGCGGCCTCGACCATGTCGGTCAGCTGGCGCTCCACCTCGGGCCACGTGCGCGTCTTCAGGCCGCAGTCGGGGTTGACCCACAGGTCCGCGGCGTCCATGAAGCCGCTGAAGTGCGCGAGGCGCGAGGCCATCGTCTCGGTGCCCGGGGAGTGCGGAGAGTGCACGTCGAACACGCCGGGGCCGATCTGCAGGTGGCCGTCGTCGAACAGCTCATAGAACTGGTGGATGTAGCTCTCGTCCTTGGAGCGGCTGAACTCGATGGACGCCACGTCGACGCCCGCATCGGCCCAGAGAGGGACGATGTCGCCGAAGTCGCCGTAGCACATGTGCGTGTGCATCTGGACCGCGGCCGGCTGGTGGAACACGTGGTTGAGGGCGGCTCGCACGCCGCGGGCGTACACCCGGCGGCGTTCCTCCGCGTCCACGGTCGGGAGCGGCCAGCGCTCGCGCACCGCCGGCTCGTCGACCTGCACGATCCGGGCGCCCGCATCGACCAGCGCGCCAACCTCGGCGGCGATCGGCTGCGCGACAGCCCAGAAGAGCCGATCGTCTGGCACGCCCGGCGGCCGGAAGCTCCAGTTCACGATCGTGACCGGTCCGGTGAGCATGCCCTTCACCGGCCGGCCGGCGGCGGCCTGCGCGACGCGCCATTCCCGCACGGTCATCGGTTCAGTGGCCACCGGTGGCGCTGCCAGGATGGGCGGCCGCGTGCAGCGGCTGCCGTAGCTGAGCACCCAGCCGCTGCGGGTGGTGTGGAACCCGTCGAGCTTCTCCGCGAAGTACTCCACCATGTCGGTCCGTTCGAATTCGCCGTGGACCAGGACGTCGATACCGGCCGCCTCCTGCCAGGCCACCGCCTCGGTGATCATGCGGTCGACCTCGTGCTCGTACGCCGGCCGGTCGATCTCGCCGCGCGTGAGGCGGACGCGAAGCTGGCGGACCTCGCTCGTCTGCGGCAGCGACCCGGTGCTGGTGGTCGGGAAGAGCGGCAGGTCGAGGTCCGACTGGGCCGCTCGGCGCTCCTCGCGACCGACGCGTGGGCGGATCTCACCGACCTCGGGCCAGTCGGCCGCGGGCGGGTGGGGTGCGTCGACGGAGCCGCCGCCGGCCAGTGCGGCCGCCCAGCTCGCGAGGGCTGCCGCCTTCTCGCGCGCGAAGGCGAAGCCCGGCGGCAGGTCCTCCCCCTCGACCGTATGGGGCAGGAACAGGAAGCTGGTCGATGGCACCAGGCGCAGGGGCCTGCCGTCGTCTGCAATCGCCTCGATGCGTTCGCGCGCGACGCCGAAGTCGTCGCTCCACACACTGCGGCCGTCCATGACGGACACGACGTGCTCGGGCTGCGTCGCCCAGGCGCCGTCGCCGGAGAGCTCGTCCACGCGCTCGAGGGGCACCTGGACCGCCAGGCCGCGCCGTCCGAGAGCCACCACGGTCTTGCTCGACGGCCGGCCGAACTGAACGGTGACGAGGGCGGGCTCGGCCAGACCGAGGTCCTTCGCATCGGAATAGGCAGTGTCCAGCAGCTGGGCGTCGTCCGCGCTCAGCGCCATCCCCAGGCAGGGCTCGTCGACCTGGAGGCGGAACTCGGGATTGCGGTCGCGCTGCTCGCGGACGAATTCCCACAGAGCGCGACCGGTCGCGCCGGCCAGGGCCTGCGGCTCGGTTTCAGTCCCGAGCTTGCTGAGCTTGACGAAGCTGAACGGCCCGAGGATCGCCCAGGCCGTGTCCGATCCGCCGAGCGGCGTGCGCCATGGGAGCGGGACGAGGCGCTCCGGCGATCCGACGACCTCGGGCACGACGTAGTGGTAGTTCGTGTCGAACCACTTCGTCATCTCCCACGCCTCGCGCTCGCTCGATCCGCGCGCCAGGATCGTCAGAACCCCGAACGGGTCGTCGGCCAGCGCCGAGCGCAGCTCGCGCGGCACGAGGCCGAGCTGCATCGCGGTCTCGAGCACCTGGTCGTACAGGAAGTAGTCGTCGACGGCGGATCCGATGAGCTCACGCTGCTCGTCGAGATGAGCCTGGCGCAGCTCGGTCACGCGGGCGTTGAAGTCGGAGACCGACATGCGGCCGCTCCACGCGCGTTCCAGCGCCCACTTCAGCTCGCGGGCCGGACCGATGCGGGGAAAGCCGATGAGGCGGGCGCTGACGTTGACCATGGCGCCATTATGCAGGCTGCGACCGATCCGAGCGTCAGCCCTCGTTCGCCACGCTGCGGGCCTCGAGCATGGCGATGACCGCATCGGTGGCGTGGTCGGCGGCAACGCGTGCCCTTGCCCCGCGCGCGAGGTGGACCGCGAGCGAGGCGCCGAACGTGTCGCCGGCCCCGACCACCGGGACACCGGTCACGATGCGCCGCGGGACGCTGGCCACGACGCGGTCGAGCGCGGGATCGTCCAGGAGGTAGCCCTCGGTGCCGAGCGTGACGAGGAGAATCGGACGCGCGCCGGCGCGCCGGCGCAGCTCGGCTGCCTGCGCGAACGGGTCGCCCGGTGACTCGACGAGGTCCTCCGTGCTCACCACGACCGCATCGGCCTCCCGGATCATGCCGAGCTGGTCGGTGGTGAGCACACCGAGCGGCAGGGCCGTCACCTCCTCGCCCACCACGAGTCGGCGCAACCATCCCTGGATGAGCAGGACCGTCCGCCCGGGGACGACCTCCGCGCGGAGGCGGGCGACGAGCGATGCGGGAACCTCGTCCGCGATGGGCGCGACGAGCGCCACCTCGGGCCGCCTGATGTTGCGCAGCCGCTCGACGCCGATCGGCTCGGTGCGCGCCTCGAGGACGAGAACGCGAATCCCATCGCGCTCCTCGTGGCGATAGCCCGTGGTGGTGGCGGTGGGCTGGCAGGCGACGTCGCCGAGCGCAGCCAGCCGCTCGAGGCCGAGGCGCGCGGCGGGCTCGTCGCCGGCGACGGTCAAGGTCGTCAGGGTGGCGTCCTCGGACGCGGCGGCCAGCCCGGAATGGAGCACCGAGCCGCCCGGGGCCACGGTCCCGTCCGGGAAGCGGTCGATCGTCAGGCCGCCGACGATCAGGGTCGAGGTCATCGGGCTATCATCGGTGGATGCGACTCTTCTTCTACGAGCTCCACGAGGGAGCCACCGACCTGATGACCGATGCGCTCCTCGTGTCGGAGCGAGACCATACTCCAGAGCAGTTCGCCTCGATGGTGAACGAGGCTCGCGCCTCGGTGCTCGATACATTCGAGGAGGACACCCTCGTCGAGGGGATCGCGCGTCAGCTGGAGCGCGACAACGACGACTTCACGTACATCAGCGACGAGAAGCTGCATGCCTCGATGAGCGTCGGCATGGATGAGCCGGACAACTACCTCGTCGAGCAGAGCGACGAGTTTCGGTCGATCGTGGCGGAGCTGGAGCGCTCCAGCCGCTGACGCGTCCCGCGAGGGGATGGTCAGCGCGCCACGTTGAACAGAATCTGCAGCACGTCCCCGTCCTTGACCCGATAGGCCTTCCCCTCCTGGCGCAGGATGCCACGCCTGCGCGCCTCGGCCATCGAGCCGGCACCCAGCAGGTCGTCGACGCCGATGACCTCGGCCCGAATGAAGCCGCGAGCCAGGTCGGAGTGGATCGCGCCGGCCGCGTCGACCGCCGTTGAGCCGATGCGCAGGGTCCATGCCCGGCATTCGTCCTCGCCGGCGGTGAAGAAGCTGAACAGGCCGAGGAGCGCGTACGTCAGGCCGATCACCCGGCCGCGCGACGGCTCCGCGATGCCGAGGTCGTCCATGAAGAGGCGCGCGTCCTCCACGGGCAGCTCCCCGATCTCGGCCTCGATCTTCCCGGCCAGGGCGGCCACGTCGGCTTGGGGCTGCCCGTAGCGCTCGCGGCCGGCTGCCTCGAGCGCGGCTGTCTCCGGCAGGCGGGCCTCGTCGATGTTGAGCACCACCAGCACCGGCTTCTGGGTCAGGAAGCGGTAGCCACGTAGCAGGAACTCCTCGTCCTCGGTGAGCCCGAAGGAGCGGATCTGCCTGCCGTCCGACAGGTGCGGCTCGATCCGATCGAGGAGGTCCAGCTCCCGCTGCGCCAGCTCGCGCTCCGCCTGGGAGCCGTGACGGCCCTGGGTGCGCAGCTTGTCGAGGCGCTTCTCGATCACCGCCAGGTCCGCGACCGTGAACTCGAGATCCAGGTCCTCGACGTCGCGCCACGGGTCGCCCGGCCCGCCGGCGGCCGGGTCCTCGAAGGCGCGAGCGACGTGGAGCAGGGCATCGGCGTTGCGGACCTGGGCCAGCACGTCGGGGTTGACCGTTCCCTCCCGCGCGGCGCCGGCCGGGATGGCCACGTCGACGTAGGTGACGTCCGCATAGGTCGTCTTCTTCGGTACGAAGAGCGCGGCAAGCCGGTCGACGCGCTCGTCGGGAACCTTCACCACGGCCACGTTCGGCGCGGCGCGGCCGCCGGAGAAGCCGCCGGTCTCTGCGTGCCCGCCGGTCAGCGCGTTGTACACGGTCGTCTTGCCGCTGCCCGGCAGGCCGACGATGGTCACCTGCATCGGCTCAGTAGCCCGCCTCGACGTCGACGAGGTTCCGCATCGGCTCGCCGGCGCGGTAGGCGCGCAGGTTCTCGGTGAACAGGTCGACCGTGCGCTCGGCGACGCGATCGGACGCCCAGCTCGTGTGCGGGGTGATGACGAGATTGGGCGTGTCGTACAGCGGCGAGTCCGGCGGCAGGGGCTCCTCGCCGAAGACGTCGAGCACGGCCCCGCCGATCCAACCGGAGGAGAGCGCCCGACGCAGCGCGATCTCGTCGACGAGGCGTCCGCGCGCGATGTTGATGAGCCAGGCATCCTCGCGCATCTCCGCCAGCTGCTCGGCGCCGATGAGGCCGGCCGTCTCGTCGGTGAGCGGAGCGGCAACGACCACGATGTGGCTCTCACGCAGCACCTCGCCGAGGTCGTCGAGGCCGAGGAGCTCGACGTGCGACGCGTCGCCGGCCCCCCGCTCGGGGTGGCGGCGGGTGGCGAGGATCCGGCACCCGAACGGTCGAAGCAGGCCGGCCAGCTCGACCCCGATGCTGCCGTATCCGACGATCCCGATCGTCAGCTCGGCCAGCTCGCGGCCACGGAGCGGCTGCCAGGTGCGTTCGCGCTGGAGCTCCAGCAGCTGCGGCAGCCGGCGGGCAATGGCCAGCGACATCATCACCACGTACTCGGCGATGGGACGGCTGAAGACGCCGCGAGCGTTCGTCACGAGGAGGCCGCGCTCGCGGACGGCCGGCGTCGTGACGCGGTCGACCCCGGCCGAAGCGGAGTGGATCCAGCGAAGGCGCGGGGAACGCGAGACGATGTGGTCCAGGACGGAGGCCGGCACCGAGCCGACCAGGAGCACCTCCGCCTCCTCGAATGCCGTCTCGTCCGCGTCCCCGTGGATCCGGCCGTCAGCCGCGATCCGGGCGCACCGCACCCCGTCGACGGCTTCGATCCGGGCTGCCAGCTCCCGCGACAGCGGGACGCCCAGGATCGGGGTGGCGAGGACGGTGAGGGCCGGCTCGCTCAGCTGGTGGCTCCCTCGATGCGGGCGATCCACGCGTCGGGGGCACGGATCTCGTCGAGCGTTGGAAGCTGCTCCGGGCCGGTCCAGACGCGGTTGAGGAACTCGCGGCCTCGCTGGACGATGACGCGATCCGCGAACCGCTCGCCCGCGGCGTACTGCTCCATCTTCAGGTCGAGCCCGGTCACTCGCATGATCGCGCGCTCGAGCGCACCGCGGCGCTCGCCGCGCCGCTCGAACCGGTCGTGCAGCTCCGCGAAGCCCGGGAGGATCCGGGCGCCCGCCGCGTTCATGACGTGATTCGAGTACCCCTCGAGCAGCGACATGAGGGCCTGGGTGCGGCTGAACGTCTCGCGCTGCCCGGGCGTCATGATCCGCTCGAGCCAATGCCCCTCGCCGCCGGAGACCGCGTCGCGCACGCGCCCCATCAGGCCGGCCGAGTCGGCGGCGAGCTGCTCGACCGTCTCGGCCACGAGGCCGGCGAAGTACGGACGCAGCCAGGCATGGGCCTCGAACTCGAAGGCGTGCGTCGCCTCGTGCAGTGCGATGAACGTGCGGAACTCGTCGCGCGGCACGCGCAGGGCGGCCGCGGAGGCGACGATGTTGGGCTCGACGAAATGGAGCCGGCCGCGGACCGGTCCGGCAGCCAGCAGGCTGACGTCGTACTGGCCGAGCACCTTGCGGCCGAGGAAGGCGAGCATGAACCCCAGCTGCTGGTTGCCGATGGTGCGGTTCACCCAGCGCGACATGGCTCGGCTCGGCGTGTCAGGTCCCTCCTGTGCGGCAAGCAGCGTCCGCTCGACGCGCTCGAACAGGACGCGGAAGGTGGCCAGGTTGAGGTCCACCCACTGGAGCCGATCGACGACGGCCGGCGTCTCGAGCGCTGCGGGCAGCTCCGAGCCGATCTCCTCCGCCACGATCGGCTCGATGCGCAGCAGGGTCGCACGGTAGAAGGCCTCCGCCTCCGCCCGCTGCGCTGCGGGGATGGGGGCCGCGGCGTCGCCGAGCCTGCGGTGGGCGATCTCGCGGACCGCCTCCCAGTCGATGAGCCGCGTCCCGGCCCGGCGCATGATCTCGCGCGAGGCGACGCTGGCGCCAAAGGCGAGCAGGCCACCGACGAGGATGCCCGCGCCGAGACGGGCGGTATGGCGTGACATGCGGACCAGTCTAGGGGATGGCGCCGGCCGGCTCGATGCGGGCCGCTTCGACTGAGGGCAGCCGCTCCCCGAAGAGCCTGGACGCCACCTGCACGAAGGCGTCGACCTCGCCGGTCGTCGCCAGGCGATGGGACGCGCCCGCGCCGCGGGGTGCGCGGGCGGCGAGAGCGTCGAGCAGGTCCTCGACGGCGAGCGCGGTGGTGAAGGCCGAGTCGACGACGGCCACCCGCTCGCCGACGATCGCCTCGATCACAGGACGCAGCAGCGGATAGTGGGTGCAGCCGAGCAGCAGCGTGTCGATGCCCGGCGTTCCCCCGAGGAGCGGCTCGAGGTAGGCACGCAGCACGGATTCCGCCCGCCGGCCGTCGAGGATGCCGGCCTCGACCATGGGCACGAGCTCGGGGCAGGCGAGCTGGGCGACCCGCGTGCCCGGCGCGGCCTCCGCGATCGCGGCGGGATAGGCATCCGACTCGACCGTGCCGGCGGTGGCGATGACCGCCACGATCGCGCTGCGCGTTGCGGACGCGGCGGCGACTGCCCCCGGGCGCACCACTCCGACGACCGGCACGCTCGAGCGCTCGCGGACGACATCCAGGGCGCGCGCGGTGGCGGTGTTGCAGGCCAGCACGAGGAGCTTCACGTCCTGGGCCAGGAACCACTCGACGGCCTCGAGCGTGAACCGTCGCACCTCGTCGGCCGATCGCGGACCGTAGGGCGCGCGGCCGTTGTCGCCCAGGTACACGGTCGGCTCGTGCGGGAGGCGACGATGCAGCTCCGACAGGACCGTCAATCCGCCGACGCCCGAGTCGAAGACGCCGATCGGGCGCGGGTCGTACCGATCGGCCCCTTCGCGGCTCAGCGGTTCACCAGGGCCGGCGTTCGCCCCTTGAGCTGGGTCGCGAGCGACTCGGCGACGCGGAGGACCCCCTGCGAGATCGGCGCCTCCGGGTTGGACGCGACGAATGCGAGCCCCTCGTTGTTCGACGAGAGCACCAGCCGCCCGTCGGACACGACCTCGAAATCGATCGCGGCGCCCAGCGCCTGCTCCACATCGGCCTTGTCGAAGCCGCCGGAGGCGTCCGATCGGTTGAGGATCGTGGCCAGCTTGGAGGGCGGGTAGCCGATGGCCTTGAACGTCTCGGCCGCCATGGTCAGGCTGCGGATGGCCATGCTGTCGTAGGTGAGCACCTGGAGGATGAGGTCGGCCGAGTCGAGGAAGACGAGGACGTCGTCGGACAGGGCCGCGCGAGTATCGATGATCACGAACTCGTAGAGCTGGCGCAGCAGCGAGAGGACCTTCTCGATGTCGCGCGTCGTGACCGTCTCCGCCATCTCGACGCGCGGCGGCGCCAGCAGGATGTCGATGCCCGATGGATCGCGCCAGGCGACGTCGGTCAGGTCCGACTCCTTGATCCGGTCGGTCGGCAGGTTGACGATGCTCGGCGCCACGGCCGGCACGCGCAGCAGGCCGCGGAGATCGCTGAACTGGAGCGAGCCGTCGACGAGGCACACGCGGTGCTCCTTGCCCAGCGCCACCGCCAGGTTGTACGCGAGCGTGGTGCGGCCGACCCCGCCCTTCGGACTGAACAGCGTGACCACGAGCGAGCCCGCACGAGCCGATTCGACGGCGCGCGTCTCCCCGACCTTGCGGATGAGGGTGGTCAGGTCGAAGCCGGTGAACGGCATCTTCAGGACGGCGTCGATGCCGCGCTCCGTGTCCTCCCGCACCGGGTTCTGCGGGACGGTCAGCATGATGACGCCGACCTGCGGATCGGCGCGCCGGATCTGCTCGGCGACCTGCTGGCCGCTCACCCGGCCCTGGAGCAGGGCATCCACGATCACGACGTCGGGACGGAGCTCGGCGACACTTCCCACGGCACGATCGCCGGACGTGACCACGTCGAGCATCTTGATCTGCGACTGCGCCTGGAGCAGTGATCGGACATGCGACGCGACCTGTGGAACGTCCTCCACCACCAGGAGCCGGATCTGTTCGCCTGCCATCCTCACCCCGTCTCCGGATCAACCGACCTTCGGCCGCGCCACGATGATGCACCGTTCGCTGTCATCGTGGAGCGCCTCGAGGTCATGTGACCCATAGACCGCCACGACCGCCAACTCCGCCTCGCCGGCGAGGGCGACGAGCGCCGCCGCAGGCGGATACCAGAGCCGGAAGCTGGCCGGCAGCCGCGCTATCGTACCATCGGCCCGCACCACGTCCGTGAGCGTGGCGTAGGCCACGCGCAGCCCCTCCGGGGTCTCGCGACGCTCCAGCCGGCTCCTGCGCACGATGCGCCGTCCGTCCCACGTCTGCTCCCAGTCGAGGCTGAGCGGCAGGTCGTGGGGCGGCAGGCCGCCGGGGCCGAGCACGTCCACGATCAGCGTCCCGTCGGGCTCGAGCAGCCGCCGAGCGGCGCTGAGGGCCCGCAGCGCGTCCTCCGGCCCATCGAGATGCGAGAGGACGCCGGCCAGGATCGCCAGCCCGAACCGATCCGGCCGCCGGACGCGGCGGACGTCGCCGTGCACCAGCTCGATGCGTCCCCGGGCCCGCGCGTCTCTCAGGCTCGCGTGGCGCTCGATGCGCCCGGTCGCCCGGGCCAGCAGTGGGGGCGACCCGTCGATCCCGACGATCCGCGTCGCGCCGCCTGCCAGGAGCGCCTCGAACAGCCTGCCCGAGCCGCAGCCGAGGTCGATCACGCCGCCGGGCGAGCGCCGTGCCCACTCGCGGTAGAACGCCAGGTCCTCGTCGATCGCGTCGTGCTCGAGGTCGTAGATCTCGGCCAGCAGCTCCGCGTCGCCCGGCTGGCCGGCCAGGATGTCGCTCAGGCCGTTCTCCTCCGTCGGCCGCCCCCCTGCTCGGCCAGGTCCTTCCAGGCACGCTCGACCAGCTCTGGCCGCTCGACGAGCTCCACGGCCGATGCCGCGAGGACCTGGATCGCAATCGGCAGCATGCGGTCCCCATCCTCGCCGCCGGCGTGTGCCGCGAGCTCCCGGCTGTGACCCGGCGTGCCCTCCGGCGCGATCGCCATCATCGGGTGGATCGTCGGCACCACGTGGCTGACGTTCGTCATGTCGGTGCTCCCGGCGTTGGGATCGATCGGCCCATCGACCCATCCGGCGGCTTCGAGGTGGCGCCGCCAGACCTCGAGCAGCGTCGGGTTGTTCAGCATGGAACGCAGGCGCGTGGCGGCGTCGTCCGCGAGCTCAACGGTGCAGCCGGTCGCGACCGCGGCTGACTCGGCCATCGTCCGGAAGCGCTCGACCATGGACTCGAGGTCGGCGTCGATCGGGGTGCGGAGGTACCAGCGACCGCTCGTCAGGTCCGGCACGATGTTGGGGGCAGCACCGCCATGCGTGATGATCCCGTGCACGCGCTCACCCGGCTTCAGGTGCTGGCGCCACTGGCCGATCATCGTGTAGAGCAGGACGATCGCGTCGAGCGCGTTCTTGCCGAGCCACGGGTCGGCACTGGCGTGCGCCAGGGTTCCATGGAAGGTGACGCTGACCTCGATCATCGCCAGGCAGTGGATCTCCGCATTGGTGCGGTCCGACGGGTGGATCTGGAGGCAGACGTCCACGTCGTCGAAGATTCCGGCGTCGATGAGCAGGGCCTTGCCGTTGCCGGCCTCCTCCGCCGGGGTACCGACGAAGCGGATCTCGCCGCCGAAGTCACGGCCAAGGGTCGTTGCCGCGGCGATGGCCGCGCCCGCGCTCGACGAGCACATGAGGTTGTGCCCGCAGCCGTGTCCGACCTCCGGCAGGGCGTCGTACTCGCCGGCAAGCGCGATGACCGGACCCTCCCCGTTGCCCTTCCAGCGGGCGACGAACGCGGTCTCGAGCCCGCCCGCGGGCGACGTCACCTCGAACCCGTGCCGCTCGAGCAGCTCGGCGGTCCAGGCGGCGGCCTGCCGCTCCTCGAACGCGATCTCCGGGTGCGCGTGCACGCGGTGCGACAGCTCGAGCGCGTCGGGCAGGGCTCGCTCGACCGCCTCGCCCAGCCGATCCCGTGATCCCGTGGCCATGCGTTCCTCCGCGCTAGTGCTCCCGCCGGGCAACGAGCCACTCGGCCACGCCGGCGAGGATGATGACGAACATGCCGATCGGCACGCTCAGCGCGCCGCCCAGCCGGAGCCCCGCGAGGGCGGCGACGACGAGGCCGACCAGGAGGCCGCGCCGCGAGGCACGAACCCACGCCCCACGATAGACGATGCGCCGCCGGGCCATGACCTCGGCCAGGAAGGCGAAGGGCGTCAGGAGCAGCACGGCGCTGGCCGAGGCCAGAATCACGACCACGGCCCGGTTGCGCGCGGCGTCCGGGCAGGGCTGTGCGGCGGTCTCCGCCGGGCACGCGCGGCCGGCGATGCCGATGAGGAAGACGACGGCAAGGACACCGATCAGGAAGAGGATCGCGACCGTCAGCCGATGGCGGCCGCTCACCGCGACGCGTCGGGACAGATCTCGCGGAACGGGCAGTAGCCACAGCGCATGGCGGCGGGCGTGGCCTCGAAGCGTCGCGCGCGAATCCCATCGGCCGCGACGGTCAGCTGCTCCTGGGCCTTCTCGAGTCGCCGCTCGTTCGGCGCGGCCCGACCGACGATGCCCGACTCCAGGAAGTGGAGCGCCACCTCGTCGGGAAGCGATCCGGACTCCGCCTCGTGGGCCAGCGCATAGATCGAGAGCTGGAGCGATTCGCGCGCGCGTCGGTTGGCGGTCGGCAGGTCGCGCACGTCGCTCGACTTGTAGTCGGTGATGACCACGCGGCCGGCCTCGTCGCGGTCGACACGGTCGTAGCGGCCCCGCAGCCGGTCGCGCCCGAACGCCACGGTGAAGTCGCGCTCGACGGCGGTGGGGCGGGCCGGGTCACGCTGCTGCTCCTCCCAGAAGCGATCGACCGCCTCGTGCGCGGCGGCCCGACGTGCCTCCTCGTGGTCGCGGGTCAGGAAGCCGACCGACTCCCAGTTCGCGTCGAGCGCGGCGTGAACCTCGGGCAGGGGCATGACGGCGCCTGCCAGCTGGCGGCGGTGGAAGGCCTGCACGGCGGCGTGGAGCGCCCTGCCGTAGACCATCTGGTGCGAGGCCGGCGTCGGGATGCGGACGACATGGGCGTACCTGTACTTGGCCGGGCAGTCGAGGTAGTCGTTGATCTGGCCGAAGCTCAGGGACAGCGGGCGATCACCGAGCTGTGGCCGCGGCTCGGCCGGCGCGGGCTGCGTCGGCGAGGCCTGGTGCCGGGCCAACTGCTCCAGGAGCGCCGGGCGAATCGCCTCGACCGGCGTGGCCGGCGGCAGGTCGAGCGCCTCGTTGACGAATCGGCTCACCTTCGAGCGGCGTCCGCCGTAGTCCTGCGCCCAGGTCAGCACGAGCTCTTCCCGCGCTCGGGTCACGCCGACGTAGAAGAGCCGCCGCTCCTCGGCCACATGCTGGTCGGCATCGGGCGCCGGCGCGCTCAGCAGGGCGTCGGGCGGCTGCAGTGCGTCGCGCCGGTCGCGCCCGGGGATCCGGTCGTCGACCAGGCCGACCATGAAGACCACGCCGAACTCGAGGCCCTTGGCCTTGTGGTAGGTCAGCACGTGGACCGCGTCGCCCTCGTCGAGGTCGACGTCGGCGGTCGATGGGTCGTCGCCGGTCTCGATCAGCGTGTCGAGCTGAGCAACGAGGAACGGCAGGCGGTCGTCGCGCAGGAGGGCGCCCTGGCGCCGCACGATCTCGAAGAAGCGCGCGACGTTGGCCAGTCGCTCCTCCCCCGTCTCGCGGCCCTCGTGCGCCAGGCGGGCAAGCCAGCCGCTGGCCGAGATGAAGTGGTAGAGCAGCTCGCCGCTGCTCTTCCCCGTGCTCATGGCCCGATGCGCCTCGAGGCTGGCCAGCAGCCGCTGCACGACCTGGATCGCGCGCAGGCTGAACGGCGAGCGCTCCGGATCCGAGACCGCCTCGGCGAGCGCGACCGCCAGGCTGCTGCGGCGGCGGCGCGCCTTCGACAGCGCCAACGTCACGTCCGCGGCGGCCAGGCCGAAGATCTCGCTGGTGGCCAGGTCGTACAGGCTGACCGAGTCGTCGGGGTCGTTCACGGCCCGCAGGAAGCTGATGAGGACCCGAACCTCCGGCTGCCGATACAGCCCGGCCGTGCCGCTGAATCGCCACGGGATCCGAGCCATGTTGAGCGCCCGCAGGTATGGGTCGGCCTCGCGGTTGCCGCGCACGAGGATGGCGTGCTCTCCCGCACGGCGCCCGGCGCGAACGGAGGCGCCGATCCGGTCGGCCACGGCATCGGCCTCGTCGGATCCGGTCGAGAATCCGAGCAGCTCGATCGGTCCGGAGGCCGGCTCCGGGCGGTCGAAGCGCAGGCGTGCCCGAAGACGCTTGTCGATTCCCTCGCGCGCCTCGAGGCGATCGGGGTCGTTGTGCCCGATGAGCCGGTGCGCCGCGTCCAGGATCGGCTGCCGGCTGCGGTAGTTGTCGACCAGCACGACGCTCGTCGCCTTCGGGTAGGCGGCACGGAAGCCGAGGATGTTGCCGAGCGCCGCGCCGCGGAAGCGGTAGATGCTCTGGTCGTCGTCGCCCACGACCGTGACGTTGCCGTGCGGCTCGGCCAGAAGGCGCACCATCTCCCACTGGGCGTGGTTGGTGTCCTGGAACTCGTCGACCAGGATGTACCGATAGCGTGCCCGCTCCCCCTCCAGCACGGTCGGGTGGTCGCGCAGGAGGCGGAGGGCCAGGGTCACCTGGTCGCCGAAGTCGAGCCTGTCGGTCGTCCGCATGAGGCGCTCGTAGGCGTCATACGCACCGGCCAGCTCGGCGTGGCGGGCGGCTTCCTCGGCAAGCGCCTCGTTCTCGGGAGCGTCTGCAGCGCGCCGCTCGAGCTCGGCAGCGGCGCCGAGATACGCGGCAGGTGGGATGTCCTCGTCGCGAAGCCTTGCGATGAGCGTCACGAGCGCAGACAGGAAGCGGGTCGGGTCCCCGAGCGGCCGGTATCGGTCCAGCGGCAGCTCGAACAGGTGCTCCCGCAGGAGGATGATCTGCTCCGCCCGGCTCAGCACGGTCGAGCGGTCCGACAGGCCCGCCTCGAGCGCGTGCTCCCGAAGCAGCCGGTCGCCGAAGGCGTGGAATGTGCTGATGCGAGCGTCGTTGTGCCCGTACGGCACGAGGCGGTCGACGCGATCGACCATCTCGGCCGCGGCGCGGTCGGTGAAGGTGAGCGCCAGGATCTCCGATGGCACTGCGCGCTTCTCGGCGATGAGCCAGGCGATGCGGCGCGTGATGACCGTCGTCTTGCCGGTACCGGCGCCGGCAACGATCAGGAGCGGGCCCGCCCCGTGGGTGACCGCCCTGCGCTGGCGGGCGGTCAGGTCGGCGAGCAGCGGCGGCTGGACCCGGAGGTGCGGCCGGCGGGGTCGAGCCGGCGCGGCCAGCTCCTCGAAGAACGGGATCTGATC